>QWCN01013259.1_pt1 | contig 15879 bp, 10 predicted proteins | sample 1972711 | NCBI WGS metagenome assembly QWCN01 (sample SAMN09866707, study PRJNA288562) | Human gut metagenome isolate term1_stool, whole genome shotgun sequencing... | isolation source: gut | host: Homo sapiens | place: USA: California | reverse complement strand
TTTTTATTATAAAGACGAAATGCACTGTGAATATGCCCCAATATTTAGTCAACAACACATTCCACAACAGCACAAGGCGGAATATTCAGCTTTAAAACATTATCCTTGATGACTGCCGTATGCTCGGTAATGCTCACCCTGTCGGGACAGTCGAAGTCGTTATAGCTGTGCGCCTCGTTTGTAAGTATCCTGCACGAAACCGATGATGCTTTAAATCCGAAAATGCTGCATTCAACAGCAGCCTCTTCCGTAAGCGAACAGTTTGCGGCGGTAACGGTCATACTCTTTTCGTTCACCGATGCGGAAACCGAGATCATCGGAGCATTTTTACCTTCCGACATATTTTCATTTTGCGTATAACAGTAAACTGCCTCGTTGTTTTGGTGTGTTTTAAAAAGGTCGAAAACGTGATATGTAGGCGTTTTTATCATCTTACCGCCCTCTGTAAGAATGACCGATTGGAGAACATTCGCCGCCTGCGCAAGGTTTGCCATTACAACACGGTCGCTGTGTCTGTTAAAAACATTCAGCTCTATTGCAGCAACGATAGCATCACGCATTGTATTCTGCTGATATAAAAATCCCGGGTTCGTACCCTCTTCTACCTTATGCCAACAGCCCCACTCGCCTATTACAAGTCCTATTTTCTTTTCGGGATCATAGCGGTTCATTATCTCCGAATGTCTTGTGATAAGCTCATCGGAAAAGTTCGCTGCAGCGATAGTTTTATAATAAAGCTCATCGTCAAAATCGGTGGCTGATTCCATTTCGGGCCATACGGGCATCGTATAATAATGCAGGTCGATAGCATCAACATTATTGCTGTCAAGATTTTTCATCATGACCTCTGTCCAGTTATAGTCGGCAGAGCTTGGACCGCAGGCTATTCTGTAAAGTTTGTTTCCCGAATAATTGCGGCAGAACGTCTGATACCTTTTATAAACGTCGGCGTAATATTCGGGACGCATATTTCCTCCGCAGCCCCAGTTTTCATTGCCGACACCGAGGTATTCGAGTTTCCACGGCTCGGCTCTGCCGTTCTTCTTTCTCTGCTCTGTGAGAGGCGATTCCGCATCTGAGGTCATATATTCTATCCATTCGGACATTTCACGAACACTGCCGCTGCCAACATTGCCGTTTATATAAGGCTTGCAGCCAACAAGCTCACAGAAGCGCATAAATTCGTGTGTACCGAAAGAATTATCCTCCGTAACTCCGCCCCAGTTCGTGTTCACAATCTTTCGGCGCAGAGATTTTTCGCCGATTCCGTCCTGCCAGTGATATTCTTCCGCAAAGCAGCCGCCGGGCCAGCGGAAAACGGGAGCTTTTATATTTCTGAACGCCTCGATGATATCATTCCTTATTCCGTCTGTATTCGGAATAGGTGAATTTTCACCCACATATATACCGTTGTAGATACATCTTCCGAGATGCTCGGAAAAATGTCCGTATATCTCGGGAGAGATATGTCCGAGCCTGTCGTCTGCATTTATTAGTATTGATATTTTTTTCATATTATACCTCCGCCGCATACTGAATTATTATATTATCAGTATAAATCATTGACTTTTGTATTGCAATGACTTATAATATTATTATACTAACCGTTCGTACTTTGAGGTGATGATATGATAAGTATAAACACAGTCTGTCAGAACGTAAGACACAAAGGGAATTTTGAAATATGCAGACCGGATGGTTCGGGAGATGATCTTCTTGTTATCTTCAAGACCTCCGCTGTTCTGATACAAAACGGCGAAGAAATAACCGTTTCTCCCGACAGCCTCATTTTATACAGCAAGGGAACAATGCAGCATTACAAAACTCTGTGCGGAAGTTATGTTAATCACTTTGTCCATTTTGATACGGACGATACCGAGCTTATGAATGGGATAAAAACTGACACGCTTATCACCTCGGCGGATATTCCTGCAATTGAAGAGCTGCTTGCTATATTATGCCGTGAAAATGTAGCCGGTTCGACCAACAGGAAACAGTACGAAAATATGCTTATGCAGATGATACTCATGAAAATATCCGAAAGCAGCATAAATCCTGACAGCGATAAAAGCCGCATTTCCGCTCTTGAAATGCTCCGCACCGATATTTACAGCAATGCAGGGAGCTACAGCAATATATATCAGCTTGCTGAAAAAATGAATCTGAGTCCGTCATATCTTCAGGCAATATACAAACGGAAATTCGGGATAAGCTGTTATGAAGATATTTTATCCGCAAAGATCAAGACAGGACAATATTATCTTTCGACCACCGATATGACCGTTAAGGAAATATCCGACCTCTGCGGATACGGAAATGAGATATGCTTTATGAAGATATTCAAAAAAAGAACAGGGATCACACCGAGTGAGTACAGGAAAATTTCCAAGAATGATAATTTGAAAAACAACTTTATATGGTAAGGAATAAACTTTTATGATGAGGTCACCTCTAAAAACCTTGTTTGAGTGAAAATGTGTATAGCACACCGCCTGCTTCTTCAAACCTCCTCGTAAGGCTTTCATCGCATTCGGCGCACTCTACCCATTTCCCCTTTTCAAACCGGTTTTTAGAGGTTCCCTTGACTTGTTCAAAGGAATATTTAACCATCAATATTTTGTCTGTATCTGCTTTCTGTAATCGGTAGGCGGAACTCCGACATAAGCACGGAATTTCTTACTGAAATAAAGCATATCGGCAAATCCGAGTGCATCGGCTATCTCACCTACCGACATCAATGTTGAACGCAGAAGATGACAGGCTTTTTTCATCCTTGCGGCATTGTGATACTGCCCCATTGAAATGCCTTTTTCACGCTTGAACTCTGCTGCAAGACGGCTGTAGCTCAGATAGAATTGTTCGCTTATGAGTGCTTTTGAAAAGTCCATGTCCGTCTGCGTGTCAAGGAAAGCGCATATTTTATCCATGACGCTCTCACCCTCAGACTGTTCCAAACATAGGTCGAGCAGGATATCATAAAGCTGTGCATTGGTGCGAAGCTTCCGCATTTTTTTCGAGCTGTGAAAGGCTTTGCACAGCATATAAAGCTTTTCTTCGATAATACTGCCTGCCAATCCGCACGTTTTCTTCGGGAGATAAACTCTCTCTGTTCCTTTTTCATCAGGCAAAGAAAAATGGACATATATCCAGCGTGTCCCTTTGAGCGTTTCAATCTTTCCAAAGTGGCGCAGTCCATTTTTCAGGAAAAGCAATTCTCCTGCCCCTATTTCATAGTCAATGTCATTCTCCGATACATACATCACACCGTCCGTAACAAGTATCATAACGTTAAAATCTGCCATTCTGTCCATATGATAAAAGCTATCCGTAGCCGTAAGTATGTCACAGTCGGATACGAGTGGCAGAGTTTTTTCATCCACTGATACAAGTGCAATAATATTTTCCATATAATCAGAACTTTTCTCCATTTAAAATATTGTTCTATAGTATTATAATACATATAAGCTCAAAAGTCAACAAGGAGGAGCAAGCTTATGAAAACACAGAATCAGATTCCCGTTACTTCATACAAGGCATCGGGATTTACGGAAAAATATCAGAATATCGTCCACAGCACTGTCATTCCATATCAGTACAGTGTGCTTTGGGACAAGGCTGACGGTGCGGAAAAGAGCCACGTTGCCGCCAACTTTATCAACGCCGCAAAGGCTCTCAGAGGTGAAGACCCCGGGGACGGCTTTTACGGAATGGTCTTTCAGGACAGCGATGCTTACAAATGGCTCGAAGCAGCGGCTTATGCGGTCGCAGACAAGCCTGATGAAAACCTCGAACGGCAGGCTGACGAGCTCATTGACCTTATCGCCGATGCGCAGGACAAGGACGGCTATCTCAACACATTTTTCACTATAAAGGACACGGAAAAGCGCTGGACAAATCTGCTCGAAGGTCATGAACTGTACTGCTCGGGACACCTCATCGAAGCCGCCTGCACTTATTACGAAGCAACGGGAAAGCGAAAGCTTCTTGATATTGCCGTAAAAAACGCCGAGTGCATCTATGATCGTTTCGTCATGCAAAATACCGAGGGTATTCCTGGACACCCCGAGATCGAACTTGCCCTGCTGAGATTATACCGTCTTACCGAAAACAAGCATTTTCTTGAACTTGCCAAAAAATTTATCGACGAGCGAGGAAAAGCTCCCGACTTTTGGGCGAGAGAAGCGAAAAAGCGCAGTTGGAGCGTTTGGAACAGCGACCCTTGGGGCAATGATTACCGACAGAGTGCAAAGCCTGTCCGTGAACAAACCGAAGCTGTTGGGCACGCTGTCCGCGCAGTATATCTTTACACGGGAATGGCTGACCTCGCCGCCGAAACAGAGGACAAAGAGCTTTTTGCAGCTTGCCGCCGCTTGTGGGAAAACATCGTCCACAGAAAAATGTACATAACGGGCGGCATAGGCTCGACCGTTCAGGGCGAAGCCTTCACAGTTGACTACGACCTGCCGCCCGATACGGCTTACTCCGAAACCTGCGCAGCGATCGGCTTGATATTCTTTGCGGAAAAGATGCTTGAAAACGAGATAAACGGCGAATACGGCGATGTTATGGAGCTTGTTTTCTACAACACCGTCCTCGCAGGAATGCAGCTTGACGGAAAACGCTTTTTCTATGTAAATCCGCTTGAAGTTGACATCGGCATTTCGGGAAAAGCCTGCACACATTCACATGTTCTCCCTTCACGCCCGAAGTGGTATGCCTGCGCATGCTGTCCTCCGAACGCAGCAAGGCTCATCGGCTCTATCGGAAAATATGCTTACGGCGAAAAGGGCGATACTGCTTACTGTCACCTTTTCACATCGGGAAAAGTAAGCTTTTCAAACGGAATGAAGCTTGAATGCACGACCTCTTATCCCTATGATATGACGATAAAATACAACATTTCGGGTCGCGGAAAAGTCGCTGTTCGCATACCGAAATGGAGCATGGAATTTTCGCTCAAAGTCAACGGCAAGGTTACTTCGGTCATTCCCAAGAATGGATATATTTACATTGATGTAGACGAAAAAGCTAAGATCGAGCTTGCCCTTGACGGAACTCCGAGATATGTAAGAGCGTCAAACAAAGTTCCAAGACTTACGGGAATGACAGCGCTTATGAGAGGTCCTCTCGTTTACTGCTTTGAGGGCACGGACAATGACGATGTAAGGTCGATACGCATTGACAGGAGTCAGAAGCCTTTTGCCGGCGAATTTGAACCCGATCTTCTCGGTGGAACGATACAGCTCACAGCAAAAGCTTTCCGTGCAGAGGACTGCGACGATCTTTACAGCTGCGAAGCTGAAAAACTTACTCCGTGTGATGCGGTCGCTGTCCCCTATTACACATGGGGCAATCGCGGCGAGAACGATATGAGGGTTTGGATGAATACCATATAAAAACATGGACGCCGTCGCATCAGAAATTTCGCTCGTTGAAAGAAGCAGGCGGTGTGCTATACACATTTTCACTCAAACAAGGTTTTTAGAGGTGACCTTATAATATTGAAATTAATTTCTTCCAACATACAGTAACTATAATTTAAGGGGAAATATTTATGCGAACTGAAATAGAACTTAACAACGGATGGCGCTTTGCTAAGATATATAATCTGGGAATAAGCGAAAATGATGCAGTTACCCCCGAATTTGACGATTGCTCATGGGAAAAGATCTGCCTGCCTCACACTTTTAATGCAACTGATAGTGTAACAAGCAGCTATTATAAAGGACTGACCTGTTACCGCCGAGATTTGGAGCTTTCGACAAAATACAAGGGCAAGGCACTATACATTGAATTTGGGGGAGCCAACACTACTGCTAAAGTGTTTGTGAATGGCTTTTTTGCCGGAAAACACGATGGAGGCTATTCTGCTTTTCGCATAAACATAACGAATCATGTACACTATGATAGAAAAAACCAAATTGCAGTCCTTGTTGACAATTCACCCACAAATTACATTGCTCCAATTACTGAACAGGGCGATTTTACAAAAATGGGTGGATTGTACCGAGAAGTTAAATTAATTGCCGCCGAACCTGTTCACATTGCACTGGAGGACGGTGGTTCCTGCGGAGTCTACATCACACCACATAATATTACATCAGACAGCGCAGACATTGATGTACTGATAAAGCTTGATTCCGCCAACAACATAGAGGCAAAGGCCGTAATTTTTGCTCCAGACGGAAAGCCTGTTGCAGAGATGTGTGGACATACAGAAAGCGACAGGCTTACACTTTCGAAAAAAATATCTGCTCCGCAGTTGTGGGATGGTGTAAACTCTCCCTGTCTGTATCGTGCCGAAGTCACCCTATTTTATGGGGACAAAGCAACAGATATGGTATCCGAAAATTTTGGCATAAGGACATATCATATTAACCCTGAGGATGGTTTTTTCCTTAACGGAAAGTCTTATCCTCTTCATGGTGTGAACTATCATCAAGACAGCTTTGAAAGCGGCTGGGCAATGACAAATATCCAACGTGAACGTGATTATGGAATTATTCGTGATATGGGTTGCAACGCTGTAAGAATGGCTCATTATCAGCATTGCAGTCTGGAATATTCACTGTGTGACGATTTCGGTATTTGTGTTTGGACAGAGATAGGGATTATAAACAAAATGTCTCCGGATGAAAGCGAACGTCACATTCTTGCAGATGGCTTTGCAGAAAATGCAAAACAGCAGCTTATTGAGCTTATCAGGCAGAATTACAATCATCCATCAATCATCTTATGGGGAATATCTAATGAACTTCACCAAATGTCTGATGAAATTTTTGCTTTATACCAAGAACTTTATGAGCTTGCCTGCAAGGAGGACAACACAAGGCTGAAAACTTATGCAGACAATCAGTTCTATGGCAGATTTTTGCAGCTTCCCGCAGATGTCGTAGGATATAACCGTTATTTCGGTTGGTATAAGGAAGCGGGCGATGCAGAACATTTCGGAGAATGGCTTGACTTATACCATAATTCAAAGGAAAAACGTCCGATATGCATTTCTGAATACGGCGGTGGCGGAGCCATAACACAGCACAAGGACAGCATAGACTGGCTGAACGATATTGACCCGAATGGAGCTCGTCATTATGAAAATTATCAGTCACAGCTTCACGAAATTGTTTGGCGGCAATTTTCTGCAAGAAAATATCTTTGGGCAGCATTTGTATGGTGTATGTTTGATTTTCCTTCCAGTGGTCGTAAAGAGGGCGATACGATAGGACAGAATGATAAGGGTCTATGCACGAGAGAACGCATACCCAAAGATGCGTATTTCTTTTACAGGTCTGTATGGAGCAGTGAGAAAACTATCTACATTACTGAGCGCCGTCATAACGTAAGACCTTGCAATGTACCATTTATAAAGATATATTCAAATGCACAAAGTATTGAACTTATCGTGAACGACAGGTCGCTTGGCATAATAAAACGCAGCGAATTGTCAAACAGCAATGATACTGTTTTTGTATGGAACAATGTTAATATAAATAAAAATGAGAAAAATACTGTTACTGCAAAAGCGGCCGACGAAGTAAGGCTGTATGCCTTACGAGGAGGTTTGAAGAAGCAGTCGGTGTGCTATACACATTTTCACTCAAACAAGGTTTTTAGAGGTGACCATCTATATTGCAATAGAAAAAGCGTTACCTATCGAATTGAAAGGTAACGCTTTTTTTATGCTCTGTTTAGCCTGCTAAGCTTTTTGACAAATAAAACGGAAATAATAAGCACAAGCGGAAATACACAGCCTGCAAACATACCCTTTTGAATATTATCTCCTGCATTTTGGGAAATATTACCCACAACTGCAGGCCCGAGTGCACCGCCCATATCTCCTGCCATTGCCAGAAGTGCAAACATGGCCGTACCTCCCGAAGGTATCTTAGCCGAACAGATGCTTATAGTTCCGGGCCACATTATTCCTACCGAAAAACCGCACACTATGCAGCCGACAAGTCCCAGCAGAGGTATCTCCGACAAAGATGCTGTAATATAGCAAGCAAGACAAAGAGCCCCCGAACCGATCATAAATTTCATAAGATCAATTTTTTCACCATATTTTCCGTACAATGACCGGCTTATACCCATTGTAACGGCGAACATACACGGGCCTGCGATATCTCCCATTGATTTGGAAAGACCCAGTGCAGATTCTGTAAACGCAGATGCCCACTGTGCCATCGAAAGTTCAGATGCACCTGCACATACCATAAGCAGAATGGAGAGCCAAAACAGCGGAACTTTAAGCAGACTGCCAATACTCATTCCCTTACCGCCCTCTGTCGGATGCTCGATTGGACATACTGCAAAATTGAATACATTATATAGCGGAATTATCGCCCAGATGCAGGAGAGCCATTTCCAGTTCTCTATCCCGAACAGTGCAAAGAACAGCGTTGAGAGCAGTATGACTGCGACCGACCCCCAGCAGTAGAAAGAATGGAGCAGGCTCATCGCCGCCTCCTTATGCTCAAAAGGGCACGCCTCAACGATAGGGCTTACAAGCACTTCCGTAAGACCGCTGCCTATGGCATAAAGTACTGTACTGATTATTATTCCTGCAAACGGATCGGGTGTGACCTGCGGAAGAAAAGCAAGTCCGATAAGTCCGACCGCCGAAAGCAGCTGCGAACCAACAACACAATTTCTGTAGCCTATAGTATCTGCAAAACGTGCACACAAAATATCAACAATAAGCTGTGTAACAAAAAACACAGATGAGATAAGCGCTATTTTTCCTAAAGAAATATTGTAATTATTATGAAAAGTAAGAAACAGCAGCGGTGCAAAATTTGCAGCTATTGCCTGTGTAACAAATCCCAAGTAACAGGCTATCAGCGTTTTTTTGTAATTCATATTTACGTTCCTTTCATTTTATTGAATAATAGCAGTATAAGGTAATTCTATTGTTTTCGCACAGACTTTTTACCTTATTGCAGTGTTATAGTTTATATATTATGTAAACAGCTTCTCCACCGATATTTTGACGGAGAAGCTGTTTCTTAATTAAGTGATATTTTTAAACCAATTGATAATTTATCCGATCTTCTTAAATACAGGCATAACATCAAGAGGTGCGGGAACGGTGACGGTCTGACCGCCGCTGTAGATCTTCTTGTCGGAGATGCTCTCCCACTGACCCTTTGGCAGATATACACTGCGCTCTCTTGCGCCAAGCTCAAGCACGGGAGCAACAAGATAATCGCTGCCGAACATATACTGCTCGGGAAGTTCCCAGCACTTTTCATCATCGGGGAACTCAAAGAACATTGTGCGGATAATAGGCGCACCTGTTCTTGCGGTCTCCTCCATAAGCCCTGCAATATAATCCTTCATGGAAAGACGGATATCCAGCCACTTCTTCATGATCTCATAGGCTTCCTCACCGTAGCTCCAGAGCTCGTTGGGGTGACCTGTGTAAAGATATCCGCCGCCGAAATCACGGTCATCAAGCTTGGGGATATCCCAGTCGGGGCCGCGGTTTCCGTGCATGCGCAGGATAGGGCAGAACACTCCGTACTGATACCAGCGTATGAGAAGCTCCTTGAAATCGGGGTCGTCCCAGTTGTCTGTCATAAATCCACCGATGTCAGTGGTCCACCAGGGAATGCCTGCAAGGCCCATGTTCTGACCAGCGATGACCTGATCCTTAAAGGACTCAAAGTTGGACTGAACGTCGCCTGTCCAAACAAGTGTTCTGTACTTCTGGCTTCCTACCCATGCGGAACGGCAGAGGTTGACTGCCTCATGGTCGCCCTCGGCTTCCTGTCCGTTATAGAATGCCTCAACATACTTCTTGGGATATTCGCAGCCCACCTTTGAGCCACGTCCGGTATAGTAGCGGTAGTTTTCAAAATCGTACGTGGTGCTGTCAGGCTCGGAGTTGTCCAGCCAGAAAAGGTCGATGCCCCAGTCACGGTAATTCTGCTTGCACTTGCTCCATACAAATTCCTGAGCTTCGGGATTGAAGAAATCAACTGTGCCGCAGTCGCCCTCATAATCATAGGTCTGCACCGAACCAACATCGGTGGTGCTCATGAGAGCCTTCTGCTCCATTTCATAATAGTTCTCGCTGCGCTTATCCACAGACGGCCATACGGAGACCATGACCTTTGTTCCCATGGCATGAAGCTCATCGGTCATTGCCTTTACAGCGTCCCTGCTCCAGTATTTCTCGTCAAATCTCCAGTCGCCCTGATGCGGCCAGTGGAAAAAGTCGATAACGATAACGTCAAGCTTGATGCCCAGCTCCTTGTATTTTCTTGCGACCTCAAGCACCTCATCGGGAGTGCGGTAACGGAGCTTGCACTGCCAGAGACCAAGATAATCCTTGCTCATAACAGGCGCTCTGCCCACGCATTCGGTGTAGTTGGTCACGATCTGAGCGGGAGTATCGTCGGCGGTTATCCAGTAATCCACCATATCGCTCTCGTCGGATATCCACTTGGTAATGTTGGTTCCGAAAGCCGCCTCGCCTGTTGAGGGATTGTTCCAGAGCATACCGTATCCCTTGTCCGATATCACAAAAGGAACGCTTACCTGGGAATTTCTCTGCTCAAGGGGAAGAACAGAGCCTTTAAGGTCAAGTATAGGCATCTGGTACTGACCCATGCCGAACAGCTTTTCCTTGGGGTCGGACTCGAAGCGGACGGTTATCTTAAAGTCATCGGAAGCAAGTCCCTTGTATTCACGGGATCTTATCTTGTAGCAGATAGCCTCCTTGCGTATGGAGCCGTAATAATAGCTGTAATATTCCTGCAGGATAAGCTCATTGTCCTTGTAAAAGCAAATAATGCCCACGCCGTTTACAGTGGCTTTGATCTTTCCGTTCACTATCTCAGCCGTTTCGCTGCCCTCGTCAATGGTCACCTTTGCGCTGTGTGCCACGTTCTCGGTAAGAGCATGAGCGTCCTGGGGGAGCTTTTTCAGAAGGGTGGTCCTCACACGAAGAGCATTGTTGCCCCAGCCCTCTATGCGGATAGTTTCATTTCTCGAATGTGCAATAAGTGCGCCGTTTTCTTCAGTAAATCTTATCATTTTAATACCTCCGTAAAATTTCCGTATTGACTGTTCACTGAATTTATAGTATAATTATAACATCAAAAAACACGAATAGGTATAAATATAATGTCCAAAACTGTGAAAATATCGTCAAGTGAGGAAACATAATGTCTATTTTAGATTACAGTGTGCTGCGTAATGAGGATTACGGCACAAATCCGCCTTTTAAATCAGATGAAACGGGACTGCACGGAGATGCCGAATTTCCGATAGCCGTATATCATGCCGATGTCACAAACAATTTTGTGAGCTGGCACTGGCATGAGGAGCTTGAATTCGGTTTTGCGGTGGAGGGCAGCGTGCTTATGGAATGCGGTAAAAACAAGCACATACTGAACAAAGGCGATATTTATTTTATCAACAGCAACACTCTTCACGCCATGTTCAAAGCGGAGACGGGTCAAAAAAGCGTGTTCCGCTCTGTTGTGGTGCATGGTTCCATAGTGGGCGGAAAAGAGGACAGCATCTACCATCGGAAATATGTTGCGCCCATAACGGGCAACAGCGGACTGCGTGAGCTGATATTCACCCCCAAGGACGGCAGCTATTCAAAGATACTGGGGCTGCTCACAAACATCTGGAACACGGAAAATATCAGAGTGCCCAATCACGAGCTTATAGTACGCAACGAGCTTTCCGAGCTTTTCCGGATACTTATCCATCTGTCGGAAAAGAATATGTCGGTGCGCCCTGCCGCCAGCATTGCCCAGGAGACAAGGCTCCGTGACATACTGCTTTTTATCCACGACCATTACGCTGAAAAGATCACACTTGATGACATGGCAGCCGCCGCATTCATCAGTAAAAGCGAGGTGCTCAGGTGTTTCAGGAACATAACGGGTCAGTCCCCGTTTGAATATCTGAAAAATTACCGCCTGCGAAATGCGGCGTACATGATACAGAACACCTCCGACCCCATAAACACCATCTGCGGTCTTTGCGGCTTTGATGACCACAGCTATTTCTCCAAGGCTTTTAAGGAGGTTTACGGGTGCAGCCCAAGGGAGTTTAAGAAATAATAAAAACAACGTAAAATCGGAATTTTTGACCGTAGATACCCTGTGATTACAGGTGTTCCCGTGGCAAAAATAATGTTCTTCTCACCGTAATTCTCGTTCAGGAACTGCGTTTTCATTAGAAAATCCTCGCTCTTTTGAGCAGGAGTAGTCTGAACACCGGACACCCTGTTCATTTTTGAAACCACAAGACCGTTCTTGTAATTGTGCGCTTCATCAACGACAAGGCTGTCAAAGCCTGATAGTCCTCAACATCAACCCAAGAAACACCGATACGGGCGGATATATCGCCAGCTTCGAGTTTCGGCGGCAGAACGGACGTCAGAGCCGACACGTTCCGCTGATAATCGGGATTGTCCTTTGCATAGAGTTCAGCGGCACACAGCGAGTTGTAGTCATCGTCCTTGCCGAAAACCTGTTCGTTTGCGCTGTCGTTGACATAACTGAATATGAACCACCCGTCCCATTATGAGGTGGGTGGTTTTTGCAGCCGTATTCTTTGTTTAATACGGCTCAAATTTTGACTTTACTTTTGCCCGTACTTAAATTATAACACAAAGCCGCTATTTTTCAATGGAAAAAACTCTTTCCTCCCGAAAGAAGAAAAAACAGCAGCCCGAAAAAGAAAAAGCCGCGCAAGGTCTGACCCCTGCGCGGCTGAAACGCATTGAATGTATCAGTTTATTTGAGCAGCTTGTTTTCCACCCTGAAATAGTCCACGTCGACATAACCTCCCGACTGCTTTGTCGGGAAATTGAATATCGCGTAACGGTATCCCATAAAATGCAGACCGTAATAATTCATTTGCAGCGTTTTTCCTATTTCCGTCCAGTTCTCGCCGTCGAAGCTGTAATAGAAATACGCCTTGTCCGTCGCGTTTTTGTAATCGCAGTCGACCCGCAGATACACTTCGTTTTCCGTTATTTCGACCCTTTCCGTTTCAAATTCCTGTTCAACGTCGTCGTTATCGTCATACCAAACCGTTACGATATATTTTTTCCCGTCCTCCATTTTTACGGCGACATAACCGTATTTTTCCGCGAAGGCGGCAAGCCCCGTAGTATCGCCATCTTTCATTTCCGAAACGTCGAGCTTTATATATCCGCCGCATTCCGGTCCGAAGGTTCGCTGCGAAATGGTGTTTCTCGCATCGGCAACAGTGCCGCAGACATCGACCGTTCTCAGCCTCAGATAGCCTTCTCTCTCGGTGAGCGACCAGAGGCGGTTGTCGGGATTGTGGTTCCATTGCCATTCCAACGCGAGGTTAGAGCCGTTATAATCGTTCTCGCCCGCTTCCTCGGGCGTGTCGGCAAAGTTGTGATAGGGTCTCACTATCTGTGAGTTGATAAATTCGTCGCTTGTGACGATGCCCTTTTTCTCGTGACCCGCAACAGGAATCTTGGCGGTCCTGGGCACCTTTCCGTCAACGCCGACGACTGGCCAGCCGTCCTCCCATGTCATGGTCGACAAAACGGGAGCTCTGCCCACCGCCCCGTGATCCTGAAATACAAAGCAATACCAGTTTCCGTCCTTATCGTCGACGATACCGCCCTGTGCGACACCGTCATTCCTGAAGCCGATATTATCGTCGATTATCACTTTCATTTCCCACTCGCCGTCGAGCGTTTCGCTTCTGTAACAAAGCTGCGTTCTTCTGCGATGAGGAGGCCATGTTATGATAAAAATATAGTAATATCCGTTCATCTTATAGACGTGAGAGCCCTCGGCAAGGCAGCCCTTGACAAGTCCCGCGTCGTCGATGAGTTTTCTCTTGGTTCCGGGCTTGACCGCGCTCAGATCCTTTTCCAGTTCAACGCACCATATCTGTCCGCCGCCGTAGACAAGATACACCTTGCCGTCGTCGTCGAACAAAAGGCTCATATCATGGAAGCACTCGTCATACACGAACCTGTCCCATTTCCCATTTTCTATATCGTCGGTATGATAGATATAAGTTCTTCCGGTGGAGAAGGAAGTGAAGCCGGCGTAATACACACCGTCGTTATATCTGAGGGTAGTCGCCCACTGACCCTTGCCGTAATTGTTTTCCCCGTTTCTTAAGGCAAGATTATCCCTGTCCTCCAGTGTATCAAAAACGTAATTTACAATTTCCCAGTTTACAAGGTCGTAGGATCTCATTACGGGACACCCCGGAGACAGGTGCATGGTCGTCGAAACCATATAAAACGCGTCGTCGACGCGGATTATATCAATATCGGGCACGTCGGCGAAAATAACGGGATTTGTGTAGTTTCCGTTGCCGTCGTCGGTTGAAGTTATCGTGGATTTTATGATATCCTCATCAAGCATTGCGGTGTCCTCCTCTTTTTCGGGCTCGGCGGTGACGCACGGCAGCTGCTCCGACGTCACGGCGCCCGTGCCCACTTCCGCCGCGCATGCCGTCAGCGACAATACCGCCGTCAGCGCCGCGGCGAACCGAACAAGTCCTTTCATTTTTCCCTCCTGATTTTCCGCTGCCGCCGTCAGCCGTCAAGCTCAAGACCGCTTACGGTGACATTGTAGGTGATGGATGTGAACGGCGTCTCTTCGCCGTTTATTTTAAGCGCCAGACGATAGCTTATCCATTCTATGTCTGTTTCCGCCGCGAATATTCCGCATTCCTCCGTGCCGTAAATCAGCGATCCGACCTCGGAGTCGCCCCAGCCGTTTTCAAGACCGTTTTCCGTCGTGCTTGCGGGATCGAGTTCCTTATTTACGGGAATTTCAACCTCTCCGTTTTCGGTTGCCAGCGTCAGCGATCTCACAAGCACCTTATACTTCGCGTCGGTATCGGTATTAATAAACCCGAGGTTGAGCACGGCGCTGTCCTTGTCAAAAGAAGAGGATTTTATGGAATAGTCCCCGTCCTTCGGAATGTCGAGCATCGCAGAGGGGCTCGGTCCGGGCTCGGACTGTCCCGAAAATACCAGCGTCTTGTAGGGTATATCGGTGGAGGCTATGCTCTCTTCGGGACGAAGCTGCTCGTCGCCCTTTGAAAACTTCCACGACTTAAGCTCTATATCGGAGCCGGAAAATACAAAATAAACGTTATGGTTTCTTCCGTCAAACTGCGCAAAGCCGTCCGAGCGTATTTTGGTATAATCCGCGCAGTCGAACTCGACGAACGCGGCGGCTTCGGAGGAGATATCGTCAAGACGAACTTCTATTCTTCCCTTGCCCTTGACCTCGGCGATAAACTCTGATGCCCCGTAGCCGAAGTCCGCTCCTCTTACATATATCCACGCGCCGTCGGCGGTGCTTTTTGCGGCAGGATCCGTTACCTTGTCGTATCCGATATCCGCAGAGGTGAACATCAGCGCGCCGCTGTTATAGGTATAGGGGTCGACCGGCTTTATCTGTGCTACGCCCTTCTTGCTTGCCGCAGTTATGGGGATATCGCCCGTCGCCTTGTCCATGGGCAGATAATCCGCCATTATACTGCGGAAGCCCGCTGTTCCTCCCATAAGCTCCTCCAGAAGAAGCGTATGGTGAATGATGTAGTTTACGTCCTTATATTCAATGAAATGAGTGTGGTTGTTAGCCCAGCGAAGTCCGGATGACCCGTCGGCGTTCTCTCCCGCATTATAGAAATAGGCTCCTCTGCATTCCCAGCTATCCGCGTCGAGAGGGGTCTTGGTGGTCATATACGCCATGCTGCACGCGGGCATAACGTCGACCCCCTCGTACTCCTCCCAGCCGATCTTGTGATCCTGCCAGTCGGTGCAGTATGTATAGTAATATACCCCGTCGATATAGTTCAGCTCGCTCGCCTCAAAAAAGTAGGGAGCGTCAATGGAAA
>QWCN01004117.1_pt2 | contig 15899 bp, 16 predicted proteins | sample 1972711 | NCBI WGS metagenome assembly QWCN01 (sample SAMN09866707, study PRJNA288562) | Human gut metagenome isolate term1_stool, whole genome shotgun sequencing... | isolation source: gut | host: Homo sapiens | place: USA: California | reverse complement strand
CATAAGGGCAAAAATAAGGGAAACTACATATCATTTCACTAATGAACAGGCGGGAAAGCCTGTAAAATAGGGAAAGTTAGAGGAATAATTATATAAATTTCAGTTTCGAAAATACGGAGGTGAACCCCATGTACGGATGCCCAAACTGCGGCAGCGAGCTGCTGTATGATATTAAGCTTGGCAGGCTGAAATGCGGAAGCTGTCGCAGCAGCTTTGACGTGGACTCAATCAAGCGCGAGAAGGACGCAGAACAAGATCTGTACGAGATCCAGGCCTTTCGCTGCCCCCAGTGCGGCGGTGAAATCTACACCAATGATCATACCATCGCGGGCTTTTGCAGCTATTGCGGCGCGTCTGCGGTGTTGCAGCAGAGGACGGAGCAGATCAAGGTTCCGTTCCGCATTTTCCCATTTACTGTGGATAAGAAGGACTGCCGGAAACGGTTCCGGGAATTTATCGCCAAGTGCTCTTATGTGCCGGAGGAATACATGAATCCGGAGGCCGAACATGAATTTCGCGGTATCTATGTGCCCAGTCATTCCTACGAGGCGGAGGCAGGGGGCGCGTATCAGCTGAAGGGAAAGACCACCACCTATACCGGTAAGAAAAAAGGAAAGCGGCACTATACGGTAAAGGAATGGAATATGAACGTCGAAGCCTCGGGTAAAGTGAGCGATATCACCCATGCGGCGTCCTCATCCTTCCCGGATGAGCAGAGCGAGTGGATTCAGGACGGAATAGACCGGGGTGGCGGACGGCTTTTCGCGCCGGGCTTTCTCTGCGGTTTCTACGCGGATACCGCCGATGTGCCGCCGGAGGTCTACGAGCCCTACGCCCGGGCGGTGGCGGGCCAGCAACTGGAAAATCAGCTCAATGATAATCTGGCCGGTATGGAAGCTACCCGTGCCACCTGTGAGCCGATTCTTCATATCCGGCATGCAGGCGACGTGTTGAAGCCGGTCTGGTTCATGTCCTACCGGAACGGTGGACGTGTGGCTTACGCAGCCATCGAGGGCCGGAATAAAAATATCAGCTGCGACGTGCCGGTAGATCAGAAGAAATTTACGAAAGTATCTCTGATTATTGCAGCCGTACTGTTCGTGGTGTTCAGCCTGTTTCAGGATCTGATGTTTACGGCGAAGACCATGCTGGGTATTACGGCGCTGTTTAACATGGTGCTGTGCCTGCTCTGGCATTCCAATATTCAAAAGCTGTACCGGCGTGAGATTGAGCGGGAATATAAAGTAAAGAAGAAGCATCGGAAAAAGCATCTGAACAACGATAAATGGCGGATAGCTCTGATTGTGGTGGCCTGCATTATCGGAGCGCCCATCGCAATTTTCCTGCTTGCCTTTATCATAGTCATTTTCAGCGATACCGCCTACATAGAGAGCAGCAAGTCACTGAAGATATTTTTGGTGCTGGTATCGGCGGCGTTTCAGCTGATAATTTTGCTGAAGGATATGCCGAAGCGGACGAAGCTCTGGAAAAATCGGACCCGGACCCTTCCGGCAGACTGGATTTGCCTGTTTGTGACGCTGCTGCTTGGGGTGACAGCTTATGTAAACCCGGTGGAGGACCTGTGGTATTACGGAGCGATTATGGCGGCTTTCGGCGTAGATATTCTGATGCTATTGGAAATCATCCGAGACTACAACCTGAGCTGTTCCCGGCCCATGCCGCAGTTCGAGCTATACAAAGGAGGGCATAACCGTGAGTAGAAGGAGAGAGAAAAAGCGCCTTCTTTGTAAAACAGGGATTGTGTGCGCGGTGATTTTGGGCGTCGGTCTGGGCAGTTTTTTCGTGGAAAGAATTTCGGCGGAAACAGCTGTGAAACAGGCGCAGACGTCTAAGGCAGAGGTGACAGAAAAGCAGATCCCATCCTTAACAGCTACAGACGGTACCGGTTCCACCCGTAATCCCGACGAGCCGGAATATTATGACGGCCTGGGTTACGACGTCATTTACCGGGACAAGGCAGAATTAGTGGGAGACGACGAAAAGGAGGCGGTTCTGGCCAGCATGGAGCCTATCTCCGAGTACGCTAACGTCATTTTCTATACCACGGACGAATATGAAGCCTCCGACACGGCGACGGTCTGCGAGAAGATCTGCGCGGGTTACTATGGCAGCTCCAAGAAAGCGCCGGTGGTCATGTTCGCCATCGACATGTATAACCGGGAAATCTATCTGTATTGTACCGGCCCCACCCGCCACATTATTCGCAACCGGGACGCCAACTCCATTACGGATAATATCTACCGCCTGGCCAGTGCCAGACGCTACGATGACTGCGCCATCGGAGCCTTCGAGCAGTGTCAGCGTCTTCTCACCGGCAGCAGTATCCGGCGGCCCATGCAGCGTATCAACAACCTGTTCCTGGCGATTATCCTGGGCTTTCTGATCAATTATCTGTACCTGCGCATATCGCGGAGCATGACAGCGAGCAAAGAAAAATGGAACGTGAAGCCCTTCGAAACCAATAAATTCACCCTGAAGACCACGAAAGAGTGTATACGCACCTACACCTATACCGAATCCGAAAGCTCCGGATCCGGCGGCGGTGGCGGCTTCAGCGGCGGCGGAGGCAGTTCCGGAGGAGGCGATTCCGGAGGCAGCTCCGGAGGCGGACACAGCTTCTAAAAGCGATAGAGAGAATTTGAAATTACCTTGACAGAAAATGCCGTTTGACACAGGCTTTTCTTCAGGGTAATTTTTATAGCAGAAAATGAAAAAGATAAAATTCTCAAAACTTTTTATAAAAGCGTGCCGTCTAATAGATAGAAGTGAAGAAATAGGAAGGAGAGCGTAACGAAAGATGAAGACACCGTCTTTACAGCAAAAAGTGGAAGACCAGATCCTGGACAGCTACGAAGCCATGTACCGGCTGGCCTACACTTACGTAAGAAACGAAGAAGACGCCCTGGACATCGTACAGGAAAGTGTATATAAAGCCATAAAAAATGCGTCCAAGGTACAGCAGGAGAGCTACATCCGCACCTGGCTCTGGCGCATTGTGATGAATACAGCCGTGGATTACATCCGCAGCCGGAAAAATGAGACAGAACTTGATGCGGCAGGCGAGACCGGCAAAGAGGATACCTATCAGGACTTCGATACCCTGGAGGCCTTGAAAATTCTGGATGAGCGGGAAAAAGCAGTGGTGATCTTAAGGTTTTTCGAAGATCAGAAGCTGGACGACATCGCCCGTATTCTGCACGAAAATACGAATACCGTCAAAACCATATTGTATCGGAGCCTGAAGAAGCTCCGGGTTCAATTAACGGAAGGAGAGCTGCGCTATGAAGGATGAGAGGTTAGATAAAATGAATCAGGAATACCATGAGATTTTCATTCCCGCAGAGCTGAGACAGCGCGTAGAGACAGGCATCCGGGAAGCAAAAAAAGATATGGAAACGGAACGACAGACCACCATAGAAAGGAAGAAGAAGCCCATGAAAAAGAAAAATAATAAAATGATTACCTTTGCAAAAACCGTCGGAGGAGCGGCCGCAGCCGCACTGATCGCCATCACAGTTATGGCCAATTCCGGAGCAAGCATCGCCCACGCCATGGCGAAAATACCGGTCATCGGAGCTATCGCGGAGGTTGTCACCTTCCGGGAATATCAGGACAGCACCAATCAGATGTACGCCGACGTTAAGGTGCCGGAGGTAGAGGTGAAAAATGAAGACGGCACCGTCAATCAGGAAAGCACCAACGCCATCAACCAGAGCATCCAGGAATACACCGACGAGATCATTGCCCAGTATCAGGCAGACGTGGAGGCCGCAGATGGCCAGGGATATCAGGCAGTGGATCTGGATTATCAGGTGATTACCGATTCGGACCGCCTTTTCTCTATCCGCTTTGACAAGCTGGTAGTCATGGCCAGCGGCGAAGAAACAGTAAAAATATACCATATCGACAAGCAGACCGGTAAGATGATTAACTTAAGCGGTATCTTCAAAAAAGGCACCAACTTCATCGATCCGATTACAGCGAATATTAAGGAGCAGATGAAGGAGCAGATGGCTGCCGATGAGAATGTCACTTACTGGCTGGACAGCGATATTCCGGAATGGGATTTCAAGTCTATTACAGCGGACACCACCTTCTACATCAACGAGGAGGGCAGGCTGGTTATCGTATTTGACGAAGGAGAAGTGGCTCCCATGAGCATGGGCAGCGTGGAATTTGTGATTCCCACCGAGGTGATTCAGGATATTGTGCAGGATGGGTTCGTGCAGTAAAAGAGTATAAAAAATATCTCCTGTAGCGATGCAGGGGATATTTTTTTATACTCATGTACCTTCGAAAATATAAAATAATTACATTTTAGAGATGAGATGACAGAATGGAGGCTCAATGCAGATAAAGTCGTTTTTCTACAAAATCGATCTGGTCGGCGGTGATACGATGCGCCTGTTCCAGATCCCGTTTCTTCATGGCAGCCGCAAGCTGAATATGCATATCGAGAGAATTCTCCAGATTAGAACGTCCGTCTATCAGGAGATCTCTGCGAAGCCGGTTAAATACATTTTCAAGGGCGGAGATGAGATATACATTTTTTGTGAGCCTGGCGATAGAAAGATGAAAAGTCAGGTTCAGCGCATGATATTGGTTATAGAAATCCGGATCGTCCGGATCGATTTTCTGATTGGCCAGTTCAGAGATTTTGTCCAGTTCAGAGTCGGAAGCAAATCGTATTGCGTATTCCACGGCCCCGCATTCCAGAATGGAGCGGTACTGGCAGAGCTGCTGCAGCTCGGAGAACGAAAGCTTGCGGATGAGATAGCCCTTTCTTGGAATCTTATCGAGGATTCCTTCCTGGCACAGGGTATTTAATGCTTCCCTTGCAGGGGTCCGACTTACCTGAAAGCGTGCGGAAACTTCTGCTTCTGTAATAAAATGCTCGTCATAAACAAAATTATTAATGTCATTTCGAAGCTGTTCCAGAATCGCCTCTGTGGCGGAAAGATTTTTCTGATTCAAAGTCAATGCCATAGCTCTACTTCTCCTAAATTCTTTAATAAACAGATGAATTTAAATTTATTATAAAGGTATTTCTGACAAGTATCAATGGGAGAACAGAAAATTTCAGAAAACCTATTGACCGCTATGTATTTCTGTGATATACATGTGATATACATATATACAGACGAAATCACAGGCTTATGTAGAGGGTTTTTTATAGTAGAAGAAAGGGATAATTTTAATGAAACGAATATTACTGATTCTGACAGGCGGAACTATTGCGTCGGTAGATACGGACGAGGGTCTCCGTCCGGGGATTACCCCGGAAGATCTCCGGAAAAGTCTTGCGGAGATCACGGATTTCTGCGAGATTGAGATTCTTCCGTTGCTGAACGTGGACAGCACCAATATTCAGCCGGAGCACTGGCAGATGATTGAAAAGGCTGTAGAAGAAAACTTTGACAATTATGATGGTTTTGTAATCACACACGGGACGGATACCATGGCATATACGGCTGCGGCTCTGTCCTACATGATTCAGAATCCGCATAAGCCCATCGTGATCACAGGTTCTCAAAAACCGCTGGTGAAAACCATCACCGATGCGCGCAAGAATTTGAGAGACAGCTTCCGCTTTGCCTGCGAGGAAAATGTCAATGGTGTCTATCTGGTATTTAACGGCGAAGTGATTCTGGGAACCAGGGCCCGTAAGGTCCGGTCTAAGAGCTTCAATGCCTTTGACAGCATCAACTACCCGATAGCGGCTTTCGTGGACAATGACCGGGTGGTGCGTTACGTGGAGCTGAAGGGCGAAGATAAGCCGGTCAGCTTCTCACAGAAGCTGGCACCGAAGGTTTTCTTATTGAAGCTGGTACCGGGTATCAAACCGGATATTCTGGATTACATTGGGGATAATTATGACGCGGTTATCATTGAGAGTTACGGCGTAGGCGGCATTCCCTTTGCGGATGAGCGGAATTTTCTGGATAAGCTGGAAAGCCTGACACGGAAAAATTGTATTGTGGTGATTGCGACGCAGGTTATGCTGGAGGGCAGTGATGTGGAGCTCTACGAGGTGGGCTTTAAGGCGATGTCGCGCTATCATCTATTGCAGGCTTATGATATGACGACGGAGGCGCTGGTGGCGAAGCTGATGTGGCTGCTGGGGAAGGGGTATGATTTTGATACCTTTCAGAGGGAGTTTTATGCGCCGGTGGCGAATGATCTGTTGCGGGGGCAATAATAGGATAATGCTATGAGAAAGAGGGGGAGTGGCTGCAGTGGGCAGCACTCCCTGTTTGATTATGTTAGTTAGGACGGACGGGCAGGGGCTTTGTTGTTTTCCGTGTTCATCGTTTATCGGACGCAGTATGCCACCCACGGACGCGAGGTCCGCAGGTGGCATACAGTGTCCGCTAAAACGCTGTACATTGGAGAACTACAAAGTCCCTGCCCTGTTTTGTCGATAGTATGTTTCATTACCATTAGTGTGGGGAAAATTTTCGCTTGGTCTCCGGCTGTCTTAGTTGCCGTGATCTTCGAGCCACTTTACGATCTCCGGGAACTCCATGAAATGGGAAGCTTTTACCAGAATGGAGTCACCCTGCATCAGCAGCAGCGGCAGCGCCTCGAAGAGAGCCTCTTTTGTATCAAAGTGTTTACAGATAAGCTTACCGTCCGGATCTTTTGCATGTACGCCTTTTACTAGCTCTTTGGACAGCTCGCCTACGGCGAAGATGGCGTCGATCTGGTTGTCGGCGGCGTGGCAGCCTATGTTGTAATGGAGTAGCTTTTCGTTTTCACCCAGCTCGCCCATATCGCCGAGGATTGCTACTTTACGGCCCAGTGCGTTGGTCAGCACGTCCAGGGACGCGGCCATGGAGACTGGGTTGGCGTTATAACAGTCGTCGAGGATATCCCATTTGTCCGTATGGATCAGATGGTTTCGACCGCTGACAGGCTTCAGAGTCTCGATTCCGGCCCGGATCTCGTCCAGGGTCAGACCCAGCGCCAGGCCTACGGCTGTGCCGGCCAGGGCGTTGTAGACCATGTGGTGGCCGGGTATCGGAATGGTGGCGGTGAAGCGGCCTGCTTTGGTCACGAAGTCGCAGCGGCTACCGGCCAGCCCTAAGTTTTCCACGTTTTCGGCGTAGAGATCCAGAGAAGGATCCAGGCCGAAGAAGGTCGGCTGCGGGGTTCGGCTTTTTAGTGTGATGAGTTTATCGTCGTCGCCATTTACAATGATCTGCGCGCCTGGCATGGCCTGGTCGAACATTTCGGTTTTGGCCTTCAGGATTCCGTCCCGGGTTTTCAGGTTTTCCAGGTGGCAGAGACCGATATTGGTGAGAACGCAGACAGTCGGCTTTGCCATGCTGGCAAGCGTAGTCATTTCTCCAAAGTCGCTGATTCCCATTTCCAGGACTGCCGCTTCGTGTTCTTCTCGGATGCGGAAGATGGTCAGCGGCAGGCCGATTTCGTTATTGAAATTGCCTTCGGTCTTCAGTATGTGAAAATGCTGTCCGAGAATCGAGGCAATCATTTCTTTTGTGCTGGTCTTGCCTACGCTGCCGGAGATCCCCACCACCGGAATGGTCAGAGTGCTGCGGTAGCAGGCTGCGATGGCCTTGATGGCTTCCAGTGTGGAAGAAACCTGGATATAGGGTCCGGCAGGCTGCTCCGGCGCGTCCTCACAGAGGACGCAGGCTGCGCCCTTGGCGAAGACGGACGGAATGAAGGTATGGCCGTCCACCCGCTCACCTTTTACGGCCACGAAGAGATAGCCGGGCTCTACCTTGCGGCTGTCAATGACCACGCCGTTTACCTCGACAGTTTTTAAGCTGTCATCGCCCACATAGGTACCGCCGCAGGCTGTTGCAATTTCTGCTAAAGACATATGCTTCATCATTTATACCTCTTGATTTTTCAGGGAAACCTGAATCAGCTTTTCGCACAGATCCTCGAAGGACATGCCCAAAGCAGCAGCCTCCTGGGGCAGCAGGCTGGTGGGCGTCATACCCGGCAGCGTGTTGGCTTCCAGGCAGTACATTTCCAGGGTTTCTGTATCCAGCATGAAGTCCATGCGGGCATAGGAGCGCATGCCAAGTGCTTCAAATACCATCTCTGCGTAGTGCTGCATTTTCTGAGTCAGCTCTTTGGGCAGATCTGCCGGGCAGGTCTCGATGGTACTTCCGGCCTGGTATTTGTTTTTATAATCATAGAAGCCGTGAATCGGCGCAATCTCGATAATCGGGTAAGCCTTGCCGTCTACTACGCCCACAGAGAACTCGCGGCCGGAGACGAACTGTTCAATGATGACGTCGTCGCCGAAGGAATAAGCATCTTCAAGGGCCTTCTGCAGCTCCTCGGGCTTCTCCACCCGGTAGGTTCCCACGCTGGATCCACCGCAGGTGGTCTTTACCATGCAGGGATAGGGGACAGTGGACGGGTCAATCTTCTGACCGTTCTTAGCGGTGATTCCCTTCGGGGTCGGGATTCCTGCCGCACGGAACATCTGCTTGGACAGGCTCTTATCCATGGCGATAGCGCTGCTCAGATAATCGGTTCCGGTATAGGGAATGCCCATCAGATCGAAGGTGGCCTGTACGCGGCCATCTTCGCCGTTGGCTCCGTGAAGTCCCAGAAATACAATGTCAGCCATATCGCAGAGCGCCAGCACATTGGGACCGAACAGGCTCTTGCCGCCGTCCTTGCGGAGCTCCTTCAGATGAGACAGATCCGGCTGTTCTGCAGAGATGGCGGTTACATCCTTATCCCATTCCACATTTGCCTTAAAAATATCTTCATTGATAGCCAGGTCGCCTTCATAGCCCAGATACAGATCAACCAGAATGGCATCATGGCCTTTCTTTTTCAGTGCGCGGTAAATATTGCTTCCGGAAATCAGGGATACATCACGCTCGGTGCTGGTTCCTCCGGCTAAAACTACGATTTTCATAATATCCTCCTAATTATAACAATGCCTTATTCTTATCCAACATTGTCTGAATCTTCTGCTGGGTATAAGCACCCAGGAATTTTTTCTCTTCTTTGGAGAGCTCGGAGACCAGAATCGGCTCGCCGTACTCCAGAATCACATGACAACGGTGGATAAACGGGATGTGATCCTCGAAAATCTCCGCGGAATTGGTAATGGCCATGGGAATAATCGGACAGCCGGTCTTCTCAGCCATCTTCATGCTGCCTTCCTTAAAGGGAAGCAGCTCATCGTGGTGATTTCTTGTTCCCTCCGGGAAAATGCAGATGGAGATTCCATTTTTAATATATTCTATTCCCTTGAGAATCGTTTTCAGTCCGGCCTTAATGTCATCCCGATCCAGGAACAGGCAGTAGAGATTCTTCATCCAGTCCCGTAAAAGCGGATAGCGCAGCATTTCGATTTTGGCCACATAGCCGGTAAGCCTCGGACAGCGGGCGTAGGTCATCACCACGTCGAAATAGCTGCGGTGGTTGCCCACATAGAGCACCGCTTTGTCCTTTGGCACATTTTCTTCGCCGATGACTGTGAGCTTTACGCCGGTCATGAACATGATTAGCTTAAACGCACCCTGCACCAGGCGAAGAGAACTGTAGTCCTTCCATTTCTGGTTAAATTTTCCAATTACCCACTCAATGAGCAGAAGCGGAATTCCAAGAATCAGAAAGCCCAAAAGCACAATTGCTACAAGTATTAAACGTATCATGGCAGCCTCCTATCGTCCGAACAATTCCGTCATCTGGCGCAGTCCGCCGGCCATGCCGGAGTTCAGTTCGCCTTCGCGGAAACGCCATTCCCAGTTGTGTTCTGCAGTTCCCGGCGTGTTCATGCGACAGTCGCTGCCCACCTTCAGAAGATCCTGTACCGGGAAAATGGCGTAGCGGGCAACGGTGCCCAGGCAGATCCGGATGAAATCCCAGCTGACGCTGGAAGCGTCGGTGTTCATATAGCGGCGTACCTTGTCACGGGCATATTCGGATGTGTGCTGATACCAGCCCACGGTGGTGTCATTATCATGGGTTCCGGTGTAGCAGATGCAGTTGCGGGTATCGAACTGGTGGGGCAGGAAAGTACTTTCGCCGCCCTCAAAGGCGAACTGCAGAATCCGCATTCCGGGGAAGTTAAACTGGTCGCGAAGCGCTACCACTTCGGGCGTAATCAGGCCCAGATCCTCTGCGAAAATGGGAAGATCGTCGCCCAGCTCTTTCTGGATGGCCAGAAACAGATCTGCGCCCGGTCCCTTTTTCCACTCGCCGGTCATGGCTGTCTCAGCGTCCACCGGAACCTCCCAATAGGCCTCGAAGCCCCGGAAATGGTCGATGCGCACATAATCCACCTGGTCAAGCTGATGCTTTACCCGGTCGATCCACCAACGGTAGCCCTCTTTTTTATGTTCCTTCCAGTCGTAGAGCGGATTGCCCCACTTCTGGCCGGTAGCGCTGAAATAGTCGGGCGGAACGCCTGCCACTGCGGACGGATAACCCTTGGTATCCACCTGGAACAGCTTCCGGTTGGCCCATACGTCGGCGCCGTCGGGGGATACGAAGATGGGAATATCGCCTACGATGGCAATGCCTTTGTCGTTGGCATATTTTTTCAGCGCATACCACTGGGTATCGAACATAAACTGCAGGAAAGCCTGATAATGGATGCCCATTTTCAGTTTCTCCTCCCAGAATGCCCGGTTCTGCTTATCCAGATTCCGCAGGGCCTCGGGCCATTTGGTCCAGGGGAGATTGTCCTGCTCCTCCTTCAGGGCCATGTAGAGGCAGTAATCGGCGAGCCAGTCCTCATTTTTCTGGCAGAATTCATCGTAGTTTTTCTGAAGACCCGAATCCTCAGACTTTTCGAAGCACTCAAAGGCCTTCTTATAAAGGGGATACTTGTATTCGCGTACCCGGTCATAATCCACCCGACCCGGGTCGAAATTCGGAATATTCTGCAGGTCGCCCTGATCCAGTAGTCCGGCCTTCAGAAGCAGCTCAGGACTGATGAGAAGCGGTTCGCCCGCAAACACGGAATAGCCCTGATAGGGTGAGTTGCCGAATGAGGTGATGGGTACCATGGGCAGAATCTGCCACAGATGTTGCCCGCTCTCGGCCAGAAAATCTATGAAATCATAGGCGCCCTTTCCAAAATCACCGATTCCGTAGGGGGACGGGAAGGAAGTTGGGTGTGCCAGAACGCCGCTGTACCGGTAATTGGTCGGATCCTCGGCGGTAGTCATTTTTAAACGCATAATTCTCCTCCTTGGGGTGAAGCTTCACCTTCCGCTATTATAATAAAAAAGCCATGAAAAAACAAGGATTACGGGGGATTTCCCTAAAATATCAGTCGCCGGGAAGGCACAGGCGGGACAGAAAAGGGAATGGGACGTGCCCGGGCGCCATAGATATAGATAAAGACAGGGAGGCGGTAAAAAGAAAATGACAGGAAAACGGATGATAGCGGCAATTTTTATGCTGTTGCTTTCCTTAAGCTTTATCGGCTGTAAAATGCAGACCAATGCCACAAAAAAGCTTTCCGATCTGGATTACACCATCGTATCGGGACGGGAGCTGCCGGATGAACTTTACGATATTCTGGAGGAAAAGAAAACCGAAAGCTTTAAACTGACTTATGAGGAAAACGACGGGCTGTATCTGTGCGTGGGATACGGACAGCAGGAGACCGGCGGCTACAGCATCGCAGTAAATGACCTGTACCTGACGGAAAATGCCATCTATTTCGACACCAGTCTCATCGGTCCGGGACCGGAGGAAGGAGCCGGGAAGGAGAAAAGCTTTCCGTATCTTACGGTGCGAATCGCTTATCTGGATAAACCGGTGGTATTTCAGTAAAACCGGGCATAGATTAGATAAAAGGAAAATAAGGAGGCAGAAATTTATGGAGCTTGTCCGCAGAACCATCCGTATGACCAGACAGAAGGGAAAAGCGGTCAGTCAGATGACGCTGGACGATGATTATAATATTCCGGAGACCATGCCGGATGTGAGTATGATTGTACAGGAGAAAGGCGATCTGGAGATCGGGGAAGTCCGGGTAGAAAATGGCCGGGCGCTGATACGCGGAAATCTGCGTTTTTATGTCCTTTATCTTGACGATTCAGATGAGGGCGGTCTACATAGCGTTAAAGGACAGATTCCATTTGAGGAAAATATGAATGTGGAGGGGGCGAAAGACGGCGACAGCCTGAAGCTGAACGGCATCCTGGAGGATCTCTTTGCAGTTCTCATCAATTCCCGGAAAATGGGAATCAAGGCTGTGGGAACCCTGGAGCTGACTGTGGAGGAGCTGGCGGAGGAAGCCCTGACCACAGCCCTGGAGGGCGGGGAACAGGCGGAAATCCGGACCGAGCACCGGACGGCTGCGGCTCTGACGGTGCAGAAGAAAGATACCTGCCGCATTAAGGATGAAATCATTCTTCCGGCCAATAAGCCCAATATCCGGGAACTCATCTGGCAGGACGTGACCTTACGCGGCATGGAGCTTCGACCCGGTGAGGATGAAATCCTGATCAAGGGTGAGCTGGGGGTATTCGTACTCTATGAGAGCGAGGAAACGGAGCAGAAAACCGGATGGCTGGAGCAGAGCGTTCCCTTTAACAGCCATATTGATGTTCATGGCAGCAGGGAGGACATTGCGGCCAGTCTGGGAGCTGTGCTGGCAGGGGCGGAGCTGGAGGCGAAGCCGGATTACGACGGTGAGCTGCGGGTGCTTCATGTGGACGCGGTGTTGAACCTGGATATCCGCATGTATGAGGAGGAAGGCGTCGATCTGGTGGCTGATGTATACAGCCTGAAAAAAGAACTGATTCCGGAAAAGGCGGAGACGGACTACGAGCGCCTTCTGATTAACAGTGCTTCCAGGTGCCGGGTATCGGGCCGGATGACCACGGAGCAGACGGATATGCAGATTCTGCAGATTTGTCACAGCAGCGGAGAGGTGAAGCTGGATGACTGTACGGCTGTGGAGCAGGGACTTCGGGTAGAAGGCGCCGTACAGGTGGAAGTGCTTTACATCACCTCGGATGACAGCCATCCGATTCTATGTCGGAAAGAAGCGATTCCATTTGAGCAGCTTATCGAGGTGCCGGGCATGACAAAGGACAGCGTCTGGTATCTGGATGCTATCCTCGACCAGCTTGCGGTGGATATGGTCAGCGGGACGGAGATGGATGTGAAGGGTGTGGTACTGCTGCAGATCCTGGTGCTGGCAAAGGAGCGGGCGGAGCATGTGGTGTCCGTGACAGAGGAGCCGCTGGATCTGACGGCTCTGAAAGCGCTGCCTGCTTTTGTGCTTTACGCGGTACAGCCCGGCGATACGCTATGGGAGATCGCGAAAAGCTGTCGCAGCACGGGAGAGCGCATCTGTGAAATCAACGGTTGTGCGCCGGAGGAGATCCGGCCCGGAAAGAAGCTGATTCTGATAAAAGAAGTGCGGTAACTATTCAGAACAGCCCGAAGCACTAGCTGCTGAGGGCGTATGAACATGATTTGGGAGTGCAAAATCCCATCGGCGAAGCCGATTTTCATGGATTTTGCATTCGTAACTGGTCAGGTACTGAACAGTTACGAAATACAATAAGAGACAGGAAAATGGAAAGAGATGGGGGTAAAGATTTCTTGCATTTTATCCCCATTTTTGCTATACTGTGTATACAAAAAACACAGGAAGTACAATACTATGGATAAGATGCAGTTAAAAGCACTGGCAAAGATCAATCTGGGCCTGGACGTGCTCCGGAAAAGGGAAGACGGATATCATGACGTACGGATGATTATGCAGACAGTGCGTATTTTTGATCGTCTTGCGCTGGTGAAGCAGGACAAAGAAGGAATCCGGGTCAGAACGAATCTCTACTATCTGCCCGCCAATGAAAATAATCTGGTATATAAGGCTGCGAATCTGCTATTTGAGGAGTTTGACATTCCGGGCGGACTTTCCATTGATTTGAAGAAATATATCCCGGTAGCAGCAGGTATGGCAGGCGGAAGCTCCGACGCGGCGGCTGTTCTCTACGGCCTGAACCGCATGTACGGTCTGGGCCTGTCCCAGGAGCAGCTCATGGAGCGCGGTGTGAAGATCGGCGCCGATGTGCCCTATTGTATCATGCGCGGAACCGCCCTGGCTGAGGGTATCGGAGAGAGGCTGACTTCCTTACCGCCCATGCCGCCCTGCAACATTCTGGTGGCCAAGCCAGGTATCAGCGTATCGACCAAATATGTCTATGAGAACCTGCATGCCAATGATTTAAGACCGGAGCAGCATCCGGATATCGACGGCATTCTGGACGCCCTGAAAAAGCAGGATCTCCGGGGTATGGCAGAGGCCTTACGGGACGGCAATGTACTGGAAACAGTGACCGCGAGCGCCTACCCGGTCATCGGAAAGCTGAAAGAGACTATGGAAGAGAATGGAGCGGCTGTAGCCCTGATGAGCGGCAGCGGCCCCACCGTATTCGGTATTTATGAAGATCGGATGCAGGCCCGCAGAGCGATGGCGGCCATTCGCAAAAGCCGCCTGGCGAAGCAGCTGTTTCTGACCACACCGTATAATAACAACAGGAGGAATGGCTGATGAGTCAGGAAATTAACGCAACTATGAATGAATATCTTCCGCTGCGGGACGTGGTATTTCAGACCCTGCGGCAGGCGATTTTAAGAGGCGAGCTGGAACCGGGCGAACGTCTGATGGAGATTCATCTGGCAGACCGTCTGGGCGTAAGCCGTACGCCGATCCGTGAGGCCATAAGGAAACTGGAGCTGGAAGGTCTGGTTGTGATGATTCCGAGACGGGGAGCCATCGTGGCCAGCATTACGGAAAAGGATTTGAAGGATGTGCTGGAGGTGCGGCGCACACTGGAAGTAATGGCGGCGGAGATCGCCTGCGACCGGATTACGCCGGAGCTTCTTGATGAGCTTGCCGAGGCCGGTGAGGAATTCCGCAAGCTGAAGGATTCCGACGATTACACCAGCCTGGCGGCGGCGGACGTGAAGTTCCACGATATCATTTACGCGGCTACGGACAATCAACGCCTGATCAGTATTCTGAACAATCTGCGGGAGCAGATGTACCGTTACCGTCTGGAGTACTTAAAGGATACGCACAGCCATGAGAAGCTGGACGGCGAGCATCAGGCCATCTTTGAGAACATCAGGAACGGTGATAAGGAAGCCGTGTGTACCATGGTAGGACAGCATATCGATAACCAGAAAGAAGCAATTCTGGCCGCCATCCGGGAAAATGAGAAAAAGAAAGCGGAGAAGGCATAAAAGCTTCGCATAAAAAGCAAAAAACAGGGTATCCTCTGGAAAATGATTTTCCAGGAGGAGCCATGAATATAATAAAACAAATACTTGAAAATAAATGGAAAAAAGATATCGAAACTTATGTCAGAAGGCATGGGGAGCTTGCATTGCTTATCTTATCGCTGCTTCTGGGAGCGGCGGGAACCTGCCTGTACGCCGGATATGTACAGAAATCGAAGCCTGTCCGCGTAGAGCAGACAGCCTGGTGGGGCGGCCTGTACCCGGATTACTGTATGCCGGGGGCGGCGGAAAAAGAAGTGCGGATCCGGTTTCGATATCTCACATTTTTGAACCAGAAAGAGCCGGAGGCTTATATAGGAGAAACAGATGAATGATTTAAGAGAGGCCCCCATCGGCGTCTTCGATTCCGGAATCGGCGGCCTGACGGTGGCGCGGGAGATTATGCGTCAGATTCCGGAGGAGCGGATCGTGTACTTCGGAGATACGGCGCGGGTTCCCTATGGAAGTAAAAGCGGTAAGACGATTATCCGCTATTCCTGTCAGATTGCCCGCTTTCTGAAGACCAGAGGCGTGAAGGTCATCGTGGTGGCCTGCAATACAGCCAGCGCCTACGCGCTGGAGGCACTGCAGCAGGAGATGGATATCCCGGTGATCGG
>QWCN01005102.1_pt1 | contig 15903 bp, 23 predicted proteins | sample 1972711 | NCBI WGS metagenome assembly QWCN01 (sample SAMN09866707, study PRJNA288562) | Human gut metagenome isolate term1_stool, whole genome shotgun sequencing... | isolation source: gut | host: Homo sapiens | place: USA: California | reverse complement strand
CCCAGGTGTCTTTCAATAGTTTAATAGAGTCACCAAACTGTGTACCTGATTTTTCCAATTCTCTCTTAACATTGGCCAAGATTTTTTCGAAATTTGATTGGTCAATTTTAAAATTTTTTTTTATTACTGTCATTATTGTTCCTTTCTATTTATAAATATGGTAATGTTACTTTATGTATAAATATTTTTTTGTAATTATATTTGTAATTATTTCATTAATTGTTTCAGGCTATACACTTAAAGGAAGAATAAGTTATACACCAGAAGAAGCTAGGACAGAGGCTTTTAAAGATATAGATTTAAGAATAAATATAGCTGCATATGGTCAATACCTTATTGATAAAAACTATTATGACAATATGAAAATTCTGAATCAAAAATCTAACAAATCAAAAAAATATAAAAAATATAAAAATAGATATATCACATCATATTCTGATAAAGGTTATTCTATACTTTATAAAAATAATCCAAAAATTTCATATCATTATGATAGACACGGAAAACTTGAAGGTATAACTTTTGATATAGGAACGGGGTTTCCTTGCAAAAGTGTAACATATAACCAATTTGGTATATTTGATTCGGTTGCATTAGAAATTTCCATAGATGAGCACGTTATATTTGACAAAAACAAGAAATTTGTAGCTCACTGGAAAGGCAATAACTGCTACAATGAAAAGGGTGAGTTAATAATGACCCGCGAAAGAAAATGAAAACAGCCGTTCAAGTCATATAAATTGTCGGAGAGAAGATGTTTAAAATTCCAATTCTCTCTTAACATTGGCCAAGATTTTTTCGAAATTTGATTGGTCATAAAAATTAGTATTAGTCATATAATTTCCTTTCTGATGTTATACTACAAATGTGAGAAAATATTTTTTGTTAATCTTTTTTATAATATTAATATGCTTTAACTGTGGGTATACAATAAAAGGCGGTGTTTCATATACAGTAGAAACAGCGCGACAAATATCTTTTGCAGGTGTATCAAAAAACATAGATATAAAAAAATATAAAAACTATTTGCACGATGAATATTTTTGTAAAAATATGGAGGCAAAAACACATCATAAGAATAAATTAAAAAATAGGTCTGTAACTTTTTTTTCAGACGGTACTTATGGAGTTGTATATAAAAGTAATAGAAATAAAGGATATTATTATGATGGTGATGGTTATTTAGAATTTATTGAAATATCCAAGACAAAATTCTATCCCAAAAAATATGTCAGATATAATATACAGGGAAGTATTGATACGATTGTTTTAGCAACAACACCAAAAGAAGCATATATTTTTAATAAGGATAAAAAACTTATTGCTCATTGGATAGGAAATAACTGTTATAATGAAGCAGGAGAACTTATTAAAATCCGTAAATAAAGTAATCTATTTGACAAAATTTGATGTGCAATATGCTTCGTTTATAGTGCTATAATAAATTAATGAAAAAATATTTTTTTATATTCAATATGGTTCTTGCATTGTTTATTGGAGTAGGGTATACACTAAATGCAGGTGTTTCCTATAATCTTAATACTGCTCGTCAGATTTCTTTTAGTAATATTCAATACAAAATTGATGTAAGTAAATATAGAAATTATTTTTATGATAAAAATAAAGAACAAAATTTAAAAGCAAAATTACGTAAAAAAAATAAGCTTAAAAATAGATATTTAACTTTTTTCTCAGATGGTACTTATGGTGTGATATATAAAAATAATACAAATACGGGATATTATTACAACAGTAACGGTAAATTGAAATACATTGAGATATCTTATTCAAGTTCATTTCCTAAAAAATTTGTAAAATACGATAATAAAGGAAATATTGATTCAGTATCTTTGTGGATATCAAGCAAGGAACAGTTTGTTTTTAGTAAAGATAAAGTACTACAAGCACATTGGATAAATGAAAATAAATACAACGAGAATGGTGAGCTCATAGACATAAGGCACTAACGTTTTTGATTGGAAAACATCATTAAACTATTTTCCTGATTTTTCCAATTCTCTCTTAACATTGGCCAAGATTTTTTCGAAATTACTATTTTCATGTATTTCTGTATAAATACTTTTCGTCATTTTGTGTGTACCTTTCTATATGTTATAATTTTGTTGTGAAAAAACTAGTAATAATTATTAATTTTATACTTATGTGCCTTATTACATCTGCCTTTACAATAAAAGGAGGTGTAAGTTACACAGTAGAAACAGCACGAACTGAAGCCTTTTCAAATATACCATTGAGTATAAATATTAGTGATTATGCATCTTATTTTTCTGATCACAATTACATAGCAAATAAGAAGGCTATAAATAAAAAAAAGGCGTACTTTAGAGATAGATATTTAACGTTTTTTTCTAGTGGTGAGTATGGTGTTATTTATAAAAATAACAAAAGTATCTCTTATTATTACGATAAAAATGGGAAATTGGAGTCTATAAGTTTTTTAATTAATAAAAGTTATCCAATAAAGGTTGTAAAATATGACAAACATGGGAAATTAGATTCAACAGCATTAGCTGTATCTAGTAGAGAAAGTTATGTTTTTGATACAAACAAAAAATTCATATCTCACTGGAAAGGCAATAATTGTTACAACGAAAATGGAGAACTTATAATTACCCGCGAAAAAAAATGAAATCTGTTTTTTTTGTGTTATTTAAATTACCAGAGAGTAGGCTTTGCCCAGGTGTCTTTCAATAGTTTAATAGAGTCACCAAACTGTGTACCTGATTTTTCCAATTCTCTCTTAACATTGGCCAAGATTTTTTCGAAATTACTTTCATTTATATTTTCCAATTTATAAGCCATATAAGGTTCCTTTCTATGTTATAATTCTTGAATGAAAAATCTTTTATTAATTTTTATATACATTTTTTTAATTAATCCTGTTTTTTCATTAACTATTCAGGGAGGAGTCTCATATTCTGTTAATGAGGCACGGACTATAGCATTTAACAATTTAGAACACAAAATAGATACATCGGTATATGAAAGCTATTTTGTAGATAAAAATTATGATAAGAACAAAGCTAATATTGCCAAAAACAAATTTCATACTCGGAAATATAATTTAACTGTGTTTTCTGATAAATCGTATTCGGTAAGTTATAAAGCAAAGTCTAATATATGCTTTTATTATGATTTAAATGGTAAATTAGAGTCTATTGGATATACTTTTGGGAAAAAATATCCTAGAAAAGGTATAAAATATTATAAAAATGGATATTTGGAAGAAATTTATATAATAGCTTCTCCACAAGAACAGTTTATATTCGACAAAAACAAAAAAATAATCGCTCACTGGAAAGGCAATAACTGCTACAACGAAAAAGGCGAACTAGTAATGACCCGCGAAGCAAAATAATATGCCAAAATCAAAAAAATGCCTCCGCTCCTAAAAACGGAGGCAGAAAAGGAGTATGTAATATGAAAGAGTTGAGTATGTTACCTAATTCGTGACGCCAATTCTGATAAAGCATTAATTGCCTGCTTGCCAACCAGTGCCTGAGGCGCAGACGGAGCTTGCAAAAAATGCTTCATCTCACTGTATTTGTATAAAACAGCAAAATATTTTCGTGGCGTAGCTGCCCAAAAATCCCTGTCACTCCAGCCTAAAATACATGTGGCAGTAGTGTACATGCTTGTCCAGTCTAATTCTTGGATTTCTTCATCTGCTTCTTTTTTTTTATTTCATCCTCTTTAAATTTTGCACTTTTTTCCAAAATTTTAGGAGGAGTCAACGGCTCAACAAAAGCCATTGTTATAGGTGCTATGTTTTCAAAAAACAAATACTGTTTCTCATTAAAAGCAATTCTGGCCTTTGCGATTTCTCCTGCTGTGTGATTTTTCATCATTGCACAACAAACAATATCAACACAATGCTGATAGCAAAGATTGTTGTGAACTACAAAGTCATCATAAAGCTTAAACAGCCCTTTGCCTGTGAATTGCTCCAATTGAGCGTAGCCCTTGTTGTCATAATCAAGAGTGTAAACATCGTTGTCAATTTTAATAGTGTAGGGTTTGTTCAAAATGTCTTTAATCATTATTTTTTCCTTTCTTAAATTTGCACATCAAAAAACAGGCACTATTATGCCTGTTTTTTGTAAATTGTGCTTACAACCTTTTTGTAAACAGTTTACTTTTTCTTTATAGCACATTTTTTTTACCCGTTCGGGTAAAGTTTTTGTATTGACAAAATAAATAACTCCTGCTAACGCAAAAACCTGTAACCATAATTGGTTTCGTAAAAATACAAAGCATAACGTGTCTCATCCATTGTGTCATCATTTTCTTTTAACGGCGTGTCAAGGTCAATAAAACGGTCTGTACGCTCTTGCTCATTAGGATAACGGTACAAACCAAACTCTCTTAATGTGTTTTTGCACCTGTCTTTGTTAACAATCAACCTGTCATAATTGATAATAGAACGGACAATTCCTATGCTGTCAATAACTTTGGGCTTCTTTTCATGTACAATGATTCCATTTAAAGCCTGCCTTAGCTTATGATTCTGTTCAGGGCGTGCATTGTCACAGTTAATAAACCTGAAATACCGTCCGTATTCTTTCTGCCTGTCTAAAATCCAACTTATGACTTTGTCTTCATTAATACGAGAACCGTAAAGCTCATCTATTTTGTAATATTTTCCGTCTTTTGTAATACCGTATAATCCGCAAGCCAAAGGGTGAATCCAACCCCAGTCCAAACCGAGAAAATATTCAATAAATTCGTTCTTCTGTATTTTTTCTACAACCGCTTTGTGAGAACAAGTGTGCTTTTGTGTATCAAACGTGTCATAAACCAAACCTTGCGCCACAACCCACAAACCTTTTATCTTCCTCGCTTCAAATACACCCTGATAAAGCTTTTTCTGGTTTTGTATAAAAGATTTTGAAAGATTGGCATTATCTTCCATAGTAAAATGCCAGTAGTCAAAAATACTCTTTATGTTTTCATCATCTTCAAGAAAAGGCTTGATTCTCTCTCTGTAAAGCCAATGGTTCGAACTTTCGGGGTTGCTGTCTGCAATTGCTCGTGCATTCTCCGGAGTAAGACGGGATAAAGCCATGTTGTAAAATCCATAATGATGTTTGGGCAGCTCGTTAGCATACCAAAAATCCCAGGTGGCACCTTGTATATTGGAGTCACTGTCTGATTTCCCCCCGCCTACAACAAGGCAGTTGTACAACTTGCCCCAGAGCTTTATATCGAGCTCTCCGCTTGCAGAATTAAATTTAACCTGTGCTCCGTGGTAGTTTTTTAAATACGGCAAAAGCTCAACAAGCACGTTGTTACGCACAGTGTTTTTTGAATAACCTGAAAAAACTTTCAAATACTCATTGCCCACAAAGTCAAACATCTGTGGAATTTTGTAAATAATAGAAAGAGTCTTGGCTGAACGCACTGCACCGTCGCATAGAGTGAAAAAGGCCATATCTTCCGGCTTTTTGCTCAAAAACAACCTGTGCTTTTTACTGTATTTAGATTTTGTCCAATCAATCGGCATTTTCTATTGCCTCTCCCATTTCTTTTAAACTTTTTAAATATTCTTCTTGCGTGCAAATATCGTTGACTGCTGCATTTTTGGACGAGGCAGATGCAGAAAGTGCACGTTTTTCATCTTCTGTACAAACAAGCTTGTATAACGCAGCATTGAGCGTTGCATTGGTGCTGTCAAACCACTTTAATCTCAAATCCCTTTTTAATTTTGCACGGTTAATGTCTATAGCATCTTTTATTAAAATAGATTCATGAAGTTTTGCTTCATAAAATTCAGATGGTAAAATTTGAGAAAATATGAATATTTCGTCGAGAAAAATCAGATTATTTTCAATAACAATATTCAAAGATTCCTGTTCAATTTTTTTGTACTTTGCTTTTGATAGTTTTTTCATATTCCATTCCTAATTTATCTGTGTACTTACTTAGTGATTTTTTAAAAATTAAAAAAATCCAGCATAATTTTATTATTACATTCGTGCAATAAAAAAGTTATCATATTTTCCGTTTCGATACTTTCCCCCGAAAATAAGTCCAAAGATGTAACAATTGCACATCCTCGGACTGCGGGGGGAATATGTATTAACTATGCACCTGCATCAACAGTGGCAGTTAGGTCTTTGGCTTTTGAATGTATTTCAATGTCAATAAGCTTTGTTTGTTTTGAACCTTCAGCACCAAATTCGTGCTCTGTGTAAACGCCTTTGCCATCAAATGTTAAAGTTGCAAAATCGTCTTGAACACCGTTTATAGGGATGGCAGTTGCTTTTGCTTTGTAAATACAAAAATGCACGTCACCACCGTCATTGCTGGTGTCTAAAATTTGAGCCTTAAGCTGGAAGTAATTGGGCAAATCTCCTCCGCCAAAACTGAATGTACCGACTTCATCATCGTCAGAACCTGTTTTTGTGTAACTTCCGCCTGTCAGTTGAGCCAGGATTTCCAAACTCAATTTGGCATATTCCATGTTGAAAGTAACAGACTTAATTTTGTTTGAAACTTCCAATACTTTTTCATCACCTGTCAAAGATTTTTCTTCCATTTCATAAGTAACTGAAATCTGTCTTACACCTGGTAAATCAATACCTTCACCACAGGTGAATTTTGTTTCGGAATCTTCTGTAACAGGAAATAATTTGGCGTCATCAACGCCGAAGAGTTTTGTTACTGTCTTAAGTGCCATTTTTTTCTCCTATCTGTTGTAAGTAACTGTAATATCCAACACGTAACCGTGTCTTTTTGACGGGTCTTTGTCCGCAAAATAAGGCCCCTGATTAAGCTTTATATGCATAGTCTTTCCGTTAACAACAACTGCTTTTTGAAAATTGTCTTCGGGAAAAAGCAGATTGTACAAAGCAAAACAGGTGTCTCTTGTAAGTTTTAAATCGGAAAATTTTACCGTTATTCTTATACGAGAGCGCATTGCCAAATCGCACGGAATATTGTCACAAAGCGTCAAAAGTAGTAAATCTTCGCCTTTTGCCGAGTCATAATCATATTTGATTACACTCTCATCAGCGAGCGCATTTTGGACAATGAAGCTTTTTATGTCATCTAAAATCATTTTTTTCTCCTGTAATTAAGCAAAATAAACCTCATTAACCGCGCAAATAGAATCGGCAAGAGGATAATAAGGATTTACATTGATAACCTTAAATTCTTTGTCTTTAATTTCTAAAATATCGTCCACCTTCACTACAGATTCTGTGTAAAGACGTCCGGAAGATGTGAGCTCCTGCCCTTGTGAATTAACAGTTAATGAATGTTTAAATTCAATTCTGCAATCTATCTCATCTAATGCAATAATATTGGGTCTTCCGTCACTGTCAGAACCATTCACTGTCTTTAAAACAGCTCTTTGCGTGAGCAAATTAGTGAAATACCCCATTTTTCCTCCTTATTGAATGTAGTTTGTGAAAAAGCCTTTCTTAACCCATTTTTTGATTAAATAAAGCGCTGTCGAAGAATCCAACAGTGTGTCTTCATTTAATGAAACAGGCGCATTATATGATATTGAACCTGCACCGAGAGAAATCGAAGAGATGTTAGACTCCTGATTTTTCTTGTGTACACTTGATTCCTTGCTCAACATAGAGTAGGCCTCTTCGCACACCGCATCTTTGATGTCCTGCGGAAGCTCAAAATCTCTTGGAAAAGCCATTGGCTGGTCGTTTTCAAGAGGCTTGCCCACAAAATCAAAACGATTTATTTTTCGGCTTGCAGTGATTAAAAGCTTTTCCTTCACCCCGTCTTCGGGCTTTGAGTCAGGATTTGTCCATTTATCTGAATCAAATCGCTCATCAAAATAGGCCTCCGCCTCTTCTAAAGTGACGAAGGAATTTTGAAACAATACTAGTGTCATAGTTTTTCCCTTTCTTTGAAAATTTATGTTTAAATCCTCGTTCCCCCCGTTATTGCTCTAAAACGAATGATAAAAAGGGCAAACGGCACATCAGTGCCGCTGCCCGGATAAATCGAATATGCAAAACAAATATTTTGACTAAGCAGAAGCTTCCGGTGTCAAAACAGCGAAAGGATAACGGTTTGAACCGCCTTTTCTTGTAATCGGGTTAGCAACTTGAACACCGAGTCTCATTACGCAGCGTAATGCAACCATGTCTTGTTGTGCAAGGTTGTACGCAATTGAACCGTCAGTGTTTTGGATAATAGCTTGATCAAGCACTTTGTAAGTGATGTCCTGTCTGATAGAGTAAACAGCTTTTGAGAAATCACCGGCAATCAACAAAGCTTTTGTTGCATCAAAAATACCTGTTTCGTCATAAACCATAGGACGTCCAACAAGGCTTACAGGCATTTCAGAAGTTAAACCGGGTGTGTATAGAAGCTGGTTGTTTTTGTCACGAAGGTTTCTGAATTTAGCTTCTAATGTGCTGTCAGCATAAAAACCTGTAACTTTGTAACCTGAAGCTTCAACTAAAGACATAACACCGTTTTCACCAATAATGTCACCGGCAATATCTTCGTTTGTACCGATTTCTACTTTGTTGTTTTTTGCAATTGCTGCAGTAACAATTGCATCAGGATAAGATGTAGGTTTATTTACACCGAAAAATACTGCATCATCAATAGCTACACCAAATGCTTCTACGATTTGAGGCTTGATTTCATCCCACATAGAATATTGTGCATCTTCAAAAACAGCTTCCGGAATAGGTACTATTACTGCAATTTCTTCAGCAGTAAGAGTTAATTTGTCCCATTCAGCGTTTGTTGTTTTTTTCATGTCAGTGTCGCCGTTAAGAAAGTATGCTGTCGGCAAAGTGGAAGTAATAGGAAGAGTCTTTTGCTTTGCACTCATGTTTGGTAATTGTTTAAATAACTGTAATGCAGCAGAAGCTTTAGGAACCTCTTTGATAATTTCGTTTGATGTTTCAACGGGAATTAATGCTTCTGCATTTGTGCGTGAAATAATTTTTGCATCTTGTGCCATTTTAGAATTTTTCCTTTCTGTAATTTAATACTGTCTTAATCAACGCCCCAATGCCGCCCGAATATAGGCATCCATTTTTTGTGAGGGGGTCAGATTTTTTATGCCGGATGCTTTGAAAGTACCTCCGGCATTTTGTTTTTGAGCTTTGAAAAGAAATTTGTTGTTTTCTTTGTAATCTTCAATAAATGTTTCCAAATCCTCTGCCGTAACTATATCAGCGGGGATATCTTTTGCAACAAGCTCGCTTTTGATACATCCGGCTCTGTCAAGTTTTTGGATTAAAGAAAGATTACGATGTTCTTTTTTCAGTGCATCGAGCTCTTTTTGAATTTCATCAGCTTTTGCTTTAATCTCGAGCTTTTGCTGTGTTTCGGCTTTTGAAGACGTGCGGTATTTTGCCGCTTCCTTACGGAGTTTTTCAATCTCTCTTTTCATTTGCCCTGTCGAATTTCCGCGAAGAAGTGCATCCATCTTTTGTGATGGAGTAAGCTCTTTTTCGTTTTCCTCGACTTCGGCCGCCGGGGCCGGTGTTTGAAAATCGCTGCCAATACCTGATTGGCCATCCTGTGCAGTATTTACTGTAATCTGCGCAGTAGAATTAAGGTCCTGTGTACCTGACATAGGAACTCCTTTCTTTTGTTGCGGACTGTGTAATAAAAAAATGCGAAACAGCCCAGGTGTAGTGTGTAAGTTAATGAATAAAAAAAACGGCATTTTGTTAAAATGCCGTGCAAAATAGCTGGATCGATGCAATTGTCTGTGGACAACTGCGAGTCTAACTATTATGCACGCTAAAGGTTGTAAAAAATTAATGTATTTTCCGTTTTACTCAATTTTTAACAGATTTTTTATAATACAAACCTTTTTCTTTGTTATAAACGTAAGTTACATCATCATCTTTTGTTTCACTGTAAACTTGAAAATTCCTGTAACCGTCAGTTTTTTTCAAAAGAATACAAATAGGATGTTTGGCATCAAAATATACCGTATCACCTGTAATCTCTTTGTATTTGCCATTCTTGTCTTTTTGCAAAACATACAAAAGCCACTCTCCATTGCCGTTTCTGGCGCTGGCATAGTGTGTGCCAAGTATTTCATTTTCTCCATCAGAATTCAAATCAAAAAACACAGCCGCACAATCTTTTTTGTAAATATCATGCAGCGCTGCATACGCCTCCGACAATCGGATACGTTTTAAAATCCAGTTCCACAGAATTTCAGATGCTTCACTGCTGCTGTTGGAATCTTCCAAATGCAGACAAGCACGCGGTAAATCAAAAGCCAAGCCAGCGAAGGCCGCGCTGAAGCATAGGATCAAGCTGAAAACCACTTTGATTATTATTGATTTCGATTTTTTCATGTTCATCATCGGGGAAAGTCTGTATATAGTATAATCTGAGCGATTTTGCTCGCGTTTTAATCAGATCTCTTTTTTGTACAGCACGAAAAACAGCTCTCTCTTTTGTATCGTTGTTTTTGTCCTGTAGTGAATCAATCACTTTGTATTCGTTGTTTTTGTATAAATTCCAGTATTTCTGGTTATCATACAAGGCAGTCTTTGCATCACCGGAGAGCTTTTTATACAAAAGTGAATAATATTTATCCACTTCGCTGTTCCAAGCTCTTGCAGCTTTTAGTGTACATTTTGTCCATTCATCAAGATTCTGTGTCCCTGTTTTGCAGGCACTTTCTTGAATGTCAACCGGATGTTCAAAGGCTTCTTTAGCGCCTGTAACCCCTGTAGTCAGACCCAAAACCAGAATAAAATACAAAAATTTTTTCATACATAAATGATACAGGATTAAATAATTGTTCGCAAGTAATCGAATCGGCAATCTTAATCAATATCGCCCGGCCACCACCTCTTTCTTTAATGAATTTTTCTAAGCAGGATGTGCTCTGTAATGACTTTTCACTTCTATTCCGTCAGATCTGGTATAGCCTGAAACAAATATCATTCCGGAAGCTTTTGCCTGCTTGTTTGTAGGAATACCAATTGATTTTTTTTGAAAATCAATTGCTTCTTTGTTGTCACTCAATTCTTTATCAGACATATTTTCAATGTCTTCTTTTGTATAAATTTTGTTAGAATTTGTTATTTCGTTAATGTAGTCGCTGTAGTTTTTGTTCTCATCAAATTTTCGGGTGTTTGTTGTTTTTTCAACGTAAACATTTTTTGTCACTCTGCCTTGAAGGGGCATATTTTTATTTTGTGATGTATTCTTAATAGCATTTGCAGGTTTAAAGTCTGCAATGTTTTTTGTATTGTTTTCCAAATAAGATGAAACATAATTTATATCAATTTCCGAATATATATCGTTAAAGTTTTTGTGGCTTTTTGCATAATGTTCAGAGGTTCTTTTTATTGCAAATTCACTTGAGCCTTTGATTATTTTGCTACAAGTAAACTTGCCAAAATAGGCACCAATTAATCCTCCTGTAAAAGAGCCTATGCCTACAGTTTGCACAGAACCTCCGGCAGCTCCGATTGTTGCACCTGCTTCTGTTCCAACAAGACGTCCTACGGCCATGCACGCTTCGGCAGAGGCACTTTCTATCCCCTGCCTTATAACAGTACTTATACCTATTTCAAAATAAATCATTTTTTCTGCCTCTTCAGGAGAAAAGCCCTTTTTTATTAGCTCTTTATAGCGTTTTCTGGTATATTTGGCACCGTCTTTTGATTTCATTGAAACATTGCCCCAGTCTAAATTCTTTATCAAAATTTCTCCTTTCTAAAAAACACAGACAGATTACTTATCTGCCTGTGTTAAATTAGTCTGTATTTTGTAATATTAATGAGCAAAAATTAATATAATGATACACACAGTTATTATAATGGCTGTTCTAATAATGGAAGAAGGTCTAAGCGCCTCTTCGTTCGATTTTTCAAAATCTGATTTGTCTAATATTTGCAAAGAGTCTAGGTTAAAATCCGTTTTGAATATCCAGGAGATTATAAACTCTATAATAAGAGCGATTATTATACACACCGCATTAATAAGAAAAAATCCTTTCTTTTTAGAAAGTTTTTCTCTTATTTTTTGTGGAAAATTTTGTTTTTCCTGTTCTTTTATAAGTTTTACCAGCTTTTTGTCCATATATTTATTTTTGCATAGATTTTTTTTCAAAAAGTTATCATATTTGCCGTTTGACTACAAAAATTAATATTAAATAATTTTGTTATTCTGTGCATCATCCACTTTATCTGTCTCTGATTCAAAATCTTTGCTATTTTCTTGTTTCATTTGTTCAAGAGCTTCTTTCAATGACATTTTGTCTGCTCTTTCCAGCTCCATTCTTTCCATCTCTGCCATTGCATCTTCTTGTGATACATTGTCCAGAGTCATAATAGTTGTCAATTTGCTTTGAGTGCCGGCTGCAACTCTGCTGTTTTCAGTGTTAACAAGCTCTGAATAGTCAGCCGGAATTGGTTCACCCCAGGCAATGTTTACACTTTTAACAGGTGTTGAATTTAGTGCCATAGCACAGCTTACAACGTTTTGTATAGTAGATGTAAACGAAACCTGCTTTATGTCATCCACTTTGGAAAGTGCAGCAATAAATATTTTTCTCAAACTTTCACCCGACATGTTGCCTGAAATATCCAAGCCGTAAGCTTGAGGAGGCGTTTTTGTCAGAATGTAGAAAAATTGAGTAAGAGTTTCAATGTGCTTTGCAATGGCATCAGCTTGCAAATCTGCAGTAATATATTCAGGTTTAATGCCGTCAGTGCCGACTTTCAAAAAGTCGGAATCAGGGAAGATTCTTTCATTGGTGATAGGATTCATCTCCAGATTCTGCTCACTGCCTGCCAACTTAGGATTTGCATGGCGGTTGATTATCTTAGAATTCTGGCTTATTGTGAGCATAATCTCTTCTACAATTGACTTGCAGCGTTTGTAATCACTCTCTCCAAAGTAAGAGTCACTTTCTGTAGAATTTTTTGTAGGGAATACTAGAAAATCATTCCAGTATTCAGAAAAATCATCTACCATTGGAGTGTTAAACTCTGCCATTTCAGCTTCATCCAAAAGTCGGCCAAAGGTTCCGTTGTTTGCAGTCCAAATTTCGTTTTCTACATAACCTTTGTGATGTTTTTCAACTTTTTTGTATTCTTTTTTTACCCCGTTTTCGTTAATTTCTAAAGGATAAACCAGAATGTGGCCGGCAATATCATTTAAATTTCCCTGATTAAAAACAGGAATCCAACAATCAGGACAAATAGAAAATATTTTTGCCTTGCCGTTTTCCAGTGCCACCTTAAACAATCCGTTGCCAAATCTTGAATTGTCAATATACACTTCTTTTAAAACAGATATAAAATTGTTGTTTTTTGCAATTTCGTCCCATTCATCCTGCAGATCGTCATCCACGTTTACTGTAATACCTTGATTTGTTAAAAAACCTTTGAAAAAATCAGTCAGTGCCCAAAAAAGATTAATGTTAATCAAAGATTGAGCAGTTGTGTTGTCCAGAGGATAGCGTTTTCTTATTTTTAAAACGGTTGAACTAAAAGCCTTGTTAAAATCCCCGTCATATAGATTGCGGTAATAATCGTATTGCGAAAATCTTTCAATAGTGTCTGTATCAAATTTAGTATTTTTAATGTCGAAATTTGTAAACATTTTAACCTCTTTTTCTTTTTTTGTAATAAAGCATAATAAAAGGGCAGCAAATTGCGGTTGCTGCCCGGGATTGTAATAATCCTAAAAATTCATAAAGATTTTAAATAAATCTTCTTCTTTAATAAAAATATCATTGCATAAAAACTCAATAAAAAGTTATCATATTTCCCGTTAGACTAAAAATTTTACACTTTTATAACAAGTTCGTTATACATTTGCGGGAATCCTCTGAAATTTTCTTGATTACCGAGCTCTTTACACCTGTCAAAAGTCCTGTCACAGCTGGTTTCTTCGCCTGTATATCCACAACGGCAATCTTTGAACCTTCTTACCTGACAAGTTGTTCGATACTTCATAATAGGGGCTTGTATTTCGTATCCGCCAAGTGAAGTTTCGATATCCATGGTTGCATCTTCATAATCTAGTTTTAAATTGTTGCATCGACCGGCGTATAGAATCTGCTTTAAATCAGGCTGTAAAATATTTGTATTTACATCCAAAAATACAAGCGTCAAAACAGCAGGTGCGTTGGTAATAACGTCACCTCTCTGCCCTATAATACCTGAAATAGCAAGCCCAACGTTTGAGAGATTTATTTCCAACTTGGAAACACTGGAGTTGTCATCTCTTTTAATCTCATCAAAACTCAAAGGCGCACCCAGATATTCTTCACCGTTGTATCGCAAAACCTCAAGAGTTTCGTTGTCCAAAATAAAAATCGAACCACCCTCAAGCTCAATTTTTAAAAGCCGTCGTGGTATGATTTCATCTTTTTCAACTTCCAACAACGGGTTGACAGAGGGAAAAACCTCTTTTAACTTTACTTTGATTTCTCCAAAACCAAAAGAATCTATGTTTGATTGTAAGGTATCTTCATCAAATCTCACAGTGTATGTTTTTCCGTCACCACCGGATTCTTTTTTCCACGTCCAATCAAAAGAACGAAAACGTCCGCGTTTTGCAATAAAAAAGTTTTCCAGCTTTTTTCTGTTGGCTGCATTTTTTTCAAAAGTCAGTGTCCAACTTCTTTTTGGCCTGTCCCAGTAAGATTTTCTCTCATTTCTTGCCGTAAAAATTTTGTCAATGATAGTATAAAATTCTATCACCGACTCACCTTCTGCAATGTGATAAAAGTCCAGCTCACCAACTTGCTCAATGGGTGTATTATCTATGCAAACAAGCTTCAATTCGGATTCTGAAAATCCAAAATCATTGATGTTTTGCTCAAAACTGTCAGAATCAAAATTGCATAAATAAGTTTTGCCATTGCCGCCCTTGGCTTTTTCCCAGGTAAAATAAAATTTTTCCGCAGGCCCTTTTACACTGATAAAAAACTTTTCGAGTTTTTTGCGGCCCCTAAAGTTTTTGTCAAATTTAAGAGAAAATGTCCGTTTGGGATAAGTCCAAACAGGATACCTCTGCTCTCTTCCTTTCATCTTCTCGTTAATTTGCGTGTTAAACTCAATTGTGCTTGTATACGCCTCTTGATAGGGTATGTCAAAAATAGGATATTCCATAAAATTCCTTTCTTATGCGTTTCTGACCATATGTCTTAATTGTGCATTGTTGTCTTTAATTCCCTGAAAAGTTATTTGATTCAAAAGTTGTCTGTTTTCAAGCAGATATTTTTTTACATCTTTGGAATCCCAGGCTTTAACATTAAAATTGTTAAGTACTATAGGAGATGAGCTGCCCTGGCCGCTGTTGTAACTAGCGTTTTCACCAGGACTTAAGATTCTTTCTCCTCCCTTTAATAATGCCAGCTGGTCTTGAGTGCCAGGTACCTCTGCGTTTGCTCCAACAGGTACAATGCCGCCGGAGTGGAATATTCCAATACCTTTGCCTAATCCTTTTATTATGTTAAATGCAGTGCCCATAAACCCACCTTTTTTAGAACCTGTCTCCAATGCTCCTATCAGCCCTTTCATCTGTTCTGTTGCAAAAGCTTGCTGTAGTAGGGCCCTAACGGATTCTTTAATTAAATAGTTTGCAATATCAGTGGCCATGTTTTTCATAGAATCACCAAAGTCATTGTACTTTGTCAGAATATCGTCCATGCCGTCACCAACAATATCTCCGATTTTTTCGCCTCTCTCTTGCCATACCTCTGCGTCAGCTTGTGCATAATTGAAGTTGTAAAGCTGGTTTAAGTCGGCAAAAGCCTGGGTTTGTTCGTCGGCTGACATCCCCTTTTTATTTGCCATAATCTTGTTATATTCTCGAATATACCACCTGTCGACATTGAGCCTTTTTTCTTGTGCATCTTTGTAGTAACCAACATTGGCATTGAGCTCCTCTTGTTCTTTT
>QWCN01006652.1_pt1 | contig 15906 bp, 14 predicted proteins | sample 1972711 | NCBI WGS metagenome assembly QWCN01 (sample SAMN09866707, study PRJNA288562) | Human gut metagenome isolate term1_stool, whole genome shotgun sequencing... | isolation source: gut | host: Homo sapiens | place: USA: California | reverse complement strand
TATCATCGCCATTAATGTACATGTAGTTGATACCGACAGTGGGATCCGTGTTATCTACCCAATCAAATACTAAAGGAATGCGAACCAATCAAAGACCAGCGAGTATTCTCCTTCGTAGCATCACTACCCAAGCGGAGGCACTGATCGGAAGACTGGGACACCTGGTACGCAGGATAGTGGACAGGATCCTTGGAGCCCTGAGCATAGCAAACACTACCCTCTCCAGCCTTGGTGATGGGGACGTTGTTGACGACGCCACACACGTTGAACACGTAGCTAGGAGTCAGGCAAAACAGGACGGAACTACGTGAAGTTGCGGGAGGCGACGTGAGAAGCCTGGCTATCCATGATAGTGTAGCTAACGTAATCAGGACCTCACTCAGACCCCTACTCGATACCAGCCAGAGGCGTCAGATCGTAAGAGGCAGAAAGAGGGAAGGACTCACTCGTTCCCGAAGCAGTCCACGTGCCTAATCGTAAAGCACCTCCCCCTTCAAACAACAATCAGTAGCGGCTGTGGCGAGGCCCTACGGAGTTAATCCGAAAAGAGGAAGATCCTACCAAGAGAGCAATGAAGGCAACACAGATATAATTCATTTTTCTATTCCTCGAACTTTTGTGGTGAGAAAGACAAGAATTATCTCTAAATCAATTCACAATGATACCCGTGTGCAGTGATTACCGTGATCAGCTCATATCAACCTTGGTCCTTGAAAATCGGTCCAATTTCGTGAGTCTATTGCACCACCTCAATAACGAGCGTGTTGGAGTCTCTCATGCATAGGACAGTGATATCATGCCAGGAAGATACGAAGGGTGGCTACTCTGCGATCGATACAAGTGGACCGATGACCCAAATGATTGTTCCTGTTCTGCTATTGCAGTACTATTCTCTACCTTAATTGCATGGGAAAGGGGAGAAAGAAAGAGACCAAGGTTCGGGTCTCTTGTGACCCTATTTCGATAATTGTGCTTTTAGCAAATAAGAGATGCGCGGACTCCTTCTTTTTGTTTGCTTCGCTATTGCCGTGTGCGTTGATAATGTTGTGGAGTGATAGGAGGATTATGCTTAGGGTCTGGGCTTGAAACCTCAGATGGGCTTCAACACGTGGAACCGCTTCACGTGCAACATCAACGAGACGCTGGTGAGAGATACCACCGATGCGATTGTGGCTTCGGGACTGCTCGATCTGGGCTACACCTATCTCAACATTGACGACTGCTGGCAGGTTTCCAGAGATGGAAACGGAAAGATTGTCGAGGATCCGAAGGCTTTCCCCTCTGGAATGAAGGCCCTCGTGGATTACGTGCACTCGAAGGGCCTAATGTTCGGCCTCTACTCCGATGCCGGTTTCTATACTTGCGCTGGAAGACCGGGATCTCTTGGCTACGAGGAGATCGACGCCAAGACCTACGCCGAGTGGGAAGCGGACTATCTGAAGTACGATAACTGCAACGACGACAAGACTCCTCCCGAGCACCGCTACCCCGTTATGGCGAAGGCGCTGCAGAACTCTGGCAGAAGCATCTTCTTCTCCATGTGCGAGTGGGGTGTGAACACGCCTTCTGACTGGGCTCGCTCCGTGGGCAACAGCTGGAGAACGACCTACGATATTCTGGACAACTACCCCAGAATGATGTCGCTTGCTCAGGAGAACGAGAAGCTGTGGCGCCGCGCGGGTCCTGGTGGCTGGAACGACCCCGACATGCTGGAGGTGGGCAACGGAGGCATGACCTTCGAGGAGTACAAGACGCACTTCTCGCTGTGGTGCCTGATGAAGGCTCCTCTGCTGATCGGCTGCGACCTGACCTCTGCCTCGGCCGAGACGTTCGAGATCCTCAAGAATACGGAAGCGATCGCCGTGAACCAGGATGGGCTTGGCGTGCAGGGTCACCGTGTGTGGAGTGACAAGGGAGGAAACAAGGAGGTGGACGGCGACGTGCCTGAAGGCGACTTTGAAGTCTGGGCGGGTCCTCTGATGAGCGGTCAGGTAGCAGTCATTCTGTTGAACAAGAGTGACAAGCCTGCCGATATCACCGCCTCGTTCCAGGACTGCGGACTGAGACCCAACGACAAGGTAGAGGTGAGAGATCTGTGGACCCACAAGGACATTGGCTCTTTTACCACGACTTACACTGGGAAGAGCATCCCGTCCCACGGCGTCCAGTTCCTTATTTGCACTCCGGTGTTCGAATAAGTGTTTCTGTTTGTTGTCAATCAATTGACAAGCGGATGTTGACATCTTTTCCCAATCTATGTATGGCAACGACAAGGAGGAGGAGCGCTCCTCTTTTGAGTGGAAAGAAGCGGGAAATGTGCCCTTCTTTGAAGGCAATCACAGAGTGGTGTGCCACGCCTGCAACAAAACGGGAATGCTGCTGTGCTGTGATTACTGTCCCCTTTCCTTTCATCCGTCCTGTCTTCAGCCCCCCATTACCGAGCGGCCCGATGACTTGTGGATGTGTCCCGTTTGCTGCGATAACTGCCGCGAGTGGAATACGGAGGCGATACGCAATCGCTGCCAAGAAGCGGGACGTGATGCTGTCATTCAGGAATGACGAATAGAAGGGGAGATTCCGCGAATCACGAAAGCTTCTTCTGTGGATGACTCAAACACCACTTCGTTTGTCTCCGTCAAGTCACCTGTCAATCGGAAGAGAAGACGGGGCAACCATTCAGGCGACGGATCCGGCTTCACGTCCGCCTTTCGTGGTGTGTAGTCAAACGCACATGCTTCCAAACGTAGATACAATCGAGGGACGAAATGGAATGCCCAAATCCAGGTGAACGGGAAGAAGCTGGTTTCAACGAATGTGGGTTGTGAGCGCTAGTATCTCGGCACCTACGATTCTGAATGGGAGGCGGCAAAACGATATGACAAGGCAGCCACCGAGTTGCACGGAGAACGCGCGAAGCTGAACTTTCCAAACAGTTCTTCTGTACTGCTAGAGCCGGTTCCACAGCGAGACATCCTTTCTTCTCCCTCTCACGTCGCGTTCTCCCAAACCCCTCACGCAAACCCCCTCCCCGAGATAGCCATTCCAGATACCGTTAACCAGCCTCCCTCAGAAGACGGAAGAGACTCCATTCCTTTCGGCTTCCTTCCCTTCTCTCATCCCTCCTCTCCCTTCGGCTATCTCCCCACCCTATCTGGCCCTTGCTCACCCACCGTGGTCGTATCCACGGGAGAGGTGGATGACAAGCTGACTGAAAACAGAGAGTTCATTCAGCAATTTGTGTACGGTGTTTACTGAAAGAAAGCCAATCTATAGTACATAGTTGTCCGAGTTCGTCGTAGTGATGGAGTATCCATCCACATCAATGTCCCAGTTCTTCTCTACTATGAAAGCCATGCAGTGTGACAACTCAGATAGACCGCCAGATCCAGCAGCTCGACATTCTTCGACTGTCGGCACTCGGCAATTCGAGTAGAGCCCTTCGTTACGTCCAGAATGAAATCATTCGCCATGAGAATAATCATCTACTGTTGGGACGACAAACCACACGAACCTTTTCCGCATCAGGCGTGAGGGAGAGTTTCGGGTCGATACTCTTCAGCAGCTGCTTAATCCTTGCACCGTCACTCTGTTCATCACCCTTCCAGAAAAGGCAGTACCATAGAAGATCTGTTATCGCTCTTTTTGTTCCTTCAGTGGGATGGAGTGGGCATTCAAATGCACGCCACATTTGAATTCGTGGGATCCCAAATCGCAGAATGCGAGCTACCCAGGGGAAAAGGAGTCGATTTGGTGGGAGGAACCGAACAGGTGGAGCCATGCAGAATCAAAACAACGGGAACAAGAAGCCGCGAATTGCCTGGGGTGGTGATCGTTACTTCTTGAGTGACGGCCTTCCAACGGAATACTTCATCAATTTGCAGAGAGAAAAGGTGCTTCAGGAGCAAAACCGTTTTAGTCCATCACTGACTTGAAGTGTAGAAAAGAAGAAGAACGATATCAGCGAACACACATTCATCACTACTCGAAAGTTGCCGCAGGTAGTACCTTCTTGCGCATTTCATCATGGACTAGGAAGTGCTTCAAGAGAAGTCTATGGTGTTGTCTGCACCTCGAGAGCTATGGTATGTGCCTTGCCTAATGAATAGGAGAGATCCAGCGAGAAAGGGTTCTTTGAAAGCGAAGAGGTCAAAACAGCCTTCCAAGAAGAAATCAGTAATCAAAATGCCCGGCTCCGCTCCATCAAAGCCCATTCCCAAGAAGACGAAGAAAGTGGAGGGAAAGCGATATACTCCCATCATATACAACCCTAAATCCCAATGGAGTGCACAGTGATTGTGTTTGTGAAAAAAGAATTCCCACACCGGGACTCGAACCCGGGTCGGCGAGGTGAAAACCCGCTATCCTAACCGGCTAGACTATATGGGACCTGAAAGAACTTCAAATCGGGTCCATACGACACCGGCGATTCGGATCGGTAGTTCAGTTCATGTTTGCATGAATCCAAACACCAATTACAACATCAAATATAGCACCCAGGTAGGGGTCCGGCGGAGTGATAAGCCATAGATGCTGGAGGCAGCCGAGGAGTACGTGAAAACGCGATCCATATTGCCTCTACTGAACTACCTGAATCTCAGTGTCTTGTCAGCCGCGATGAATGAACTCTAGCTCAATTCAAACCAAACCCACGTTATTCTCAACGCCCTTAGGGCAAAAAACCTATTCTTCGATTCGTCATTGGTTGCCGCTGTCGTTTCGATTCACGAGTAGGAAAACACACACTATGATGTGCAGCCGGGATTTCGGCTCAGCTGCTGTGTATGCAACGTTATGGAATTCAAGCAGTGGAAATTGATAGGGGCTGCGTGTGATGCAGCAAGTGAGGTGATCAAGTGTATCATTCCTTTCTTATTCTGCGAGAAGTGCTTCCGCAAACGCTTTTGTATTCAGTCCCAAACTCCTATTCTCTGCGGTGTCGCCGTTTTGCCTTCCAAAGAGTACTATATGTTTGCTATTCTTCCGTGTGTCAGCTGTAGAAATCGATTCCAGGAAATTGCATCTGAACCGGCACCCAACTCGTTACTGCTGTTGACGGCAGTAATGCGTCTTCCTCGCCCTTTCCATTAGAATACGGCCCCGCTTTCAAGCAAGCAGCCGAAGCGCCTACTCAACCCCCAGCATCAGCCCTCTCTCTTCAAGCCCAACCCCTTCCAGCCGGCACAGATCCAGCCGTCGGCGCATCCCCCGCGGCCCATGGCCTCCCTGGCCCTTCTCCACAAGGAGGCGCAGCACCCTCCTCCCGTTCGCCCCGTTTCCTCCTTCCCTGTTCCTGCACACCCCGTCATTACTTCCGCATCGCCGCTGTCCCCGCGTCTCGCACCACAGAGTGGAGCTGCACAATCGGTGCAGTCTGTGCAACCCACACAAGCCAGCACAACCCGTGCAACCCGTGCAACCCACACAATCGGTGCAGTCCGTGCAGCCAGCACAACCCGTGCAGTCCGTGCAGCCAGCACAACCCGTGCAACCCGTGCAACCCACACAATCGGTGCAGTCCGTGCAGCCAGCACAACCCGTGCAGTCCGTGCAACCCACACAAGCAGTGCAACCCGTGCAACCCGCACAGCCCGCACAGCCCGAGTCAACAGAGACGGAGTCGGAGGAGGGCGCGCTGCCGGAGGAGATGACCTTCAGTCTGTCCTACCGGCACGGCAGCATCTTCCGGTCGTACATCCCCTGCTTCGTGGTGGTGAACCGGTTCAGCGTGCTCAAGTACCCCAACGACAAGCGCAACGACCGCAAGGTGAAGGAGATCGCACTCATCGACGCCGTCGTGGACGTGAGCGACGCACGTGCCGCTGACCCCTAGCACTCCACCGTGAAAAGCGACAGCAAGCACCCCCACTGCGTGGTCATCCGTCCCGGGCCCCACTCCAACAGGAAGAAGCCCTTCATCTTCTCCCTGGCCTCGCGCGATGCGGAGGCCGAGTTCCTGCAGATCGTCGGGGAGTACAAGCGCCACGCCGAGGAGCACACCACCCAGGACGACTATGTGGACGATTCGGAGTGCCCTGTGTGTTCAACAAACAACGCTACTCGATGTACGCGTTCGACTTGTGCTTGGGGAAGAACACGAAGCCCTCGTCCACGGGCCCCAGGAACATGGAGGAGACCTTGATCCAGTCCTCCGGCTACGCCTCACTCCCGCCTCACACGGCCACCTTCTGGCTGCCCAGCAGCGTCTCCAGGTCCGACCGCCCCACATACGCGAAGGGGCGCTGGTTCATGTTCTGCGGACGGTCTAGCAGCCCGATGGGCACGTACCGGCACAGGAACGACATCCATTCCAGCAGGAAGCGCCGCGTGCGCGCCACGCCCGGCTCGTCGCTGCCCCAGTGCTCTAGCCCGTAGTCGCAGAACTTCTTGATGATCTCCAGCCGCTCGCCCGCGCTGATGTCCCAGTGGCCTGCGCGTCACTCGCCCCGGCAGCACCCACGCCGTTCCTTCAGCTCCGTCAGCAGCCACGGCTTGATCAGCGCGCCGCGGCCCGTCATCACGGAGGTCAGCAGCCCCGACTTCAGGTGCGCGTCCATCGCCTGCGCCTCACACCGCCGCGCCGCGCCCACCTCGTAGTCGAAGATGTCGCCGTTGCCGATGACCTGCAGCGCCGGCTCCTCCGCCACCTCGCTGCGCACGCACTCCTCGATGTAGCTACGGCTCACGCCCGCGCCGCGGCCCCACTCCCAGTCCGCCGTCTTCGTGTACCGCGCCGTCTTCGTCCGACCGTGGATCGTCAGCGCGTTCAGCCGGTTGCCGCGCCGCCCGCGCAGCGCCTGGAAGTCGGGGATCAGCTTCGCCAGCGTGTTCTCCTTATCGCCCGTCCGCAGCTTGCACAGCACCGGCAGCGTCTCCGCCGCGTCCAGCATCGACCCCAGCACGCGCTTCAGCTTGCCGGGGCGCTGCAGCAGGCTCGCGCCCGCGCCCATGCGCTCCAGCACGTCGATAGGGCAGCCCGCGTTCAGGTCCACGAAGTCCACCACCATCTCGCGGCGCACCAGCTCCGTCACCTTCTTCGCCTCCTCCGGCTTGGACGTCGCCAGCTGCAGGCCGAAGAGCTTCTCCGACGGGTGGCGGCGCACCAGCGCCCACTCCGAGCACTGCGCCTTCAGCAGCGTCCCCGTCATCACCATCTCCGAATAGGTCACGTCGGCGCCGTACTCCACGCAGATGCGGCGGAAGGGGAGGTTGCCCACGGTCGTCAGCGGAGCGACGATCAGCTTGTCGTGGAAGTCGATGGACTTCATTTCCTCCTCGCCAAGAGCCCCCACTGGGGCGTCGTCCCAGGAACTGCACTCGAACACGTACTTCTTGCCCCGGATCTGCAACTGCACATCCTTGCACTCGTTCAGCTCCACGATGGGAATCTGCTCCTCCTTCGGCTTCGCCACCAGCTTGAAGTCCTCCGTGCAGTGAGAGCCCACCCAACGGCAATTCAGTCCGTAGGGACAGTATCCGTGCACGTCCTTCGCTTCACCACCTCACGCCTCACCTACCCAGATGGGACACTTGGGGCCAATATCAGGAGCACGATTCTGCATATATCCGGGAATATCGTGACTGTATTTGCAGTTGTCGCCCTTGGGGCATTCTGTTTCGCGGGCAACGAAACTGCACTACACAATCAGCACACCACACAACCGCCAACAAGCATGTTACACTCCATTTTGGTTTTCAGACCCACGTCCGCTCGCTTTCTCTTGGTCTTGTGCGTGATTCCCTGGTCTGGTTCAGAAACAACTACGGTTGGGGGAAAGGGGCTAGAAATCACCCGAATCGCTCCGCTTATTTGACAACGCAGGAAGAACATACCTATTCATCAGTCCCAGCCGCCATCGTCACTTTGGGTTGATTCCAACAAAGTACGGAGATTTCAGCTTCTCGATGACCTCGGCCTGCTTCGATTCTTCTCCCTCGGGGGAACTCATGGCTGCGAAAGGGAATGTGGCGTCGCTTCACGCGCCAGGAGGGGGTTGTCCTAAGCAGATTCCCATCATGAGGTGTTTATCCGTGCTGTCTCTCCCAACAAAACGATGCCTATTCCGCAATTGGAAATGAGGAATGATGACAAATCAGTGTTCTCTCGGGAAGTGACAGGGAATTATTCGTTTGGGATTAATGACACACAAGAAAGAAACAGAGAAATAATAGTTTGCAATTGTTTCCTCCTCAACAATAATCGACCAGCAATAATAATATAACACCTAGGGATTGCCAACAATTGAAAACCATTATTCATGAACAAACAAACCACTTGAGAGAAATAATCAGATTGCTCCCCTCACCCTTCTGGATCCGAAGTCGCTTTTCATTCGCCAACTGCCGTGAAGGCACACAGCCACGGAACGAAAGGATATGTGAAGCACACAAATGAAGAAGAACTGCACGGCCGTGTCGCTGTACCCATGTCCCCGCACTTCCTGAATGACACTCACAAGCGATACGGACTCTCCTTTGGCGAGGGAAGGCTCCATCATCTTCCAGATAGTCCTCTACGCACAACCCAAATGACGCTCCGCTACCTTCAGCCGCTGGATATCGACTTGCGTTGCCTTGTTCGCGTAGTTGATGACCACTTTCTCCACTACACGATCCGCCTGAAGCAGCGAACCCACACCCCGATTCTCCTCCTCCACAACTACCCGTCAGCCACCACCACCGCCACGCACTGCTGTCGTTGATCTCGCTGATAAAGCCGACGTGGCTGGGCTCATTCACCTCATCTGCGCCTCCAAGACTCAAATCCATGGGACCGTCGTCCATGAGAGACGGCTCCGTTTGGTGCACGGAGAGAACGTCCATTGGGTTCTCCAGCGAGCAGCCTCCCACATCCACGTTGTTCGGCGACACTTCCCACTGGTCCGGCGTGAGCGACGAGGCGCTCTCCGTGTTGAAGTGAACCAGGCGGTGGAGGACGATGTCGTCTCGGCAGAAGAGGCGAGTGAGACTCTTGAAGGACACGTGGTGGTCGTCCGGGAGGAGGTGGTCCGACTGGCTCTCGAACGCCGCGTCGCTGATCACCAGATCGCTCGACCGCTTCATCACCGGGAACTCTCCCGGCTTCAGCTCCGCCGAGAAGGAAATGACCTGCTTCTTCTTGCTGTGCGTGGCTCGCTCCGCCGCCTTCTTCGGCTTGGCCACCTTGCTGATCTGCCAGTGGGACGGGCCCGCCCACGACTTGGTGACGTGAGAGGGCACGAAGTAGCGGTACTCCGTGGGGGGTGTGTTCCTCACCAGCGTCTCGATCTCCTGCCGGTGCGCATCCTCCTGTGGTGTGGTGTCCGCTGCAGGTGTTGTTGCAGGTGCTATTGCAGGTGCTGTTGCAGATGCTGCTGCAGATGCTGCTGCGGGCATTGGTTCCGGCTCGCTCCAGTCGTCTGCGGGCAGATCGAAGTCCTGCGCCGCGACAGGAATGGGCGCCATTTCCGGATCCAGCTCCACGTGGACGTCCTCGATGCAGGACCGCTCCGCCTCCTCTGCCGGCGGCTGCGTGTTCCACGTGGCCTGCGCGGGGTCGAAGGTCTCGATCTCGTGAATCAGGCCCTCGAGCGGCGGGCAGAGGGGCTTGGCGAGAACTCCCTCCACGGAAGAGTCCGCGAAGAAGGCGCGCATATCCACGAAGGACTCGGAGCTATCAGCGGGCGGCGTTTCGACGGTCTCGGGGATCTCCACCACCTCGTTGGAGTCGAACACGATGTTGCAGCCATCCGTCAGGCCCTAGCGGTGAGTCCTCCGCCGCACGGCAACAAGGTTCGAGAGAAGAAGGCCCTTGGCGCCGCCCTCGTCGAACCGGCGACTCATGAGATGGAACAGGGGATCGGCGTCAAACACCACAGCGGATGCATCCATCTGGATGGACTGCAGGTTGGTTTCCAGCGTATTGACAACGCCCAGCTTGCGGCTCTGCTTCGGCTGGTCCTCCTGCTGCTTCGGCTGCTCCCCACGATTAAAACCATCGAGGATGCGATAACCCATATTCAGAGTATCGTCCACACGATAGCCGTAAATCTTCACCGATGCATCCAGTGTCGAACTGGCCTTCTGGAAGTTCATTTCGGAATTGGATCTATAACATAAGAAAAGCACAGAATTCGCACGCATCATCAAGAAGGACATCTTCCATGTGATTAATCAAGTCAAGATTCCAAGTGTTCTTCTGATTGATCTTCTAGCAATGAAACGAAGGATTTGGCATCACATTCTCATTTGACAGCTTGATTACCGCCGAATACATGGAAGCAATACGTGCAGATCTCTCTCTACAGGTAATTCACACAGGATGAATATTAACGCCGCCGTAACAGAGGAATCACGATCTGAAGGACTGGTACTATGCATAAGCACTAAAAGCAATCACATACGCTTTGGTCGTCCTATTCTGCATAATGAACGGTGTAGACTATCACAGATAGTGCAGTGTATATGGCAATGAAGAGCAGTTCAAAGATGGAAAAGGGAATCAATGCCAACTTGGAATTATCTGTGTAGCAAGGACAAATGATATGGGAATTCAACAGTGGAGAGAGGGAATAGTATAAGGGAATAACAGTCACACTTCAATTCTCATGAAAGATGTCATCGAAACCATACGGCAGGTGTGTATCGAGTGTGACTATCAACATAGAATTCAATATCACAACCAACTTGTCATCTTCACCTGTCATGTCAGTATCTATCAAAGGGATCATTCAAACGGAGACGCAGAAAACAATTAAGAGATGTGAGAAAGCAGTATCTGCAATGCATTCTGTTCGCTTGAACGGTGAAGTAGATGTGCTTCATCTTCGTCCATTTGGATTATGACTCCTCGTAGTTCTATCATAGCAGTTCAATATCTAGATGGAAATGAGCATATGTGTTGTTTTGTGCATCCTTGTCAATGGGTGTCAAACAAACGCAGAATACAAACGAAAGAATGAAAATAGACGGCCGTAGCCGTGTCAGGTTACGCGCCGCTCATCTTCATGAAGACTCGGCCCCCAAACGAGTCTTCACTCTACGCGTTACCACAACACTACAATCCTTACCTAAATGAGGCAGCTGGCCACCCCGTTGTGTAAGTCCGCTTCGGCAAGCCCCTATTCGTCAACACGACAACCTACACTTACGCGTGCATCGCGCGGCTACTGCGCGTCTCGCGCATGAAGTGCGCCGGTTCTCCCGCCACCGCCACAGGGATTCGCGTCGGTCTCTCGGCCCCCAAACGAGAGTCCGTCCTACGCTTTACAGCAACATCCAAACACCTACCGCGTCTCCACGTAGCGGCACGTCGCCGCCGTCGTCTTGTCCGCGACGGCGAACGGCTTTACGGGCCCGGCCGCCCGCACTCGTCTCGTCGGCCTCGCCGACTTCACCGCCTTTGCCGACGCGCACTTCGTCGGCTGCATGTAATGTGGAATTGATCTAATTGTGACCTGCTTCTTCAAAACCTACTTCTTGCCGATTTGCGCCTCGTAAGCGCTCGCTTCGCTGTCGTCGGCGAGCGCAGTCATCATATCAATGTAGACTTCCTCCTCCGCCTCGTCCTCGGTGTTTTCACTACAACCTTAGAAAACACACGCAATACCTACCTGCCATCCTCAAGCAGCCCAGCACAAGGCTGCTTATGAGCCTCGGTGGCCCGCCAGGGTGCGGGACCATCGTCTCCTCAATGGCCAGCACGAAGGCCTCCACGAGCAGCACGAACATCGTCTGAGTATACGTATCTTGTTATTTCACAAAGCCTATTGTTTGTTTGTAACACAAACATGAATACACTGATAATCCTACTGTAATGGATGCTACGCAACCCCCTGGCGATCCCGGACCTATTGTTACTTCCAGTAACAATCAGTCATCTGGCAAGGGGAAAAAAGATAGAGGAAGCCAAGAAAAACCTTTCCTCTGGGGAGTTACGAACGATGACGTCGTCTACAAAGCGACTCGTCTACTACTACCAGGATCACGTAAAGAATCGCAATCCTGATATCCCCAAACGAGTTCTGTTTCGGGAGTACGGCGTGAATCCCCAGCATTTCTACGACAAGAACAGGAAGGTCATGAATGGCTTCCCCTACGAGCATAATACCAAGTGCCCGATCCTGAATGATAATGAGGGAAAGGAGCTGCTTGAGTATATACGGGGAAATGCAGAGATGTGCTCTTGTGTGACATTAACTGAAATTGTCACCAAGGCAACGGAGATTGTGGCGAGAAGAAAGATGATCTACCATTTCGGCGAGGAGTTGAATAAATACTCCGTAAAGGACTGGTGCATCGCTCACGGGATTTGCTTCGACAAGGCAATGACCGAGTACAAGGCCCTGGCTCTATCGGACCAAGAGAGCATCCAGAAGATGTTTGACAACATCAGGATGCTCATGGAGCGCTATAACTACAGCCCATCGCTCATCCTGAACATGGACGAGAGCTGGGTAGCGACAGAGAAGAAGGTCAGCTCGCACGTCGTCACGCATCCACCAGACTTGCCTCCAATTACCCATGCAACAGTAGACGGGGCGCACATCACCCTAATCGGCTGCATCTCCATGAACGGTGAGGTGGTGACACCCACGTACATCGTGCCGTCTCCCCTGAAGAGCAAGTTGCTTCGTCAAAATAAAGCTCTACTCCTCATTCTGTGTTCAAAACACCCACTACAATTCTTAACACATGAACACTCTTAAAAGGCTTCCTCATTAACATCCAGCCATTCCATTTCATTCAATACCGTGGCTACTGTTATACCCCTTTAACTAGGCTATAGCCACATCCATCCTTGCCTCTTCGTCGTTAATGACAGTCACTCATCTTTTGCTTCGTTTTACCATCCCTCTCTCTCAATCACTGTTTGTGGTTCATTTCATTCCCAAATTGTCACCCATTTTGTACCCCTCTTTGTGCCCTTTTTGCCTTGTTTTCTGCTCTCGTTCATATTTGTCTTGTTTGATTGACGGTTGGTTTCTTTGCTGTTGCGTTGTTATGTTGTGACGAATCCTCGTTTCTGTTTTTCCTTCCTTGTCTTTGTTTGCTCGATCGCTAATCGCGGTGTAGTTTGCATCCGAAATGAGTTATCTCGATCAATCACCCCAAGCCAGCAATTCCTTATCTGTTTGCACCCGTGTTGTTGTTTCCTTGTAGAATTCTGACGGTAGCCATCAGTTACGCGATTTTTCGGATATGGCTGATGACATGAATCCCTACAGTCGGAATCCTTTTGAGCGGGCGAACAGTTTGTCTCCATTCCCGCCGTTGAGTTCTCTTTCTCCTGACTATTCCCTTTCGAATCATCAATTCTCAAGCGCCCCCATTTCCGCGCCATTTGGACTCGCTTCTTCTCGTGAATCGGATTCTCCTTTCCTCATGGACTATCCGGTGTCGCGTTCACTCCAACAGCCGCTCGGCTATTCATCGTGCCTTGATATGCCGTCCTACACTCAGCCGTCCTACTATCCTCCAAATCCCTATTCGCAACCCTCCTTTTACCCGTCTTCGTTTGGCTATCGGCAACCCTCGCAGCGCATGTCTGCTCAGACGCGCAGCTTTGTTCCACGTTCCGTGTCCTCAGCCAGCGAGGACCCGAACATCATTCATCTGGACAAGGTGCGGAGCGGAGAGGACAAACGCACTACGCTGATGATCCGCAACATCCCGAACGGGTAGGCTCGGGGAAGGGATGTGTTGTGTAGTTTCAGCCGGAAGGTGCTGCTGAAGATCATAAACCAGACGTGCAAGAATCGGTTCGACTTTCTGTATCTGCCGTTTGATGAGAAAACCAACTGCAACATGGGCTACGGGTACGTGAACATGATCGATCTGGAGTCGGTGTGTCTGCTGTACGAAAACGTGTGTGTGTGAGTGGTGATTGACGATTAGTTCAATGGTCACAAGTGGCCACACACAAAGAGTGGGAAGGTGTGTTCCGTGTGCTATGGACGTTTGCAGAGTGGTGACTTGGGAGGATCTGTATCGGCGGTGGTGATGGGTTACGAGTAGGAGAAGTTGGTTCAGTACTGCAGTGACTGGTCCGTGATGACAAGCGACGAGATATACCATCCATTGTTCTTCAGGAAGACCACCAAGAGAATCAACAACAAGGATGTCGTTGTCATGGAACCCTTCAAGCCAAAAGTGAACTTTTCAATGCGTAGCAATTAACAGTTTTGGACTTTTGCGATTCTTTTCGTCTTTTCGTTCTCATTTCGTTCTGTTTGTTGGTGCCATTCTTCTTTCTCATGGAGGACGTGTTTGCTCCCCCGTTCTACGCTTTCATTGGGGTCATTCTGGCTCTCTTATTCCCTATCACTGTGGGTACAATCCAGATGAACCGTTCGTTTTCGTCCATTCCTCTCACCAGCAGAAAAGCGGACCTTCATCTCGTATTCGCAGATTATATTCATCGTGTCCGTGCTACTCGGTTTTGGCTTTTACAAGAAGCAGTATCTATCCACACTCGTACGAAACTGCATGTGATAATATTGCTGCAGATGTGCCTCTGCTTCTATCTCCTATCCGAATTCTATGAACTAAGCGGAACTTACATTTCTTTCAATCGGTTCGCTTCGTGCGTCTCTTTTAAAGTAGAACCCCCTCTGGATGTCTCCCGGATTACGGATTCGAAGTCGTTAAGGAGGTAGCACTTCGTTCTGATCCTGATCAATAGGAGCAGGAGCTGGATGTTCCGTTCATCGGAAAGACGAAAACGGAGACGGTTATTAACACACTCCTGTTCAGTTTGCTCTTTTCGGCATTGTTCTTCCTCCTGCGTCAACATGACAATCTCCTTCTTCTACGGCGTGTATTCTTCATGCTCGGGCTAACGGCGCTTTTACGGCCAATGATCTTCTGCATGACCAGTTTGCCCGACCCAAGTCACTGGAACCCGAATCGATCATATCCTTGATTGACACTCCTCTGTGCTTTAACGGGAAGAGATAAGAAGCAAAAGCAGGGAGTGTACTCGTTGGGTGAGATTATCAACTACACGTTTACCCGACTGAAGAACCCGAGCAACATCGACACCAGCGGTGATATGCTCTTTAGCGGTCACACGCGCTATCTGTGCACTGCTGTTTGCGTAGGGGCGAGTGGGATGCATTATGCTTAGGCCTATGCTTCCATGATTACTGCGGAAAACGCATCTCTGTACATTCCCCTCTTCCTGGTAGCTCTAACGGCCGCGCTGTACACATGCTTCCTAATTGTAAAAGTGGGGGTCGAGAGTGTCTATGACGCGTAGTGCCGCTTCCACTACTCTGTCGATATCTTCATGGCGGTCCTGGTCGTTGTTTGCCTGTGGCTGATTATCAATGAGTCTGCTGTTCTGGCGGAGCTGTCTCCCGATGTGACCAAACTACCGTACATTTGCCGAGGTCTTATTTCGTTTATGCGATGGCTGAACATGTGATGCTTTTGTCTGTTTTCTTCACATTCTTTTTTGTATCCTTCTTTATGGACTCCAATCTGCGAATTGATGAATCGCCGAGGAAGAAGCTTGAGGGGCACACAGAAAAGGTGGGCTCGATGGTTCTCTTTCATAGGTAGATCAAGTGTTTGGACTGGAGCCTGTCTGGAAACTACTTGGCGTCTGGAAGCAAAGATCGGACCGTAAAGATTTGGAATGCAAAGCATCACAGCGTTTGCAATTGGGCGATGCTTTCCCAATAGAGATGCGATTACTCCTTTTCATTCAAGAGCACTGTACTCCAGGTGAAATGGAATCCCGTGAAGGAGGAGATTATTGCCTGTACTGTTGAGAAGGACATGGTGTATATTTGGAATATCGAGAATGAGGGTTGCGGTTTTTAATTTGTATCAAGCGTTAGAGTCCATGATGTCTGTGAGGATTGTGGGGCATCCCGACTATCTGTCGTGGTCTCCTGACGGAAAATATATGTGCGTTATGAACGA
>QWCN01013164.1_pt1 | contig 15911 bp, 16 predicted proteins | sample 1972711 | NCBI WGS metagenome assembly QWCN01 (sample SAMN09866707, study PRJNA288562) | Human gut metagenome isolate term1_stool, whole genome shotgun sequencing... | isolation source: gut | host: Homo sapiens | place: USA: California | reverse complement strand
CAAAATCCAAGCAGTTGGCTTCAGGTTCACCTTGGAGCGGCCTCACACGCCGCCGGGCAAGATCACACGATCTTGCGGGATTTGTGAACGCCGGTCTTTAAGAATTCGACCCATTCGGCCACGTTCACGGCGTGGTCACCAAGGCGTTCCAGATATTTGGTCACCATAAACAGATCCAGCGCGGTCTCTGCTTCGGTGGGGTGGGCGGCAATGTACTGGGCAATTTCGCTGCTGATGCGCCTGAACGCGGCGTCGATGACATCATCATGGGCGATCACTTCCGCGGCGGCGGCAAGGTCCACCTGCACATAGGCGGCAATGGAGCGTTTGACCATTTTCAGCACATCATCGCCCATTTTCAGGATATCTTCCAGCACACCCACGGCATCGGTGGATTTGGCGTGCAGGTGCAGCACCAGCTCCGCAATATCGCTGGCCTGGTCGCCGATGCGCTCCACATCCGTTACCATTTTCAGGGCTGTACTGACCTTGCGCAGATCCGAAGCCACCGGCTGCTGGCGCAGCAGCAGCTGCAGGCAGCGGTGTTCGATCTCGTGTTCGCTTGCGTCGATCTGGCTGTCCCGCGCAACCACGCTGCGGGCCAGTTCAATATCATCATTGCGCAGGGCAGTCAGTGCGCTTTCAATGGCGGCACCGGCTTCGTGACCCATGCGGGCCAGCAAGCTATCCAGCTGCAAAAGTTCTTCATCATAAGATTTACGCACACTAGGCATGGTATTGCTCCTCCGATCAACCAAAACGGCCGGAAATATAATCTTCCGTGCGCTTGTCCACAGGGGTGGAGAACAGGCGTTCCGTATCGCCCATTTCCACCAGCTCACCCAGCAGGAAGAACGCCGTCTTATCTGAAATACGGGCGGCCTGCTGCATGTTATGGGTCACGATTACGATGGTGTAGCGGTCCTTTAATTCCAGAGCCAGCTCTTCCACCTTGGAGGTGGAGATGGGGTCCAGGGCGGAGGTCGGTTCGTCCATCAGCAGAACTTCCGGCTCCACCGCCAGGGCGCGGGCAATGCACAAACGCTGCTGCTGGCCGCCGGACATGCCCAGCGCGCTTTTGTTCAGGCGGTCCTTCACTTCGTCCCAGATGGCAGCGCCGCGCAGGCTTTTTTCCACAATTTCATCCAGCTGCGCCTTACTGCGCACACCGTGGGTGCGGGGACCGTAGGCGATGTTATCGTAAATGCTCATCGGGAAGGGGTTGGGCTTCTGGAACACCATGCCAACCCGCTTGCGCAGCACATTGACATCCATCTTATCCTTATAGATATCCACACCGTCCAGCAGGATATCGCCGGAAATGCGGCAGCCTTCCACCAGGTCGTTCATGCGGTTCAGGCTCTTCAGGAAAGTAGACTTGCCGCAGCCGGAAGGACCGATGAATGCCGTGATCTCTTTTTCGGGGATGGCAATACTGATATTTTTCAGTGCATGGAAGCTGCCGTAATACAGGTCCATGTTTTTAACTTCGAATTTATTCATCATGCAGTTCCTTTCGGCATTACTTTTTGGCAAGGCGGCCGGCAATAAAGCTGGACAGGCTGTTGATGAGCAGCACCAGGATCAACAGCACCACGGCAGTGCCGTAGGTTTCATTGATATGCAGGCCCTCGTTGGAAAGCAGATACATATGGGTGGCAAGGGTACGGGTGGAGCTGAACACGCTGGCGGGCACGGTGGCAACGGTGCTGGCCGTGTAGATCAGGGCCGCGGTTTCGCCTACAATGCGGCCCGTTGCCAAAATCACGCCGGACAGGATGCCCGGCATGGCGCTGGGCAGCACAATGGTGAATACGGTGCGCAGCTTGCCGGCCCCCAGGCCAAAGCTGCCCTCGCGGTAAGAATCCGGCACTGCAAGCAGCGCTTCCTCGGTGGTGCGCATGATGACCGGCAGCACCATGATGGCCAGCGTGAAGGCACCGGCGATCAGGCTGTAGCCCCATTTGAGCTGCATGACAAAGAACAGCATACCGAATAGACCGTATACGATGGAGGGGATGCCCTGCAGCGTTTCGGTGGTGATGCGCACCACCTTGACCAGCTTGCTGCCGCGTTTGGCGTATTCCACCAGCCAGACCGCAGCAAAAATGCCCAGCGGTGTGGCAATGGCCAGCGAGAACGCCGTCATCAGAATGGTATTGATAAGCGCGGGCATCAGGGATACGTTGTCGGAATTATAGGTCCACTCAAACAGGGACGGCTTGAGGTTGGGAATACCGTTGACCAGGATATAGCCGATCAGGAACACAAGGATCGCCACGGTAATCAGGGCCGCCAGCCGCACCAGCCAGCGCATGACAAGGGCATACGCGCGGGCCGCCATGCGGTTTTCGTGGCGGGCGGGGGAAACGATTTTCGCATTTGCGTGGGTCATATCATCGGTTTTACCGGCGGTTGCAGCAAAATCAGCCATTCTTTTCGCCCCCCTTTACCAAACTAAAGCAGAGATTGATCAGCAGAATGAAAACGAACAACACAACGCCGGTTGCGATCAGCGCTTCGCGGTGCAGGTCTGCAGCGTAACCCATCTCGATGACGATGTTGGAGGTCATCGTGCGCAGCCCCTGGAACAAGCCCTTGGGCATCCAGGTCTGGTTGCCGGCAACCATCACAACGGCCATCGTTTCGCCGATGGCGCGGCCAACACCCAGGATTACAGCGGACATTACGCCGCTTTTGGCGGCGGGCAGCACCGCGCAAAACACGCTGCGCTCATGGGTAGCACCCAGAGCCAGGCTGCCCTCGTAATAGCTTTGGGGCACAGCGTCCAGGCTGGTTTTGCTGACCGTGATGATGGTGGGCAAAATCATGATGCCCAGCAGCAGGCTGGCGGTAAACAGGCTCATGCCCTTGCCGCTTTTCACGTGCAGCACAGTTTTGAAAAAGTCCGATTTGACCATAGCCTGCACCGCCGGGACCATAACGATCATGCCGAAGAAGCCGTACACGACCGAGGGGATACCGGCCAGCAGCTGTACCGCCGGCAACAGCACCTTGTTGATACGGGGCGATGCAAAGCGGGACATATAGATGGCCGTCAGCAGCCCAATGGGCACCCCCACAATGATCGCGCCTGCGGTGACATAGATGCTCCCCAGGATCATGGGCAGGATGCCGTACAGGTTGTTGCCGGGTTTCCAGGTGGTGCCAAGCAGGAACTTGAGGGAGCCGATCTCAAAAATGGTGGGCAGGCCGTTTGCAAATAAGAAGATGCAGATCAGCGCCACGGCCAGAATGGAGATGCACGCGCAGGCGGTAAATACACCCTGCATGACGATTTGCCGCCGCAACAGCCGTCTTTTTTAGAAAGGGGGATTACTGAACGTCTGCCCAGGTGGTCAGCTCGCCGGTGTAGATGCCTTTGATCTGGTCAACGGTCAGGTTATCAGTGGGGTTGTCGTTGCTGACGATAACAGCAATGCCATCCTTTGCCAAGACAGTCGCCTTTGCGCCGCCCTCAACCTCAGAATCCTTCAGCTCACGGCTGGCCATACCGATGGTGTAGGTGCCATCCAGTGCGCCGGAAACGCCGGTGGTGGAGTCGGTGGTCTGGAGTTCCAGGGTTGCGTTGGGGTTCACGGTCTTATACGCTTCGATCAGTTTTTCCATCAGCGGGGAAACAGAGGAGGAACCGCCAACCACGATCTTGCCTGCGGGCTGGGTGCTGGTGTAATCAGCGCCAACATCGCCGATGTAACCTTCCTCGGTGGCCAGGGCCTGACCGTCGGTGCTCATGCAGTAAGCAATGAAGTCCACGGCAACGGGGTCGGCAGCTTCGCCGTTCGTAACGATGTTGAACGGACGAGCCAGGGTGTAAGTACCATCCTTCACGGTGTCAGCGCTGGGGGCAACGCCTTCCACGGTGACAGCCTTGACATCATTGTTCAGAGAACCCAGGCTGATGTAGCCGATTGCGGTCTCATCGTTGGAAACAGCGGTCAGAACGCCGTTGGTGGAGCTCTGGACGGCAGCCGCCTCGGTGGTGTTGTCAACCTTTTCGCCTGCATCGTTCTTGGCTTCCACACCGGTCAGCTCGATGAAAGCGCCGCGGGTGCCGGAGCCATCCTCACGGGAAATCACGGTGATGTCCTGATCGACATCGAAATCGCCGGCAGCCGGTGCAGCAGTGGCTTCACTGGAAGCAGCCTCACTGGAGACGGCCTCGCTGGAAACTGCTTCGCTGGAAGCAGCGGAGGATGCCGGGCTGGAACCACAGGCGGCCAGGCTGAGAGCCAGAGCAGCAGCAACTGCAACGGAAACATTACGCTTTAACATAAACTTTCTTCTCCCTTAATTGTATCTGTTATTCTATCTCACACATTCGCTCAGGGGTTCGTGTTTTCCTATTCGTTCTTCCTGAGTGCGTATTTATTGTACCGCGCTGTTTCCCCAGTATCGACCATAGTGCAGTACAATCCGGGTAAAGCTTTGGTAATGGAAACTTTCCTTTTGCAAAGTTTGTGTAAAGTTGCCCAAAATCAATACGCCAAATTTTTACAATGTGCCAATTTTAGCAGTTTTCTTGCGTTGATTCGACATTTTACACAGTCTTTACAATTCTTTTACTGGCTTTTGGTGTTCATAAAGCCCTGTTTTCTATTATAATAGGTAACGGTATCGTGCCATTGTGGGCATGTGCAAAACGATTTGATTCGGTTTTGCTCCGGGTGCGGCTGCACCCAACAATGAAAACATAACAAAAGAGAAATGGAAGTGTAACCCCCTGTATGAGCATTTTTAATGTGTTCACGCTGATGGGCGGTATTGCCATGTTCCTTTACGGCATGGACCTCATGGGCAAAGCCCTTGAGCAGACCGCTGGCAGCAAACTGCAAGGCATCCTTTCCAAAATGACGGCCAGCCCGGTGCGCGGGCTGCTGCTGGGCATGGTCATCACTGCAGTGATCCAGTCCAGCGGTGCCACCACCGTTATGGCGGTCGGCTTTGTCAACTCCGGTCTGATGGAGCTGCACCAGGCCATCGGCGTCATCATGGGCGCCAACATCGGTACCACCGTTACCGGCTGGCTGCTCTCGCTTTCAGGCCTGGAGGGTGATTCCTTCGCCATCCAGATGCTGAACCCCAACGCGTGGGCCCCCATCCTTGGCTTTATCGGCATCTTCCTTTATATGCTGGGCAAGGATAAGGACCGTCGCAGCGGCGTGGGCAAGATCATGGTGGGCTTTTCCGTCCTGATGGCCGGTATGAACACCATGTCCACCGCCATGAGTCCTCTGGCCGATGAGCCCTGGTTCATGGACCTGTTTCTGAGCTTCAAAAACCCGGTTTTGGGCGTGCTGGCCGGTGCCGTGCTGACGGCTGTGCTGCAGTCTTCCTCCGCTTCGGTGGGTATTTTGCAGGCCCTCACCTCCACCGGTGCCGTCACCTATGCGGCGGCGGTTCCCATCATCATGGGCCAGAACATCGGCACCACCGTTACCGCGCTGATCTCCTCTGCCGGTGCCAACAAAAATGCTAAGCGCACCGCATTTGTTCATCTGTACTTTAACCTCATCGGCACGCTGGTGTTCCTGTGCGGTTTTTACGGGCTGCATGCGCTGTTGGGATTCTCGTTCTACAACGAAACCGCCAACACCTTTGGCATTGCCATTGTGCACACGATATTCAACATTGTGACCACCGCCATCCTGCTGCCGTTCAACCGCGTGCTGGAAAAGCTGGCCATCCTGACCGTGCCGGACAGCAAGGATCAGGCGGGCGAGCAGCATTCCCTGCTGGACGAACGCCTGCTTTCCACCCCGTCCGTTGCCGTTGGCCGCGCTATGCTGACCGGCGGCGATATGGCCGAGATCTGCCGCACCTCCCTGCTGCAGGCCATGTCCCTGACCCACAAGTGGGATGAAGCCATTGCCGACGAGGTGAACCGCAAGGAAGACGCTGTGGACCATTACGAGGACGTTCTGGGTACCTATCTGGTCAAGCTGAGTGCCAAGGCACTTTCCCGCGAGGACAACCGCACCATCAACACCCTGCTGCACACCATCAATGACCTGGAGCGCATCTCTGACCACTCGGTCAACCTGCTCAAGGCCGGGCAGGAAATTCAGGAAAAATCCATCCACTTCAGCCACGAAGCGATCGACGATCTTTCCGTTCTGGAGGCCGCCGTTCAGGATATCGTGAACCGCACCGTGGATGCGTTCCAGAAGAACGACTGTTACGCCGCCGGCAAGATCGAGCCGCTGGAGCAGGTTGTGGACGGCCTGGTGCGCGAAGTCAAAACCCGCCATATTGCCCGCCTGCAGGCCGGCGCCTGCACCATTGAGTACGGTTTTGTGCTGGATGATCTGCTGACCAACTATGAGCGCATTGCGGACCACTGCTCCAACATTGCCGTTGCCATGATTGAAGTATCGGAGGACCGCTTTGATACCCATGAATACCTGAACCACATCAAAAACGGTGAAAGCCCCAGTTTTGAAAAGCGCTATGAGCGCTACCGCGGCCGCTATACCTTTGAGCCCGGCCCCAGCGGAACTGCCGCTGCACCGGAGCAGAAAAAATAATTATCGCAGGGCTTTCCCCTGTAAAATGGGCCGGGACCTGTGGCACATCGCAGGTTTCGGCCTGTTTGTTTGGAGGATCTTATGATCTATATTGTTGAAGATGACGCATCCATCCGTGAGCTGGAGCAGTATGCTTTGCAAACCAACCAGTACACCGTCCGCGGGTTTGAGGACGGGGCTTCCTTCTGGGCTGCCGTGCGGGAGACCGTGCCCGACCTGGTGATTCTGGACGTTATGCTGCCCGATGAGGACGGCTACCAGATTTTGGGCCGCCTGCGGGAGACCGCCGCGACCCGCACCGTACCAGTCATCATGGTCACAGCCAAAACCAGCGAGATTGATGTGGTAAAAGGGCTGGACCACGGTGCAGACGATTACCTCTGCAAGCCGTTCGGCATTATGGAGTTCATCAGCCGCGTCAAGGCGGTGCTGCGCCGCGCCAGCACCGCACCAGTCAGCACCACCACCCTGCGGTTTGGAGACATCACGCTGGATGACGTTGCCCGCACCGTTACGGTGGACGGTGAGCCGGTGGAGCTGACCTTTAAAGAATATTCGCTGCTGCATTTCTTTTTGGAGCATCCCGAAGAAGTTCTGGCCCGCGAGCGCATCATGAAAGCCGTGTGGGATACCGACGACCTGTTGGAAAGCCGCACCATTGACATGCACGTGCGGACCCTGCGCCAAAAGCTGGGGCACGCCGGGGACGCCATCTGCACCGTGCGCAAGGTGGGGTACAAACTGTCCGCCAAGGGCACGGAGGCCGGGGAAGATGCCTGATACCGCCGAAACCGCCCACATCACTGCGCCGCGCAGCATGGCTCACCTGTTGCGCACCACTTTGATGGCTGTGGGTATTTTGTCCCTCCTGCTCAGCGTGGTGGGGGCAGCGCTGCTGTTCCAGCACGCTTTTGCCGAGCAGTTTGACACCGACCTTTCCCGCACGGTGGAAGCTATTGCGGTGGGGTATGAGCATTCTGCCGACCCACAGCCAGAGCAGCTGGCCCAGTATGCAGACGGCCTGCGTCTGACCCTTGTGGCCCAGGATGGCACCGTTTTGTACGATTCTGCCACTGCTGATCCCAGCACCTTGCCCAACCATGCCAACCGCCCAGAGATCCAGCAGGCTATGGCAGAGGGCACTGGTGCCAGCGTGCGCCGCAGTGCAACCCTTGGGTACGACACCCATTATTATGCCGTACGCCTGACGGACGGAAGCGTTTTGCGGCTGGCGGACGAAACCAGCAACATGTGGAGCAGCTACAACCGCGTGCTGCCCGTTCTGGTGGCCGGGTGCATCCTTATCATCATTCTGGCGCTGGTGCTGGCGCAGGTCATTACCAAGCATCTGGTGCAGCCCATCACCCGAATGGCGGAGCACCTGGACTGCATCGAGGCCAATGTGCCGTATGAGGAGCTGATCCCGCTGGCGCACACGGTACAGTCTGACCGCAAGCTGCGGGAGGACAATGAGACCATCCGCCGGGAGTTTACCGCTAATGTCAGCCACGAGCTGAAAACCCCGCTGACAAGCATTTCCGGCTATGCAGAGCTGATTGAAAACGGCATGGCAAAACAGGAGGACATTCCCACCTTTGGCCACCGTATCCACAAGGAAGCCCAGCGCATGATCACGCTGGTATCGGATATTTTGCAGCTTTCGGAACTGGACGGCATGAGCAAGCAGCAGGAAAACAGCTCCACCGCCGATTTTGTACCGGTGGACCTTGGCGTGCTGGTCAAGGATGTTGCCACCAACATGACGGTGAACGCCCGCAAAGCCTACATTACGCTGCAATACAAAGTACAGCCCGTTACGGTGCGCGGCAGCCACGACCTGTTGACCGAGCTTGTAACCAACCTGTGCGACAATGCCATCCGCTACAACCGGCCGGGTGGCCATGTGGAGCTGAGCTGCGGCACCAATGCGGACGGCTGCCCGTATTTCTGCGTGGAGGACAATGGCATCGGCATCCCACAGGACAGCCAGAGCCGCGTGTTTGAGCGCTTTTACCGAGTGGACAAATCCCGCTCCAAGGCGACCGGCGGAACAGGCCTGGGGCTCGCCATTGTCAAGCATATCGCTGTTCTGCACGGTGCGCGCATTGATCTGGAATCCACCGTCGGCACCGGCACCACCATCCGCATTATCTTCCCGAAGATGTGAGGTTTAGAAATAGAAAAAGGCATGTGCTTACATCTTTGAGGGATGGGGCACATGCTTTTTTCTTTTCTTGTTCCTTGCGCCAGTTTTCACTTGCAACCAGGCAAAGTTCCGGCGGGGTCAGGTGACCCCTCCCTCCCCCTTTATTTTCCCGTCAACCGTCCCATGTCTCCCTCCCGCGCACAATATTTCCCGCAAAAGTTCCCCATTTCCCACCCTGCCACAGGGCAGTTTTCAACATTGACCACATTTTTTGCGGATAATTTCTCCTGTTTACGGTCAGTTTTCCACTATCTTTGCAAAATAATCACACGATACTTCGTCATCTATTCCTGCGCAATTTTGCAACTCTGAGTTTTCAACGTTTTTCACAGATTTTCCCACCGTTTCCACTGTGGAAAAGTTGAAAACATTGTTCAAAGACATAAATCTTTTACATTTACAGTTGTAACATCTTGGTTACATGCCTCGTTTATATATTATAGAAAGTTGAAATTTTCCGCCAAAGGAGGTTATCGTATGGGAATGCACAGCACTTATACCGCAACGCATTACAAGGATTTGAATATTGACTGGCAGGCACGCGCCGTTACGCGCCACGGGGAGGATATTCTCCTGACCCCGCAGGAGTTTCAGCATTTGCGCCGCAAACTGGGGCTGAAACAGGAGATCCAGACCATTTACCGTGTGGGGTATACCCTTTCCTGAACATAATTGGGAACACAAATCAATATTTTTTCCGTTTGTGCCCGTCAAAGTCCGGTTTATCACCCTCGCCTTGTGGTATAATGAGGGTATTCGGGTGTATCTGAAAAAAAATCACGGCTGTTTTACAGGCGCAAGCCACAAAACTGCACTTGCGAAAAAGCGTTTATTTTCGCCTTTTCAGGTACACCCAAGGCAAAAATGTAAGCAGCAGGCTTGACATTCCCTTGCGGCGGGGGTATCCTGAATACAGGAACAGAATTTAATCACTGCGTGGTTCTGCCCCGCGCAGTGCAGGTAAAGTGAGGCTCCCGCCATGAGCAGAATGTATGATATCATCCAGGAGCTGTGCCGCCGCGACGGCACTGACGTAACCAAAATGTGCCGCGCGCTGAAAATCCCGCGCAGCACCCTGTCGGAGCTGGCATCCGGCCGCACCAAACAGCTGACGCTGAAGCACGCGCGGCCCATTGCCGAGTATTTTGGCGTTACCATCGCCCAGCTTGCCGGGGATGAACCGCTGGAAACCGAGCCGGACCAGACGGATGCCGTTTCGGACCTGATCCGCGATGAGCCCATTGCCGCTTATGAGAACTTGAAGCGCTACCTGACCGAAGAGGACAAGGCCGATATTGCCACCCTGATCCGCCTGCGTGCGGAGATCAACCAGGGCAAGCAGTAAGCCGCCTTTGACCGGGCCTGCGCTTGCGGGAGGGGCACGAATGTTCAAATATACCCTTGCAGCCACACTGGACGAGATGGACCGGGAAGGCATGCAGGCCGAATACCGGGCCGACAAAGCCGCCGTGCTCAAGCACATCCCCTACCCCGAACTTGCCGCCCGCCTGCGCCGCGGCGACACCCTTGCCGACGCCGCCGAATACTTTTGCGTGACCGAAGATTTCCTGCGCAAAGCCTATGCTCTGTACCGCGATATGGGGTATAGCTTTGGGGCCGAGGAAAAGGCGTAAACATGTAAAACAGCCGCCCTGACGCAAAAACGTCAGGGCGGCTGTTTGTTAAGGAGTCAAGTACAAGTATTTTTTCATTATAGCAAAGTTATGCTTGGAACCAATGTTTTATCCACTCAATAATTGACAAAATCCAATCAATGATTGGGCCATATCCTCTTTTTTCTTTTGGTTCCGAATCTTGCTCCGTCTTTTCTCTAAAAGTCACTTCTATCTCTTGGTCCTTTTTTACCTTTTTAAACGTATAGTCTGTAATTTCTCCTTTATTTTTTCCATTAACTTTAACGTGTTCCACGGCGTACCCTTCATCCGGGGTAAACGTAAATGTCTGCGTTCCTCCAGCATCTACTGCTACATAACCCGCCGGGGATATTGTCCCATGTAGGCCAACTGATGCCCTGATTGTATAAGTTCCTTGAATCTTAATACAATCTCCAACCGTTGCATCTTCGTCTTCCTGAACTAGGATTTCGTTTTTGGTAGTGTTGATTGCTTTGCTGGCAAAGGTACCATCACCGTTTACTGTCACACGTGCATCCTGCATGTTGTCGCTATTAACTTTGACACCTTCACTTGTGGGGGTCAAAATCAATTCTTTTGCATCATTTACATCTACAGCCGTTCCATACCATGCACTGTTTGCACTAGGAGTATTCTGTGTCAGCCATGCACTAAGCAAGCCTTTTTCTTCTGATTGTATTTTTACGCTTTGTTCGGTATTATCCATACTAATTTGAATTGGTTTATCACTGACGATTGATACCGACCAGCCATCATTGATAATTGTTAGTTCGTTTCCTCCTGCATCGTTTGATACACTACAAAAGCCATCTTTTCCTAGCTGTTGTTTTTCAATGCAAAATTCAATTTCTCCATCGTCATTATCTCCATCAGACCTTAAACTGTATGGTCCCGAAACATTGTTGCTACTCTTAACTTCCCCATCAGAATATTCCAGTCTCGCATTACCGCTGGAAAAAGAAATTTGCGTTCCACTTTTTATTTGCAGATATGCTTTTTCATAATCCGAATAATCCGAAAACACTTCATGATCGTCCACTCCAAAATAATTTCTCGTATCAATATTATCGATTCCAGAAAACCATTGATAAAGTCGGTCCAAGCGATCTCCATAAGCATCTGTACTGATTCGGATAGCATCTTCTATATTGCCTTTATCCTTATACATGTACAGGCTCTTAATCTCCACCTGATTAGGGTCCCATACCTGCATGTCAACAAAATCTTCCGTTTCTTTGTTAATTCCAATCAATAAAAGTGCATGTGATCCCTTTGCCTGAGATTGGCCAGCCGTAACTTGTACACATTTTTCATTTTTGACAGCCGTCACTATATCATTGATTGCTCCTAAATAATCCGTTTTTATCCGATTTTCACATTCTTCTCTTTCAAGTGCTTTTTCAAGCGGAAGAACTTGTGCCAGCTGATAATAGTTAATTAAGTTTCTTACGTTCATATCTTGTGCCGGTTCTTTTAAATCAAATGTCACATTTTCTTCCAAAAGCTCTGGCGAAATAGCCGTTAGTGGCAGCCTTGTTTTATCCAAATATCGTATTGCTGCCACTCTTACCATACCATAGCATGAACCACCCCATTTTTTCATTTCAAGAGCTATAACTTCATTTTTAACGGTGTTCGACATTCCTCTTGTCAATTTTTCAAAGTCTTCTTCCGGGATATAATAATTCAACTCGTTCGATACCGTATCCGGTACCATGCCTTTTCTAAAAAGCTGTGCTGCTAAGCCAGCTCTTTTTGCCTGCCTCAGTTCTTCTTCATCAAAAAAATATTTTTCTTCATTCAAAAAGCTAAAATCATCTCTGCCCACGGTAAACTTTTGTTCATCGGGGGTGTCGGACTCATAAATCCAGGTAGCTGTTAAAATATCTTCATTATCTGACCCAAAGTATATCGTATTTTTCTGTTCTTCCGTACCTGCATAATAAACATACGTCAAGTTTGGGCATCCACTAAATGCGCCATCTTCAATTTCAGTTACACTAGTAGAAAGCGTAACGCTTTGCAGTGAATCACAGCCCGAAAATGAAAAATAATCAATATCCTGTATTCCATCTGGAATCGTAATATTTTTAAGGGACGTACAATTATTAAATGCACTAGGTCCAATATAGGATACATTTTGTGGGATGTTCACTTCGGTAAGCGCTGTACAACCGTCAAATGCACTATCTCCAATATACTTCACTCCGCTGGGAATAACAAGTTTCGCAAGGGTGCTGCACTCATAGAATGCAACATCTTTAATTTTTGTTACTTTATAACCATCAATTTCTTCCGGGATTTCATAAGTTCCAGATACAGATTCCTCGCAATCTCTAATGGCACAGCTGGTGCCATCATCATTCACTGTATAGATTAATAGGCCTTCTTTTCCTATCATGTCATCCGGGAGATTGGGGCGTTCATAGTCATAATTATAATGCCAGGTTGCACTCAAAAAGCTATCATTACCAGCCCCTAGAGTAATCCCTCCCCTTTGCTCTTCTGTACCGGCATAATACACGTCTGTTAAATTTGTGCACCTCGAGAACGCACCTTCGCCAATGCTTACCATACTTGAAGGGATAAAGATTTTTGTAAGTGCCGTACAGCCCGAAAATGCACCTTCGTCAATATCCGTTGTTTCTTCCAGAATTTTTATATCTGTAAGTAAAGTGCAGTCCTTGAAAGCGTCTTTTCCAATGCGCACTACTTTATATCCATCAATAATTCCCGGAAGTGTACAGTCCTTTACATGCACCGCAGGGTCACATGCCACAATTGTAAAATTATCATCAATGGCATATGTCAATGCACCTTTTGTCACCAGCATACTAGATGCGTTTTCCTCTGCACCAACTGGCAGCAATAGCATACTAACAAGTATAAGCGCCAGTATAAATGATACTGCTTTTTTCATGCTTATCCCCTTCCTAAAAAAGGCTTAAAAGTTCATTTTTTCATTCGCGATTTGAACTTTTAAGCCTTTATCTCTTGATTTATTTAATTCAGCTGCGTTTGATAATTTTTCAATTCTTTGTAGCAATCATCGCACAATTCAACATCCTGTCCAAGAATCCGTGCTTCGTGTGGTTTTTCGTGTACGCTGCGGGTGCACCAACCACAAATAAAATCTTTTTCGCCGCAACTTGTCAGCGTTACTGCTAAAAGAACTGTCAAAATTATAGTTGTTATCCTCACATTTTTCTTTTTCATTTTACATTGTTCCATTCTTCACTCATAAGTGATTCTATAATGCTTGGTCCCAACATTTCCGGTTGTTCTTTTGCAAATGGGCAGGGTGCTCCTGGTTTCATTTCGCAATGTTTATAGTTGCAGTAATAGCGGTCCTTACGCATTTCACCGTTCTCCCATAAGGGTATCCAGTAACCGCATTCCACAATACCGCAGCACCCTTCTTGTTTGACATCTTCAGACGGCGCTTTTGGTAATTTGCTATTTTTCTCAAGATCTTTTGCCGACTTATAACAGGTATACAAAACTGCCGCACAAATTATGAACACTATCATCAGCAAAACATTCAATATCATCCTCACCTTCCATTTCCCAGCAAACAGAGCTTATTTCCACTTTTGTGTCTGATTTTTGGACAGAGTAGAATTTTGTTTCGCGGCACTTTTTTGTTAAAATTTGCAGGCCAAACCACAGTACTGGTAAATGAAAGCTATTAAACAGTTGTTCCGCAAATTTTATATCGCCCTCAGATAATTCCTTTTTATCTGTAATATGTGAGTGGATAAAGCCACAAAAGCAAATTTCTTCTTTTGCCCACTGGTGAATCTGGCGGTTTGCAGCTTCGATATCGGGAATATAGTAGTACTTTCCAGCCTTTTCAGCTGGTATCAACGCAAAAGAATCCACAATATCCAAGCTTTTGTTTGCTCCCAAAATTCCGCCTGCTTCTTCTTTTCGTCCGATGAAACTATTTGTTATTTTTGCCAATACCCTCGTAGTAACTATCAGCTTCTTACCACTGAAAGGCGGCACAGGCTTCTGTGCTCGGTGAAAGCCAGCAGCCTTTATACGCACAGCGGCGTGTCCCGTCATTATAGTGGTCATTGTCCATTTCCATATAACGGCAGTCTCGGCAATGCTGTGCACACAGCACACCTTTTTCCATTTTAAGTCTCGGCAATGCTGTGCACACAGCACACCTTTTTCCATTTTACAATCTTTGTTTTCCTGAATCAAAGTTTTAATGTTCTCCATTTTATTGCTCCTTTTTGCTCTGCTATTTGTGATCTGCCATTCTCAATGCCGCTACAACAGCCCATTTCACAATCGTGCCCGCACCAACAATATAGCCCATGCCCAAAATAGCTGCATATTTGCAAATGCGATGCGCTATTTCTGGTTGCTCCAGCCATGGATAGCGCCCATTTACATATTTGTAGCCAGAGTATATTGCCCATGCCGTATACAGCACGACTGGCACAAGGATATAGCTATTCATTATTTTCTCCTTTCTCTAAATCATTATAGCTATTTTTATGACTATATTCTAGCTACAATTATAGCCATTGTCAATAAGTTGACCATAATTTATGCTTTATCTAGGTGATTAAATGCTGATCAACCACTACAACATCAGCAGCGGCACCATTGACCGCATCCGCAAGGGGCAGGGCATTACCACGGCCAAGCTGGACGACTTCTGCCAGATTTTCCACTGCCGGGTTGAGGACCTGATAACCTACGTTGAACCTGCCGATGGCGAACCACACAGCCCTTACAGCGAAAAAAGCCCAAAATAAAGCGACCGTTTGAACCCAAAAGCTCAAACGGTCGCTTTTCTATTCTGCTTACTTTTCTTTTTCCCATGGCTGCAAGGGGGCCAGGAAACCGGCATCCTGCAAGGCCTGGCCGATCAAATCCAGGCGGTCGGGGGTGGCGGCCTCCACAAGGTGGTAGTGGTAGCCGTCCGTTGCGGTGGAAAGCACGGTGGAAGCGCCGCCTGCCAATGCCTGCAAGAACTCCTGCACATCCTGGCGGGAGCGGATATCCATTTCCGCGGTGATGCGCCCATAAACGCGGTGGCTGATGCTGATATTTTTCACCCGGCCGCCGTGGTCCACAATCAGGTTCAACTCCTGCTCGGCCTGCTCCGGGGTATGGCGGACCTTAAACTCCCGCAGGCAGCCGGTTTCCTGCTGCTGCAGGATATAACCGCGGTTGGTGGAGATGATATTGGGCCGGGATGCCCGGATCACGGCAAGGTCCTGCACGATCACCTGGCGGCTGACCCCAAACCGCGCGGCCAGGTCCTTGGCGGCAATGGGGGCATCGGCCTGGTTAAGCAGGGCCAAGATTTCTTCCCGGCGCTGTGCGGTCGTCATACGGGTGCCCCCTTTCCCATCAGGCTGTCCAGTTCTGCATCGTTCATGGCGTTTGCTACTTCCTTTCGCATGGGTTCTGTAAACAGTATAGCACCTGCCGCGCACCGGTGCAAACGGATGGCGAAAATTCCCGGCAAGCGGCTTG
>QWCN01007684.1_pt1 | contig 15920 bp, 15 predicted proteins | sample 1972711 | NCBI WGS metagenome assembly QWCN01 (sample SAMN09866707, study PRJNA288562) | Human gut metagenome isolate term1_stool, whole genome shotgun sequencing... | isolation source: gut | host: Homo sapiens | place: USA: California | reverse complement strand
ACGTATCACAGGATGTTATCGTTCGTGAAATCGACTGCGGTACTGATGAAGGGGAATGGGTAACTGAAATTACTGACGGTAAAGAAAGTATCGAACCGCTATATGACCGTATCGTCGGCCGTACAGCTATGCAGGATGTTATTCACCCTGAAACAGGCGAAGTTCTTGCAAAGAACGGTGAACTTATAACAGATGTACAGGCTAATAATATTGTTAATGCCGGTATTGAAAAAGTATATATCAGAAGCGTACTTACTTGTAAGTCAAAAATCGGTGTTTGTGCTAAATGTTACGGTACAAACCTTGCTACAGGTGAACTTGTTAATGTCGGTGAGGCAGTTGGTATTATTGCCGCACAGTCAATCGGTGAACCGGGTACACAGCTTACAATGCGTACTTTCCACGCCGGCGGTGTTGCGTCAGGCAGCGATATTACACAGGGTCTTCCTCGTGTCGAGGAACTTTTCGAGGCAAGACGTCCAAAGGGTCTTGCTATAATCTCAGAAATCGGCGGTACAATTACTGTAACAGAATCAAAGCGTAAGAGAGAAGTTACAGTTGCTAATGACCAGACAGGTGAAGCTAAGACTTACACAATTCCATACGGTTCAAGTATTAAAGTTCATGACGGTGACGTTATTGAGGCGGGTGACGAACTTACAATGGGTTCTGTAAACCCTAATGATATTCTTCATATCAGAGGTCCTCATGCCGTTCAGGTTTATATCGCACGTGAAGTTCAGAGAACATACCGTATGCAGGGTGTTGATATCAACGATAAGCACGTCGAAGTTATCACACGTCAAATGTTGCGTAAGGTTAGAGTTGAAGAGGCAGGCGAAACTGATCTTCTTATCGGTTCACTTGTTGATAAGTTTGAACTTGAAGAGGCAAACGAGAGAGTTAAGGAAAAGGGCGGTACTGAATTTGCAACTGCATCTCCTGTACTTCTTGGTATTACTAAGGCTTCTCTTGCAACCGAATCATTCCTTTCAGCCGCATCATTCCAGGAAACTACAAAGGTTCTTACAGATGCAGCTATTAAGGGTAAGGTTGACCCGCTTCTTGGTCTAAAGGAAAATGTTATCATCGGTAAACTTATTCCTGCCGGTACAGGTATGAGTATGTATAAAGATATTAATATTACTATCGACGGCGAAGAAGTTGACAACGAAGAAATAGAATAAGATAATTATGAACTGCTGTGAATTTTCACAGCAGTTCATTTTGTTTAAAAAAATTATATATAAAACTGATATAAATAGGCTGCTTTTTGTGCAAAAGGAAGAATTAATCATTAAAATGATATAAATTTAACATATAGGCTTGTATATTTTATAAATTTGATGTAAAATATATATAAATGGGCATATACTATGCTCACTCAAAGATAAAAAAATATATATATTTTTTAGGAGGAATTTAAAATGGCAGTTAAAGTTGCGATTAACGGATTCGGACGTATTGGACGTCTTGCATTCAGACAGATGTTCGGCGCAGAGGGTTATGAAGTTGTTGCTATCAACGACCTTACAAGCCCAAAGATGCTTGCTCATCTACTAAAGTATGATTCATCACAAGGTAAGTATGAAAAGGCTGATACAGTTTCAGCAGGTGAAGATTCAATCACAGTTGATGGTAAGGAAATCAAAATCTACGCTTTCCCTGATGCAAATAATTGTCCATGGGGCGAACTTGACGTAGACGTAGTTCTTGAATGCTCAGGTTTCTATACATCAAAAGAAAAGGCTCAGGCTCATATCAATGCCGGTGCTAAGAAAGTTGTTATTTCTGCTCCTGCAGGCAACGACCTACCAACAATCGTTTACAACGTAAACCACGAAACACTAAAGAAGGGCGACAACATCATTTCAGCTGCTTCTTGTACAACAAACTGCTTGGCTCCTATGGCAGACGCACTTAACAAGTACGCTCCAATTCAGTCAGGTATCATGTGCACAATTCACGCTTACACAGGTGACCAAATGACTCTTGACGGTCCTCAAAGAAAGGGTGATCTAAGAAGATCAAGAGCTGCTGCTGTAAACATCGTTCCTAACTCAACAGGTGCTGCAAAGGCTATCGGTCTTGTTATTCCTGAACTAAACGGTAAGCTTATCGGCTCAGCTCAGAGAGTTCCAACTCCAACAGGTTCAACAACAATCCTTACAGCTGTTGTTAAGGGTGACGTTACAGTTGACGGTATCAACGCTGCTATGAAGGCTGCTTCAAACGAATCATTCGGTTACAACACAGATGAAATCGTTTCATCAGATATCGTTGGTATGAGATACGGTTCACTATTCGATTCAACACAAACAATGGTTGCTGAAATCGGTGACGGTCTTTACGAAGTACAAGTTGTTTCATGGTATGATAACGAAAACTCATACACATCACAGATGGTTAGAACAATTAAGTATTTCTCAGAAAATTGCTAATCACAATTTGAACTCTTTTAAACAACTGCCTTTATGGCAGTTGTTTTTTTATACTTGAATTTTCTGCAAAACTTCGTAGTGGCGATCATTGGTCACCACTTTTTTGTCTTTTATATTGACACGAATTAAAATTTAATTTATACTATTGTTATAGTAAAAAAGAAAAAGGGGATAAGTATGAGATTGCCTGAAAAATTTAAGGACAGAATGAAAAAAATGCTCGGAGATGAGTATGATGATTTTATAAAATCAATGGACGAAACTCCGATATTTACGGGAATACGCATAAATACATCAAAAGTCGGTGCAAAAGACGCAGTAATCAAAGAATTTGGTGAACTTCAGAATGTACCTTGGTGCAGCGACGGATTTTATGCGGATAAGTCTAAAATTTCAGGTAATCACCCTTATCACCTTGCGGGACTTTTTTATTTTCAGGAGCCGTCCGCAATGTCAACCGTATCGGCTTTGAATATTGAAAGTGACGATTATGTACTTGATTTGTGTGCCGCACCCGGCGGTAAGGCTACTCAGGCAGGTGCTTTTATCGGCAAAAACGGATTGCTTGTAGCAAATGAAATTGTAAAAAACCGTGCAAATATATTGTCTGACAATATAGACAGATTCGGTTTGACTAATGCAGTAGTCACAAATGAAACACCTCAAAGATTGACTGAAAAATATGTGCATTTTTTTGACAAGATTATAGTTGACGCACCATGCAGCGGTGAGGGAATGTTCAGAAAAGAGCCGCAGGCAGTGGACGAATGGAGTGTTGAACATACGGTTTCGTGCGGCGTAAGACAGAAACATATACTTGATTGTGCAATGAAAATGCTTAAAGGCGGCGGATATATTGTGTATTCAACGTGCACGTTTGCACCGGAGGAAAATGAGCAGGTGTGTGCGTATATGCTTGAAAATTATAATGTGGAGCTTGTAGAACCGAATAATCTTGATATGATGTCTAAAGGCAGAGATGAGTGGTCAAATTCCAACTATGATATGAGCAAAACGCGAAGAATTTTTCCGCATAAAAATAACGGTGAGGGACATTTTGTGGCACTGTTTCACAGTTTGGACAATTACGAAAGTGAAGTAAGTAAGCCTAAAAAAACAAGTATGACGGATGCCGAAAAGGTGTACAGACAATTTGAAAAAGAGTTTTTGAATACAGAACTTGACTGTGAATTTTGTCTGTTCGGAGAACAGCTTTACATTTTAAGAATACCGTTGATTTTGAATGTGACAGTGAAGAACTTAAAAAGTATCTTATGGGTAATACAGTCGAATGTGATAAAAAAGGTTGGTGTGCCGTAACTGTAAACGGTTATCCGATAGGTTGGGGAAAAGCGTCAAACGGAATACTGAAAAATCATTTTCCTAAATATTTGAGATTGAAAAGATAGGGAGAAAAATTATGAATTTGTTTGAATCTGAACGTAAGGTTATGGATGTTTTATGGCGTGAGGGCAGTATAACCGCAGGTGAAATTGCAAAAATACTGAATATTGATATTGGCTGGAACAGAAACACTACATATACGGTGATAAATAAGTGCATAAAAAAGGGTTATATATCGCGTGGCGAGGATAAATTTCTTTGTACACCTGTTATAACGAAAGATGAAGTAAAAAATGATGAATTGGAAGAATTGATGAAAAAATATTTTGATAATTCACCCGTAAAACTGTTTACTTCCGTTGTAAATTTGGCAGATAAACAGGAACTAAAGAAAATGAAGAAGATTATAAAAAATACCGCTAATCTTTAGATATTAGCGGTATTTTAATTTTTAGTCTTTTATTAATTGATAAAATTCATTACGCAATTCGTGGTCGGTGTCAAAAAGACCACGTATAGCACTTGTGCGTGTTTTAGCACCGCGAGCCTTGATACCGCGAGCTGTCATACAGCTATGCTCACCTTCAACAACAACGATTACGTCCTCAGTATCGCAAACCTTTTGAATAACTTCGGCAATATCCGAGCAGATACGTTCTTGAAGCTGAAGTCTTTTTGAAACCATATCGCATATGCGGGCAATCTTTGAAAGACCGATAACCTTGCCGTTCGGAATATATCCGACGTGGCAATGCATATTGTACATAAGTGCAAGGTGATGTTCACAGTGACTGAAAACTTCAATATCTTTAACTATTACAAGGTCGTTTGAGTCAACCTCAAAGCACTTGTTAAACATTTCAGCGATTTCGTCATTGGTGTATCGCATACCCTCAAAAATTTCGTCATACATACGCGCAACGCGGTCGGGAGTATCCTTTAATCCCTCACGGTCGGGGTCGTCGCCAAGTTCTGTAAGAATTGTGCGTATAGCCTCTTTTATCTTTTCGTGATTAAATTCTTTTTTCATTTAAACACCTCTTTCTTCCGGATCCCAGATAACCTTGTGAAGTTGAATTTGAAATGTTGCGTCACAAAGCACAGGCTCTTTAAGCATTATATTGACAAGTTTTTGTGCGTCATACATTCCGTAAACCGCACCAAGATAAATATGCGGCATTTCGGTATAAACTTGTTTTAACTTCTTGACTATATCAATAGTCAAGTTCATATCTTCGTCAGAGCCTATAACGAATTTGATAACATCGCAAGGCCGTAGATTAATAAAATTATTCCAAATCATTTTGTCGGTCATACTGCTTGACGGAAGTTTGTAGTCGATAGTAAAAAACAAATTATCCGACTTCGGCACTTTGCCGAGAAAATCAACTATATCAACTGCACCGTTCGTTTCAATATTAACATCACAGCCGATGTCTGTCAGCTTTAAAACAAGCTCCGCACTGTCGGTATGAACAAGCGGTTCACCGCCTGTAAGCGTAACACGCTTGTAAGTCATATTAACCTTTGAAATAATTTCATCAACAGTCATTTCAGTATATTCACAGGGTGTTTCTTCACCGAACAGTGAATAAACCGTATCGCAGTACGAACAGCGTAGGTTACATCCTGCAAGACGTATAAATGTTGCACATTGTCCTGTTCGTATACCCTCACCGTCAATACTGTCAAAAATTTCGATTACTTTCATTTTGATTTTCCTTATAACAATTTTATTTTAACATCATCTTTGATGTAGCTTGCAATGTTGTCCTGACTTTCCTGTACGTCAACACGATAACAGAACGGTGCAAGCTCATCGCAAATATATTTCGCCAAGTTTTCGGCAGTAGGATTGAACGGTACAACTTCATTAATAACCTTGTGGTCAAACTTGTCTTGAATTTTGCGTTTGATGTGTGTAAAATCAAGAACCATACCGTTTTTGTCAAGAGTTTCACTTTGAAGATATACGTCAATTATCCAGTTGTGACCATGAAAATTCGTGCATTTTGAGTCGTAGTCAAGGTCTAACTTGTGTGCCGCACTTATTTCAAATCTTTTCTTTACTTCGTACATTTTTTCATCTCCATATATTGTTCGTAACCGCGTCTTCTGAGCGTGCATGACGGACAGTGTCCGCAGCCTTCGCCGAGTACGCCGTTATAACAAGTAAGTGTTTCGTTGTAAATAGTGTCAAGTACACCCAAATCGTCAGCCATTTTCCAAGTCTCAGCCTTATTCAGCCACATAAGCGGTGTGTGGATAACAAAATTGTAATCCATAGCAAGATTGACTGTAACATTAAGAGATTTAACGAAAATATCACGACAATCCGGATAACCCGAAAAATCTGTTTCGCATACGCCTGTTACAAGGTCTGTTATGCCGTGAGTTTTTGCATATATAGCGGCATAGCTTAAAAACAATAAGTTTCTGCCCTCAACAAATGTATTCGGCGGTGCACCCTCCGGCTTTGTTTCCTCAACGGGAATATCTTCACGCGTAAGTGAATTTGCAGAAAGCTGATTTATAATAGGCGTCGGAACGATTTCATAAGGAATACCGACTTTTTTACAAATCTTGTCTGCACATTCAAGCTCAAGCTTGTGACGCTGACCGTAGTCAAAACCTATTGCAGATACATTTTCTTTACCAAATCTGTCTATTGCCCAGAACAGACAAGTTGTACTGTCCTGACCGCCCGATAAAACAACAAGTGCTTTTCTGTTTTTCATCTTAATCCTCCATTATTTCAAACTGTCAAACAATCTGTTTTCAGCGATTTTTTCATATTTGGTACCCGGTTGACCGTAGTTTGCAAACGGATAAATAGATATGCCGCCGCGCGGCGTGAAAATACCTTTAACTTCAAGATATTTCGGCTCCATAAGTTTAACAAGGTCTTTCATTATAATATTGATACAGTCCTCGTGAAAATCACCTTGATTTCTGAAACTGAAAAGATACAGCTTTAATGATTTTGATTCAACCATTTTCACGTTTGGAATATAGTTGATAGTGATTTTTGCAAAATCCGGCTGACCTGTGATTGGGCAAAGCGACGTAAATTCGGGACAGTCAAACGTTACCATATAATCGTTGCCTTGGTGCTTGTTTACGAATGTTTCAAGTACCTCCGGTGCGTATGTGTCCTTGTAGACTGTTTTTTTGTTACCTAAAAGTGATAAACCCTCTGTTTCTTCTTTGTTTCTCGGCATAATAAACTCCTTTTATTCCATTAACCATTTCATTTTTTGAGAGGTTGCGTGAGTCATAATTTCTTCAAGCTTTTCTCTGTCACTGTTTTCGACCGCTTCGGCAATCTTTCCGAGACTTGTCTGCATTTCATGTATTCTGTTTACAAGCTGTTCCTTGTTTTCAACGAAAAGTTCGCTCCACATTTGAGCGTTTATAATCGCGACTCTTGTACAGTCGCGCAAACTGCCCGCACTGAAAAACGTTGAACGTTCAATCATAGGATTGTCGCAAAGAGCAACGGCTACAACGTGCATAAGCTGACTTGTGTATGCGATTACCGCGTCATGTTCTTCCGGTGTTGTTGTGACAACGTGCTTACAGCCGATATATTCGGCAAGCTCACGAATAAGAGCAATATTTTCGGGTTTGTTTTTCTTTGTCGGCGTAATCAGAAATGACGCTTTGTTGAAAAGTGTGTCGGTCGAACTTTGATAACCGCCGACTTCACGTCCTGCCATAGGATGTGCGCCGATAAAGTCCACATTGTCTGGAAGTATTTTAGACATTTCATCAATCATAAAACCCTTAACACCGGAAACGTCTGTTATAACCGCACCCGGTTTGATGTGCGACAAGTTGTTTTTTACCATATCGACATTAAGCTGCGGATAAAGACAAAGTATTATTAAATCCGCGTTATCCATTACTTCGCCTACGTCCGAACTTCCTTCGTCTATTGCACCGTCCTGCTTTGCAAGTAAGACAGTTTCGGATGTTCGGTTGTATGCGGAAATTGTGCAGTTGTGAAAACCGCGAAGTCTGCGTGCGATTGAACCGCCGATTAAACCCAAACCAATTATTGCTACTTTCATTTATTTTCACTCCGTTCTACCATAATTCAAACTATATTTTATCACAAAATTCGCAAATTGTGAATATATATATTAAAATTTTATATTTTTACCTGTCGGCTATTGACGATATATATGTTGAAATGATAAAATATTAAATTGAATACTTATAATTTGAAATAGGAGATTAGTATGTGGAGTGCAGACAAATGGGAGCAGTACAGACTTATAGACAGTGCTGACGGAGAAAAACTTGAATATTGGGGAGATTATCTTTTAAGACGTCCCGACCCACAGGCAGTCTGGAGTTTAAAATCTGATAAAAAACTTTGGAATAAGGCTGACGCTTGGTATCACCGTTCAAAATCGGGTGGCGGAAAGTGGGAGTACTTGAATAAGAAACTTCCCGAGCGTTGGACTGTTAATTATCGCAATTTGACTTTTAATATAAAGCCTATGGGATTTAAGCATACAGGACTTTTTCCCGAACAAGCTGTAAATTGGGATTGGTTTTCGGAGCTTATAAAAAAGGCGGACAGACCTATAAGAGTACTTAACCTTTTTGCATATACAGGCGGTGCAACAGTTGCAGCACTTGAAGCAGGTGCGGAAGTTGTACACGTTGACGCGTCAAAGGGTATGGTAACTTGGGCGAAGGAAAATGTTGTGTCATCGGGACTTGGCGACAGACCCGTAAGATATATTGTCGATGACGTTGTTAAATTCGTACAGCGTGAAAACAGACGCGGTCGTCAGTATGACGCAATAATTATGGATCCGCCGTCATACGGCAGAGGTCCGTCGGGTGAGGTTTGGAAGATTGAAAATGAACTTTATCCGTTAATTGAAGAATGTATGAAAATTCTTTCGGATAAACCGTTGTTTTTCCTTATAAATTCATATACAACAGGTCTTAGCGCACAAGTGCTTATAAATGTACTCTCTATGACCGTAGGCAGAAAATACGGCGGTAAAATCACTGCCGACGAAATCGGACTTACAATGAAATCAAATAATCTTGTTTTGCCGTGTGGAATTAGTGGACGCTGGCAGGAACACAGTACAAAATAAATTTAAAGGAACAAATTAAATGATAGAAACAAAAAATCTTTCTTTTATTTACCGTGAAGAAGATATGGAAAGCGGAGAGATAAAAGAGGAAAAAGTTTTAAAGGATATTAACATTGAAATAAAAAAAGGCTCTTTTACCGCCGTACTCGGTCACAACGGCAGCGGAAAATCAACTCTTGCAAAACATTTTAATGCTATACTTTTGCCGTCGGGCGGTAAGGTATATGTAAAGGGTATGGATACGGCTGACGAAAATAACATATTTAATATACGTCAGTCGGCAGGTATGGTTTTCCAAAATCCCGATAACCAAATGGTTGCGGCACTGGTTGAAGATGAGGTGGCGTTTGCACCCGAAAATCTCGGTGTTGAGCCTAAAGAGATACGCAGACGTGTTGACGAGTGTCTTGAAATAGTCAATATGACAAAGTATGCCCAGAGTTCACCGTCAAAGCTTTCGGGCGGTCAAAAACAGAGAGTGGCGATTGCGTCGGTGCTTGCAATGAATCCCGAAATACTTATACTTGACGAGCCGACAGCAATGCTTGACCCAAAAGGCAGAAGTGAAGTTATAAAGACGATAAAAATGCTTAACGAAGAAAAAGACATTACAGTTGTGCTTATAACTCATTATATGGACGAAGCGGCACAGTCGGACAGAACCGTTGTTATTGACGACGGTGAAATTGTGCTTGACGGTACGCCGAAAGAGGTATTTAAAAATGTTGAAAAATTAAAGTCACTCGGTCTTGATGTTCCGCAGGTTACGGAACTTGCGTATGAACTTCGTAAAATGGGGATAGAAATTTCAGATGATGTGCTGACGGTTGATGAGTGTTTTGATGAAATTATAAGAATTTTGGGAGAAACAAAAAGATGATAAAAGCAGAAAACGTTAATTATATATATCAGCAGGGAATGCCTTTTGAACGTCAAGCACTTTATGATGTAAATATTGAAATTGAGGACGGTTCGCTTGTTGCACTTATCGGTCATACAGGCAGCGGAAAATCAACGCTTATTCAGCACTTCAACGCACTTGTAAAACCGACTTCGGGCAAAATTATTATTAACGGTATTGACGTTACCACTCCGAAAGCCGATTTAAGACTTGTCAGAAAAACAGTCGGACTTGTGTTTCAATATCCCGAACATCAGCTTTTTGAAGAAACTGTATATAAAGATATTGCATTCGGTCCTAAAAATATGGGATTCAGTGATGAAGAAATTGATAAAAGAGTAAGAGAAAGTGCCGCACTTGTCGGACTTAAAGAAAAGCATTTAACGCGTTCGCCGTTCGACTTGTCGGGCGGTCAAAAAAGACGGGTTGCAATAGCCGGTGTGCTTGCAATGAATCCGAAAGTGCTTATACTTGACGAGCCGACCGCGGGACTTGATCCGAAAGGCAGAGATGAAATACTTGCAACAATAAAAAAACTTCACGAAGAAAACAAAGAAATGATAATTATATTCGTTTCACATTCAATGGAGGACGTTGCAAAAACCGCCGAACGTGTAATCGTTATGAATGACGGACACGTTGAAATGCAGGGAACGGTTGCGGAGGTGTTCGCACAAGCGGAGCATTTGCAGAAAATCGGTCTTAATGTACCGCAAGTAACATTGCTTACCGATAAACTGCGACTTGCCGGTTATGATTTGCCCGAGCATATTTATACGGTAAAATATGCCGCGGACGCAATTAAAAAATTAATCGGAGGTGGCGGCAATGTTTAAAGATATAATAATAGGACAGTACGTTCCGGGTAATTCACCGCTCCATAAAATGAATCCGCCCGTAAAAATAATAATGACGATACTTTACATAGTATTGTTGTTTATTTTAAAAAATCCGATTTCATATGTCGTATTTACGATTTATACGATAACATTAATTCTTATAAGCGGTGTACCTTTTAAAATGATATTAAAAGGCTTAAAGCCAATGCTTTGGATATTTATTTTTACGGCGGTACTTAATGTGTTTATGACGCCGGGTGATACGGTGTGGGCACTGAAGATATTTAAGTTCACTTTAAAGATTACAAAAGAGGGTATCGAATCCGGTTCACTTATGGTTATAAGGCTTTTGTATCTTGTAATGGGAACGTCACTTCTTACGCTTACAACGTCACCTTTACAGCTTACGGACGGAATAGAAAAACTGTTAAAACCTTTCAATAAAATAAAAGTTCCGTCACACGAAATTGCAATGATGATGACTATTGCAATAAGATTTATTCCGACGCTTGCCGAAGAAACGGACAAGATTATGAAAGCACAAATGGCAAGAGGTGCGGACTTTGAAACAGGAAATATAATAAGACGTGCAAAGGCTATGATACCGCTTTTGGTACCGCTTTTTGTAAATGCGTTCAGACGTGCCGACGAGCTTGCAACGGCTATGGAGGCAAGGTGCTACAACGGCGGCAATAACCGTACAAAAATGAAAGAAACGCATATGACTAAAGTCGATTTGGGAGCAAGTATCGTATTTGTTTTGGCGGCTGCTCTTATTATGGCGGTAGAATTTTTAATTGAAATTTAGTAATGGAAATGGTATAATGAGAAATATTAAACTGAAAATTCAATATGACGGTACTGATTATCACGGCTGGCAAATACAGAAAAATGACATAACAGTACAGGAAACAGTAAAAAAAGCCGTTCAGAAAATTGTGAATGAAGATGTACATTTGACAGGCTGCGGACGAACAGATACAGGCGTTCACGCCGAAAACTATGTATGCAACTTTTTCACAAATTCAAGAATACCGGCTGAAAAACTGCCGTATGCGTTAAACACATATTTACCGAATGACATTGTTTGTTTTAAGGCGGAAGATACTGACGAAAATTTTCATTCAAACAGCAGTGCGGTGAAAAAGAGATATGTTTATAAAATTTTAAACCGTGAATTTCCCGACGCGGTTATGAACAGATATTCGTGGCATTATAAATATCCTTTGGATATAGAAAAAATGCGGATTGCCGCAAAGGCGTTTATCGGTGAACATGATTTTATAGGTTTTGCGTCAAGCGGATTTTCGGTTAAAACAACTGTAAGAGAAATTTATTCGCTTGATGTTGATAAAAACGGGGATATAATAACGATTGATGTTGTCGGAAACGGATTTCTTTACAATATGGTAAGAATTATTGCGGGAACGCTTGTTTTTGTCGGCGGCGGAAAGATTAATCCGAACGATATGACAGACATAATAAATTCAAAAGACAGAGAAAGAGCAGGCATAACCGCTCCGCCGCAAGGACTTTGTCTGAAGGAGGTGTATTACTGATGAAAAACGATGATGAAATAAATGAAAGTTCAATAAGTGACCTCATACATTATGCGGAGGACGAAAAACGTAATACATTTGACGATGAACCCGAAACAGATGATGAATTGGATGATGAAATAACGGAAACAGACGATGAAACTGTATCGGATAAGGAAGAACCTGTTTCGGAAGAAGTAAGTGAGGAAACCAAAAAAACCGAAGAAGAACCTGTTTCGGAAGAAGCAGATGAAGAACCGGAAGACGAGCTTGCTTTAGAAGAAGCAGATGAAGAAAATAGTTCCGAAGAAGAAAAAACTTTAAGTAATAATGTAAATTACGATGATGACATAGATTATCCCGATTATGAAACGGATGTCGGATTTTTTGACGATTTAAAAATCGGAGACCACAAAGGTATAATCATAGGTGTGATAATAGGTATAATTGTTGTAATCGCTTTTATAATGATAGATACCGGAATAATCGGAAATTACAAAAATAATTTTTCAAACAATATATCTAAAGTGTTTAAAACGAGTAAAACAGACAAAAACCAATTACCCGACCCAACACAAAAACCTGACGAACAATACAATACAGAAATAAAGTCAAATGAAATTGTTTCTTTTGTTGCCGAAAAAGGCAGAAATAAAATTTGTTTGTACATTGACAATAAACTTCAATATGACGTAGACGATCCCGATACTGTTATGTCGGCGGAACTTTCTTCAAACGGTGATGTAGTGGTTGTTACGGATAAATCGTCATACAGAGGCGGTATATCTGTATATAATAAATCAGGCGAACAAATATTCTCGTGGGCGTCAGGAAGTGACGCGGTTATATGTGCCGATATTTCGGCGGCGTCGAGAAGTGTCGCAGTGGCGCTTTTAAATTCCGATGTAACCGCAAAAACAACCGTACAGCTTTTTAACGTAAATGAAACAGAAAGCTATGCAAAAATCGAAATGCCCGATACCGTTGTATATGAACTTCAGTTCGTGGGTGATAAGGTTAATGCGTTTGGCGACAACAGGGTTACGGGAATTTCATCAAGCGGAAAAATTGTTTATGACAACGATTTTTCAAATGTACAGCTTACACATTCGGCTATAGACTCAAACGGCAATAAACTGTTGGCATTTGACGACGGTAATATACCTATGCTGAATTTGTACAGCAAAAACGGTTTTTTAAAGAACAGTACAACCCTTATAGGCGTTACTGACTTTATAGACATAAATAAAAAATATATACTTTATAACATAGGCAGAGATATTTACTTTGGAAAAACAAATTCAAAAGTAATGTCAAAATATACTGCCGCAATGGATATAAAAAATCTGATTATAGTATCGGATACAACCTTTGTGGTGATTTATTCAAACAGCCTTGAAGTTGTAACCGTATAAAGGGGGTATGGCATGAATATAACTCTTGATATTATTTTATTGGCAGTGCTTGTCATATCGTTTGTTATCGGTTATAAAAAAGGATTTGTAAAATCGGTTTGGAAAATAGTCGCATTGGTTGTAACGATAGTGCTTGTTCTTGCACTTAAAGCGCCTACGGTAAACTTTCTTGCAGGTTCGGCTTTGGCAAATAACATAAGCACAAAGATTGCGGAAAATGTCAATATTCCGCAGGGCGGAGGTGTTGATATTGCCGAAACGCTGAATTTGCCGGAATTTATTCAAAGTGATATGACAAATCAAATTGACAGCACCAACAATGCGGTTAATTCGATAAACGAAAAAACCGTAATGTGGCTTACAAATCTTTGCCTGACGGTTATCGCCTGCGTGGCACTGTTTATCATAATACGTCTTATACTTATGGCGGTGTATATGATAATAAACGGTATTACGGAAGCACCGATTATAAAAGGTGTAAATAAATTTATGGGTGGAATTTTTGCAACGATAAATATAATTTTTATTATATTTTTGTTGCTTGCACTTGTATCAATGTTTGCACCGGCAGAGAGCAATCTGTATGAAATGATTGACAAAACATATGCAGTAAAATATTTATATAATTATAATATATTACTTCAACTATTTATGAAAATCTAAGGAGGAAAAAGAAATGTACAGTGATATAGTAAAAAAAGGATTAGAGAAAACACCTCATCGTTCGCTTTTCAAAGCGTCCGGATTTACAGATGAGGAAATCGAAAGACCGCTTATAGGTGTTGTAAGTGCGAAGAATGAAATCATTCCCGGACACATTCACCTTGATAAAATCGCAGAGGCGGTAAAGACAGGTGTAAGAATTGCCGGCGGTACACCGTTGGAATTTCCTGCAATCGGTGTTTGCGACGGTATCGCAATGGGACATAAGGGAATGAAATATTCTCTTGCAAGCCGTGAGCTTATTGCAGATTCAATCGAATCAATGACTATTGCACACGGTCTTGACGCTCTTGTACTTATTCCAAACTGTGATAAAATCGTTCCGGGTATGCTTATTGCGGCGGCAAGATTAAATATTCCTGCTATCATAGTAAGCGGCGGTCCGATGCTTTCAATTAATTATAAAGACAAGTATCGTGACCTTAATACTGCATTCGAGGCAGTCGGTGCATTTAAAGCAGGTAATATCGATGAGGACGAACTTCTAAGACTTGAAAATGCGGCTTGTCCGTCATGCGGTTCATGTTCGGGTATGTTTACTGCAAACTCAATGAACTGTCTGTGTGAAGTCCTTGGTATGGCTTTACCGGGTAACGGCACAATTCCTGCTGTTTATTCTGAAAGAATACGTCTTGCAAAGCATGCAGGTATGAAGATTATGGAACTTCTTGAAAAGAACATTAAGCCGAGAGATATTATCACTCCGGATTCAATTTATAATGCACTTCGTGTTGATATGGCACTTGGCTGCAGTACAAACTCAATGCTGCACCTTCCTGCAATAGCACATGAGGCAAAAGCACCTATAACACTTGATTACGCAAATGAAATCAGTAAAGAAACACCGAACCTATGTCATCTTGCTCCTGCAGGCGAACATCACGTTCAGGATTTGTATGCGGCAGGCGGTGTTCAGGCACTTATGAACGAGCTTTCAAAGAAGAACTTGTTAAAGCTTGATACAATTACCGCGACAGGTAAGACTTTGGGTGAAAATATTAAGGACTGCACTGTACTTGATTATAACGTAATCCGTCCGATAGATAATCCGTACAGCCAAACAGGCGGTATTGCCGTATTAAAGGGTAATCTTGCTCCTGACGGCTCTGTTGTTAAGAGAAGTGCCGTTGCAAAAGAAATGTTGCAGCACGAAGGCCCTGCAAAGGTTTATAACAGTGAGGAAGAGGCTATTGAGGCTATTTATACAGGTAAGATTGTAAAGGGTGACGTTGTTGTTATCCGTTACGAAGGTCCAAAGGGCGGACCGGGTATGAGAGAAATGCTTTCTCCTACATCTGCAATCTGCGGTATGGGACTTGATAAGGACGTTGCTCTTATTACAGACGGACGTTTCTCAGGCGCTACAAGAGGTGCGGCTATCGGTCACGTTTCACCGGAGGCTGTTGAAGGCGGCCCTATCGCATTTGTACAAGACGGCGATATTATTTCTATTGATATAGATAAATGCCAGATTAACTTTAAGGTCAGCGAAGAAGAATTGGCTAAGCGTAAAGAAAATTGGACTCCGCTTGAACCAAAGGTTAAGACAGGTTATCTAAGAAGATACTCAAAGATGGTTTCTTCTGCAATTCAAGG
>QWCN01004110.1_pt1 | contig 15924 bp, 13 predicted proteins | sample 1972711 | NCBI WGS metagenome assembly QWCN01 (sample SAMN09866707, study PRJNA288562) | Human gut metagenome isolate term1_stool, whole genome shotgun sequencing... | isolation source: gut | host: Homo sapiens | place: USA: California | reverse complement strand
CTGCGACGCCAACGGCATTGCCGAGTCCGTCGGCAACCCGAAGGGCGCGAACGTTGCGATCCTCGGCGCTCTGATGGAGAAGGCTCCGGTCGTCTCCAACGAGATCCTTGGCGAAGCGATCCGCATCGAGCTTGGCGAGAGAAAGGCCAAGTTCCTCGAGGGCAACATGAAGGCGCTCGAGGCCGGCGAAGCCGCTGCGAGAGGCTAAACCGCGTACATTACATAAAAAAGAACCGATCCATCCGGGTCGGTTCTTTTTTTGCGCCGCGTACGCGGCAGATGTGTCTATATTATTGCTTGTCTTTGGATTTGAAGCACATGGCCACGAGCAGACCGAAGAAAATGGCCGCGCAGACGCCGGCCGCGCCGGCCTCAAAGCCGCCGGTGAACGCGCCGAGCACGCCTTTTTCGGCCACGGCATCATGCACGCCCTTTGCCAGCAGATTGCCGAACCCGGTCAACGGCACGGTCGCCCCCGCGCCGGCCCATTTGGCGAATTGCCCGTAGATGCCGACCGCGCCGAGCACCACACCCGTCACCACGTACAGCGTCAGGATGCGCGCAGGGGTCAGCTTCGTCTTGTCGATCAGAATCTGACCGATCATACACAATACGGCACCGATCAGAAATGCTTTTACATAGCCAAGGATCATGTGTTCACCTGCGTTTCGATCGCCACGGCGTGGCAGATTCCGGGGATGCTCTCGCCCTGCATGGACGCGGTGGGTGACATGAGCGCACCGGTCGCCGCAAACAGCAGCCGCCGGATCTGTCCGCTCTCCAGCAGCTTCAGCAGATGCCCCGCGAGCACGGATGCGCTGCACCCGCAGCCGGAGCCGCCCGCGTGCACGTCCTGCCCCTCGAGGTCATAGATCAGCAGACCGCAGTCGGTGTAAAGCCCTGTGAGGTCGATGCCGTCGTCCTGAAACAGCCGCGTCACGACGGCGTGCCCGATCTTGCCGAGGTCGCCGGTCACGATCAGATCATAGTAGTCCGGCGTGCGGCCGGTGTCGGCAAAGTGCGCCTTGAGTGTCTCGTAGGCTGCGGGCGCCATGGCCGCGCCCATGTTGTTCGCGTCCGTGATGCCCGCGTCGGCGATCTTGCCGGTCGTCACCATCGTCACGCGCGGCCCGTTGCCAGACGCACCGAGAATGAGCGCGCCGGAGCCGGTGACGGTCCACTGCGCGGTCGGTGTGCGCACGCCGCCGTACTCCAGCGGGAACCGGTACTGCCGCTCGGCAGAGCAGAAGTGCGAGCTCGTGAGCGCGGCGGCGTGTTCGGCGTAGCCGCCGTCGATGAGCATGGCGGCCAGACTGAGTGATTCCGCCATCGTCGAGCACGCACCGTACAGCCCCAGATAGGGCACGCCGATGTCTCGCATGGCATAGGCCGAGCCCACGCACTGGTTGAGCAGGTCACCGGAGAGCACATAGTCGAGCTGTTCCGGCTGCAGCCCGGCTTTTTGGCACACGAGGTCGAAGCATTGCCGCAGCATGGCGCTCTCGGCCTGCTCCCAGCTCTTCGTGCCGAAATATGTGTCCTGACTGACGCTGTCAAAGCGGCCGTGCAGCGGGCCCACGCCCTCCTTTTTCCCCACGACGCTGGCGGAGGCGAGGATCACGGGCGGGGTGGGAAACTGCACGGTCTGAGGTCCGATTCGTTTGGATTTCAAGCAATCACCTTCGACGGTAGCGTTTCCGTTTTGGTGAGAAATATGCGCAGCGCGGCCGCCCATCCGGGAGGCCGCGCGCCGGTTTATGTACCTTTGTATTTTCGCCGCGTCGCCATGCCGCCGCGGATGTGCCGCTCCGCCTTGTTGCGGTCCAGCAGCTGCCGGACCTGCTGATAGAGCGCGGGGTTGATCTTCTCCAGCCGCTCCGTCAGATCCTTGTGGACGGTCGATTTTGAAACGCCGAATTGTTTGGCGGCGGCGCGGACGGTGGTATTGTTGGCGAGAAGATATTCCGCAAGATCGCATGCGCGCGCTTCCATGTCCGTGTGCACTTACACCACTCCCCATATTTGCGTAATTCAGTATATGAATTTCTGCGGGGAATATGAGGCGGGCACGCCGCGCGTGCCATTGCTTTGCGTGGACAACCGCGCAGGGGTGTGTTAGAATGCAAATAGAATGGTGAATGTGCTTAGTGTTTCTAATAAGGTGTGATGTGATGAAGAGAAGGAGAGTTTCCCCTTTTCGAATGGGCTTGTCTATATTTCTACTTGTCTTTTTCCTGGCCGGAATTGTTGTTTTTTCGTGGCTTCTCACGATGTATCACCCCGCTGATGCAGCGCATCCATACGATTGGGGCTTTGTCGGTGCAATGAGCCCAATCGTAGCTTGCACAATTGGACTCGTCTTAGCCCTGTACATGGCGTTCAAGGGCGCGTTCTCGGCTACGTATACCGTGGATGTGGAGGGTATGACCACCTATTTTCGCAAGCATACATATCGGCTTTTGTGGCAGGACTGTCTGGAGTTTGAGATCGTGCCCGTCATGGTCAACCACGGCACCGCGGTCTGGATCCTTTATTGCTCCACAAAGGCGCTTTCCAAAAAGGAACGGGACAATTTCTTCCAATATCACAAAAACGATTATGCGCATATCCAGTTTTTCCAGCTTTGCGATGAGGAGGCTTATCAGGAGTTCCTTAGCTGCATTCCGGAGCGGGCACGCAACTATCTCGAGGCGGAAATGCCGGCGCATGGCCTAACGTGGGAGCGAAAATGAGAGGAGCGGAACGCATGAATTTTTGCTGCGAAGATATGCAGGCACATGTCCGCATCGTGACGGAACACACGGCACGGCTCTGCGATGGCGAAGCGATCTCATATCTGCCGAAGTTTCATGAATACGGCATCCCGTGCGGGGATGGGCATTCGCATATCGTGATTCATTATTGCCCGTGGTGCGCAAAGCCCCTGCTGCCGGCATCTCTTCGTGAGCGCTGGGTGGATGAGCTGATAGCCATGGGGTATGCCGATCCGCTGTTTGACGAGACGATCCCCGAGGCATACAAGACTGACCGCTGGTGGAGAGAACATATTTGAGATATGGATGGATGACCGGAACGCCATCTTTTGAGGGGGAATAGCTGTGCAGATAACCAAGTCGAAAAAAGAACGTAAAAGGGTATGCCTGTGCGCCCTCTGTGCTGGCTGGAGCAGCAGCGATGGGCGTGATGGTGGTGGCAGTGTTTGTCGGGTTGTGGTATAACGGATTTCTTACAGACGCTTTGATTCTTGTAACGATCGGCCCGATAGAGGCGGGGGGCGTGTTTGGCGTATTCTGGTTTATCAGCATGGACGAGCATGTTTATCTATACCCGGACCATCTGGTCTGCACGCGTCCATTCCGCAAAAGTGTTGTTTTGTACTATGATCGCTGTATGGTCGGAATGGATTATGCAACGACGACGGGATCAACCGACTGGTGGATTTATTTAAGCTACGGGCCGCTGCCAAAGTATAAGGGCAACAGTCCGGCAAATCGTATCAATTCTCTCCGGACAAATCAGGAGTTTGTGCGTATTATGTATTATGAGGAAGTGTATGAGGCGCTGCTTCAAGTACTTCCCAAGCATCAAAAAGTCTGCCTGCAATCAGCGTATCATATGCGCTGCAGAGACGCGCGGTAGAAGATTTCTGTTTCCCTTGCGGGCGGTGCATCAGCACCGCCCGCGTTTTCCTTCGTTTCGCTGCATATTCGCCGGTGAAAATGTCGCGGCGGCAGAAATTTTACTTCCATTTTACAAACCGCTTGCATTCTCCGGCACCATGTGGTAAGCTGTCGATTGGTTTCCGGAATGCGGCGAAAGGGGGAGCGCCCTGGCGCCGCGCTCAACAGAAAATGATGACGAAACCAGATTGCGAGGGAGCCCGTGTTCCGGGCTGAGAGGATCCCAGAGAGGATCGACCGGCCAAATCCGTCCGCAGGGGCGGATTCTCAGCGTCTGCCGGTCATCAGGTATGGTATATGCAGCGCTGCATATGCCAATTTTTTATGCCTGCGGCCGACGGAAAGAAAAAATCTGGAGGGTATGTACATGAAAAAAGTAGTGGCAATGATGCTGTCTCTGGTCCTGGCGCTCGGCCTGATGGCCGGCTGCGGCCAGAAGGACGCCGGAAAAGCCAGCGGTGGCACCAAGACGATCGAGAGTCTGAAGATCGCATTCTCCCCGTATGCGGACGCCGATCAGATCACGACGGCGACCGAACCGCTCGAGGCGCTGCTCAAGGCGAAGCTGCTGGAAAAGGGCTATGACGTGCAGAATATCGACATGACCGTCGGCACGAGCTACACCGCCGTGGGCGAGGCGCTCAGCGCCGGCAGCGCGGACATCGGCTTCATCTCCGGCGGCAACTATGTCCTGTTTTCCGATGACTGCGACGTGCTGCTGACGGCGCTGCGCTATGGCATCAACAAGGACTCCGATAACCCCGCCGACTGGAACGACGGCACCATCGAGGAAAACACGCAGGACATGACGACCTACTACCGCTCAATCATTCTGGCCGGCCCGAGCGCGAAGGGGCAGGAGCTGCTCAAGAAGGTCAACGCCGGCGAGGAACTGACGTGGGACGACCTCAACAGTGCGACCTGGTCCGTGCTCGCCCCGACGTCCGCGTCCGGCTACATCTACCCGAGCCTCTGGCTGCAGGAGCACTACGGCAAGACCATTGCCGATCTGGACCATGTGGTGCAGTCCGATTCGCACAGCACGTCGCTCGCACGTCTGGCCACCGGTCAGGCGGATGTGATGGTCTCCTTTGGCCACATCCGCATCAAGAACGCACCCATCTGGCAGGAGAAGCTCGGCGGCACGGCGCCCATGGTCGAGCAGACCGGCATCATCGGTGTGACCGATGGCATCTACAACGACATGATCGCCTACAGCAAGACCTCCGACCTCATGGCGGACGAGGATTTCCGCAAGGCGCTCGGCGAGGCGTTTATCGAGATCGCCCAGACCGACGAGGGCAAGGAGATCATCAGCGTCTTCAGCCAGGTCGGCTATACCTGGGGCAAGGATTCGGACTATGACGGCGAGCGTGACGCGCAGGCCATGCTCAAGTCTGCCGGAAAGTAAACCCATGCTGCTGGAAGCTGCACACATCAGCAAGCGCTTCGGCAGCAGGCCGCAGGTGCTGACGGACGTCTCCTTCGGCGTGGAGCCGGGGGAGTTCGTGTCCGTCATCGGTCCGTCCGGTGCCGGGAAGACGACGCTGTTTCGCATCCTCAACGGCATACTGCCGTGCGACGGCGGGGAAGTGTGCATCGACGGGCAGCCGTTTTCCCGCGCGCGCGGCCGCGCCAAGCGCGCCGTGCAAAAGCGCATCGGCACCATCTATCAGGATTTCGCACTCGTGGAGCCGGCCTCCTGCCGGCAGAACGTGCTCAACGCCTGCCTGCCGGACATGGCGCTGCCGGCGGCGCTACTGGGCCTGTTTTCGCGCGCGCAGATCGCGGAGGCTGAGCGGCTGCTCGCGCGCGTCGGTCTGGCTGACAAGTGCGACGAGCCGGTCTGTGATCTGTCCGGCGGGCAGAAGCAGCGTGTTGCCATCGCGCGCGCGCTCATGCGAAAGCCTGCGCTGCTGCTGGCGGACGAGCCGGTCGCCTCGCTCGACCCGGTCACCGGCCGGCAGATCCTTGCGCTGCTGCAGGATATTCAGCGCACGGAGGGCGTCGCCATTCTCATGAACAGTCATAATCTCGACCAGAGCCGGGCGGTTTCCACCCGGCTCCTTGGCCTGCATGCCGGGCAGATCGTGCTCGACGGCGCGCCCGCCGCCGTGACGGACGCAGACCTCACACGCATCTATGGCGATGCGGAAAGCGAGGCTGCGCCATGACGCGCTCCCGCGGCAAGCGTTGGGCGCGGGCGCTGGGTGTGCTCGCGCTGTTTGTGCTGGCGTTCCGGCTCACGGGGTGCGACCCCGCGGTATTCTGGGCGCGGCGGGCGCACCTGCGCGACATTGCCACGCAGCTCTTCCCGCCGGACTGGAGCTATCTGTCCGCGATCGTCGCGCCGCTGCTGGCCACGCTGCGCATGTCCGTCACCGGCACGGCGCTGGGCGTGCTGCTGGCGCTCATCCTCGCGCCGCTGTGCGCGGCGAATCTGCCGTGCCCGGCACCGGTGCGCCACATCCTGCGGTTTCTGGTGCAGGTGCTGCGTTCGTTTCCGGCGCTCATCCTTGCGCTGCTGGCGACGTTCCTGTTCGGTCTCGGCACATTTTCCGGCACGGTTGCCATCACGCTTTTCACACTGGCCGTCATGACGCGCCTGACGTACGAGGACATCGAAACGCTGACGCTCGCGCCCTACCGCGCGCTGTGCGCCATGGGCGTGTCCCCGGCACGGGCCTATGCTCGCGCCGTCGTGCCGGAGATCGCCTCCGGCTATCTGACCAACGCGCTCTACCTGCTCGAGACGAATGTGCGCCACAGCGCTATCCTCGGCTATGTCGGCGCCGGCGGCATCGGTCTGCTGCTCAATGAGAAGATCTCGTGGCGGGAGTACGGCCGCGTCGGTGCGATCCTCGTGTGCCTGTTCGTGACCGTCTGCTGCATCGAGTGGCTCAGCCATGCGCTCGGGCGCATCATCCGCGGCGAGCGCAGCATCCCGCGCAGGGCAAAGCGTGTGCTCTGGGCGGCGGTGCTGGTGTGCGTGGTCGTCTGCACGGCGGGCATCGAAGCGCCGGATCTGGCGCATACGAGTAAAAGTGTGCTCGCGGCGATGGGCGATGGGCTGCTGCATCCGGACTGGGGCTTTTTCTTCGGCACCGGCAAGGACGGGCTCGGCTGGCTGCTGCTCGAGACGGTCGGCATCGCGCTGGCCGGCACCGGCCTCGGCGCACTGCTTGCGGCACCGCTGGCGTTTTTGAGCACGCCGAAGCTGCTGCCGCGCCCAGTTGCGCTGCTGTTCCGGGTGCTGATCGTGGCGATCCGCTCCGTGCCGTTTCTGATCTACGGGCTCATCTTCATCCGCGTCTCCGGCCCCGGTGCGTTCACCGGTGTGTTGACGCTCGCGGTGTGCAGCATCGGTCTGCTCAGCAAGCGCTTCACTGAGGCGATCGAGTCGCTGGATTTTCGCGCCTACGACGCGCTGCGCGCCATGGGCGTCTCGCTGCTGCCGCGCGTTCGCTATGCAGTGCTGCCGCAGCTCGGCCCGGCGTTTTCCTCGGCTGTGCTCTACCGGTTCGATGTCAACATCCGTGAGGCATCCGTGCTCGGCCTTGTCGGCGCCGGCGGTATCGGCGCGCCGCTCATCTTCGCCATGAACCAGTATGCGTGGAATGATGTCAGCGCTATTTTCCTTGGCTTTGTTCTGCTTGTCTGGCTCATTGATATGGGCTCGGCCCGTCTGCGCACGCGGCGCGCAGCAGCTGCCGCCCCGGGAAAGAAAACATGAAACAGGAAAGCAAATCCTCTGCAGGCCCGGCCTGCGGAGGATTTTTTCGCCTTGCAGTGTGGACGAGCGAGCGGCCCGAACACAGCGGACGGCACTGCTGCTGTTATCCGCGCACCATTGGGAGAAGAAAACGAAATGGAAATTCAGGATGCGTTTGACAGCCCATGGGTGGCTGTGTATAATAAAAAGTTAGACAAGGGAATACAACTGTGGCAGTTTTGCGCGCTTTCTGGTTATTTTTGCTCTGCGATGGTGCTTTGAACCAGCAAGCCCGAACCGGATGCGCCCGACTGCCGGAATGAGAGGATACACGGATGAAAAAGTATGGGATCACGTTTTTCCTTACTCTGATTTCGCTGCTCGGGCTGGTCGTGCCCGCGGTGTCGGCGCAGGTGCCGGAAGCAGCGCTGGCTGCGGCGCAGGAGCAGTCCCCGGAGCTGCTGGATGCGACGGTCGTTGCAAAGGGGATCGATGTCAGCCATCACCAGGGGGCTATCAACTGGGATGCTGTTGCGGGGCAGATCGATTTTGCGGTCATTCGCTGCGGTTACGGCGGCAATCTGACCGCGCAGGATGACCGCCAGTGGAGTGCAAATGTTGCCGCCTGTGAGCGGCTCGGCATCCCGTATGGCGTGTATCTGTACTCCTACGCGGAAACGGACGACGAGGCGAGCGACGAGGCACAGCACGTGCTGCGTCTGCTGCAGGGACACACCCCGCAGCTGCCGGTCTATCTCGATCTGGAGGATTCCGTGATCAGCAGCAACTGTTCCGCGGCGGACATTCTGTGCCACACGACGATTTTTTGCAATACGATCCAGGCGGCCGGTTATCGGGCAGGCGTGTATGCCAACCGGAACTGGTGGACAACGCTCCTGACGGACGCAGCTTACGATCAGTGGGAGCGCTGGATCGCCGTCTGGGCCGATCAGACCAATTATAACAAGCCCTATCAGATGTGGCAGTACAGCAGCAAGGGACAGATCAGCGGCATCAGCGGCAATGTGGATCTGGATTACTGGTACGGCGCACCGCTGACCGGGACGCACCGGCATACCTATCAGGTCACGGCGCAGACGGCCGCGACGTGCACACAGCCCGGTCAGACGACCTATACCTGCGCCTGCGGTGCGACCAAGACGGAGACGACGGCTGCGCTGGGCCATAACTACGGCGCCTGGACGACATACACTGCGCCCACATGCACAGTGGCGGGTATGGAGCGCTCTGTCTGCACCAGATGCGCGGCTTATCAGGAGCGCACGGTCGCGGCAACGGGCGTGCACAAATGGGACGCCGGTGTGCTCGTGCAGGAGGCGACCTGCACCGAGGACGGATGCAGACGCTATACCTGCACCCAGTGCGGCACGACGAAGGACGAGACCCTGCCCGCTGCCGGACATTCCTATGAAAAAGGGAAGTGCACTGTCTGCGGCCAGCGGGACCCGGAGCTGCTTCTGGGCGATCTGACAGGCGACGGGAAGTGCACGTCGGCGGATGCCGTTCTGCTCGTTCGCTACCTCTCCGATCTTGAGGAGTTGACGGAGGAACAGTTGCTGGCTGCCGATATGAACGGTGACGGGCGCATCACGTCCGCGGATGCAGTGGCGCTGGTGCGCCTGCTCGCCGGGCTGGTGTAACCGAAACGCGCACTGGATGAGGTGAATCAGATGAAAAAACGGATCTTCAGTTTTCTGCTGGTCTTGGCGCTGCTGCTGACGACCTTCGCGGCGTTTGGCATGGACGGCGCGGCCGCCGACAGTGCGCGCGATGTGCAGATGTCCGAGGGCGTCCGAAATATCGTCAAGCGCGCGTATCAGATGACGGACATTCAGTGGACGCCGCAGGCGGATGTCCTCGGCTGGAACGGTGACCTTACATATCGCGCCGGCGTTACCTATACGGGCCTTCCTTATGGCCAGCCGGTCTACGCCGCCTATGTGCCGTGGGTGACCGATCTGGACGGCTTTGCGGCGGCGGTCAACGACCCGAACAGCCGCATGTATACCTCCTATTCGACGTATAACTGCAGAGCGCCTTACTATTCCTGCGACTGCAGCGCCTTCGTCTCCTGGGCGTGGGGACTTGGCGGCAGACAGACGACGAGGACCATCGCCAACTATGCGACCGAGATCAGCACGACCTCCTACGAAAATGCGCAGGTCGGCGACTGCCTCTGTCTGGCAGGCACCCACGTGGTGCTGATCACAGCGCTCACGTATGACAGCAACCATAAGATCAACGGCATGGAGATCTCGGAATCGACCGTCAATGCGGCGACGAACTACTGCTGCCAGAAGACATGGTACGGCGACGGGCATGCCTACCCGCTGTCAAAAGTTCAGTCCAAGTATCTCAATAACGGCTATATTCTCTACCGCAGCAATACGCGCGACTCCGTGACCTATACGCACGCGTGCAGTGTGCCGCTGGCCGGTGACGTGTGCGCACGGTGCGGTTACGGTCTGCAGCTGCAGACCGTCGCGGTGACGCTCCGCACCCGGGCGGACACGAACCTGTACGCCCAGCCGGATGCCGCCGAGCCGGTCGGCACGGTGTATCAGGGCGTTGACATCCAGGTCGGTACCTGCGCCCGGACAGGCAGCGGCGTCTGGTGCAAAACGGGTGACGGCCAGTGGCTGAAGGCTGCGGATGTCGATTTTGTTTCCTATGATAAAACGGTTTCCGTCACGGACAAGGTTTTCCCGAATGACGAGCTTCCTGCCGGCAGCGCCTTTGCACTGAAGGGGACGGTCCGGTCCGTCAACCCCATGACGGAGATCTGCGCGGCGGTCTATCCGGCGCAGGAGGATTCGGAGCCGGTGCTAGAAAAGCGCATTGTGCTCGATCGTGCCGACAGTTATGCGCTCGCCGGCAGCGAGCTGGACAGCGCGCTGCCGTTCCAGACGCTCGCGGCCGGAGATTACCGGTTCGTGCTCACGGTCACGGAGCTGGCGTCCTATCCCGGCCGGGAAGACGCGACACTGGTGACGACGGAGGAGAGCGCTTTCCGTGTGGGCGAAGCGGCTCCGTGCAGCCATACGCACACGAAAACCGAGGAGAAAGCCCCGACCTGCACGGAGGACGGCCTGCGGATCGTGACATGTCTGGACTGCGGCGCGGTCACGCAGGAGACGATCCCTGCCAGAGGGCACACCTATCAGGATGGGAAGTGCACCGTGTGCGGGGAGACGGAGTATCTGCTTGGCGACCTCAACGGAGACGGTTTGGTGACCTCTGCCGACGCGGTGCTGCTCTCGCGCAGCCTGACGGATCTGGTGAAGCTCACGGCCGAGCAGCAGAAAGCCGCGGACATCAATGGTGACGGCGTGATCACGTCCGCCGACGCTGTGATCCTGGTCCGCTTCCTTGCCGAGCTGATCCCATCGCTCCGGTGAGCGGAGGACATATATCTATCGTTTTGCGCAAGTGCGTTTCCGCTGAAGATACAGAAGAAAAATAGAAACAGGAGGATGAAATGAAGAAACGAATACTGAGTATGCTGCTGGTACTTGTGCTGATGGCGACACTGGTGCCGGTAAGCGCTAGCGCTGCAGTAACCATCTACTGGCCGGTTCCGGGGCATACACGTTTGAGCCAAGGATACCATGCGAACAATGCGATTGATATCAGCGATGGCAGCATTAACGGTGCAACGGTAATTGCTGCCGCTTCCGGCACGGTAACGCATATTTATCTTTGCTCAAATACGCATAATGATTCCTATTCTATTCAGCATCCGGAGAGCACAGATTGCAACGGCTTTGGAACCGGTCTTGTGATTAAAGCGGATGATGGAAGAATCTATCAATATGCACATATGCAGGGCGGAAGTATTCCATCGAATGTGTATCATGGTGCATATGTTACTGCCGGTCAAACAATCGGAAGAGTTGGCGCTACCGGTTGTGCGACTGGGCCGCATCTGCATTTTGGCATATCTACAACGCCGAATAAATATTGGGAATACGGGCCGAATCCTGACCCGGCTGCCGGCAATTATAACTATATTTACGATGGTAGCTGCCTGCAGCATACATACGGTGACTGGACCTATACGAAATATCCGACCTGCACAGAAACGGGTACGCAAGTTAGATCTTGTACAAAATGTGGTCATACGGAAACAAGATCAATTGCGCCGACACTGCATAGCTATGGCGATTGGGTTGTGACCAAGTCGGCAACCTGCACAGAGGATGGCGTAGAGACGAGAACGTGCCCCAAGTGTAACGGTGTGGAAACCAGAAGCATACCCAAAAGCGGCCATACCTATGGGGACTGGACGGTCGTTCAAGAAGCCAGCTGTACGGCTCAAGGCAGCAAAACCAGAACGTGCTCTACCTGCGGAAATGTAGATACCGCGGTGATTGAAATGGCTGCGCACAAGTACGTTTCCGAGACGATCCCCGCGACGTGCTCTGCTCCCGGCGGCACGAAATACACCTGCTCCGTCTGCGGCAAGACCTACACGGAAACTGCCACCGTCGGCTGGTCCGACTGGTCGGAGACCAAGCCGGCCGGCGTGGAGGACAGCCTGATTGAGAGCAAGACGCAGTATCGCTCCTCCAAACATGAGACAAAGACCTCGTACAACGCGTCCGAGAGCGGCTGGACGCGCAAGAGCAGCGACTGGGAAAAGGCCAATTCCGGTTCGGTCACCTATGTCAAGTCCTGGCCCGGCGGCTTCCACACCGGAAACGCGCTGTACGGAACCTACAACAGGACGCCGGTTTCCGCCTCGGAGACGGCCACGGCAAAGACCGTTGTCAACAGCGAAGCCGTCAGCGGCTATATCTACTGGCACTGGTGCCGCGGCAGCTATACGGCCGGCCCCATCAACCGCAGGGTGTCGGATGTCTGCGAAGGCGAGTTCCAGACCTTCCACGCTTTCTTCAGCACATCGAATGCCTCGTCGACGGACGCGAACGGCGCCAACGGCGGCGACTGCAAGTATTATCCGAATGGCGGCTGCTGCAAGGATACGTACTGGTATTTCCAGATCCCGGTCTATACCCAGAGCTATACGAACTATAAAAAGCTCTTTACTTATGAGCGCTGGACGGATTGGTCCGACTGGGGCGACAAGGAGATCAGCGCGAGCGACACGCGCAAGGTGGAGACGCGCACGGTCTACCGTTATTATACCGCTGCCAAAGAGCACACTTGGGACGCGGGCACCGTGACCGCCGCTGCGACCTGCACGGCAGACGGCGCAAAGACATATACCTGCTCTGTGTGCCAGACGACCAAGACGGAGCCGATCGCAAAGCTGGGTCACGATTACCGGCAGACGGTCGTCGCGGCGACATGCACGGCCAAGGGCTATACGCTCAATAAGTGCAGCCGCTGCGGCGATGAATACCGCGATGCGGAGACTGCCATGCTTCCGCATAAGTACGTGGACGGTGTCTGCACGGCCTGCGGCGACAAGGTGACGATGTTCACCATCGGTGCAGTGACGGCCAAGGCCGGCGACACGGTCACGGTCCCGGTCGAGATCAAGAACAACACCGGCTTTGCAGGCTTTACGCTCAAGATCACCGCTGATGCAAACCTGACTCTGACCGGCATTGCCAAGGGCGAGCTGATGGAGAAGGCAAACAGCGGCCTGTTTGTAGACAATGTCAAGGGCGGCGTCATCAACTGGACGAGCGACCGGAATATCACCGGCGACGGCGTGCTGTTGAAGCTGACGTTTACCGTTGCGGACAATGCGCCGGACGGGAAATATGAGATTTCCGTTGCGCTCAAGGACGATGAGGCGTCCAACTGCGTCGATGAAAACGGTCGGGCGCTTCGCGCGGCGTTTGAAGCGGGTTCCGTTCTGGTTTCCGCTGCACCGCATGTGCATGACTATGCGGTGACCGTGACCGCGCCGACGTGCACCGAGAAGGGCTATACGACCCACACCTGTGCCTGTGGTGACAGCTATGTGGACACTTACGTGGACGCTCTGGGTCACGCATGGGACAACGGCAAAGTGACAAAGGAGCCGACGGAAACCGAGGCCGGTGTGAAGACCTTCACCTGCACCCGCTGCGGCGAGACGAAGACGGAAGTCATTCCGGCCACCGGCAGCGTGGATGTTACGGAAATGTTCACGGACGTGTCGCACAGCTGGGCCGATGATGGTATCCAATACTGCGTGACGCATCAGCTGATGTCCGGCATCGGCAACGATCTGTTCGGGCCGAAGCTGACCACGACGCGCGCGCAGATCGTGCAGATCCTGTATAACCTTCAGGGCTCGCCGAAGGTGAGCGGCACCACGCCGTTCACGGACCTGACGAACGACTGGTACAAGGACGCTGTCCTCTGGGCATACCAGACCGGCGTTGTTGCTGGCACCTCCAGTACGACGTTCGCGCCGGACCGGCCGGTGACGCGCGAGCAGATCGCCGTCATCCTCATGGAATACATGACGCGCGTGCTCAAACTTGAGCGCACGTGGACGCCCGCTGACCTGAGCGCTTTCCCGGATGCGGGCAGCGTGTCCGACTGGGCGAAGGACGCAATGGCGGATGCCGTGGCACTGGGCCTGATCTCCGGCGCGAGCAACGGCGGTCAGACCTATCTTGAACCGCAGGGCAGCGCGACCCGTGAACAGGTCGCGACGATCCTGATGGAGTTTTGTAAGAACGTAAAGAAGTGACCCGTTAGAAATGCATCCCCCTCTGATTCATCCGGAATCAGAGGGGGATGTTGCTGTTTCAATTTGAGTTGTGCGCAAATTCTACAGAAAAGTATGCCAATGCCAATAATGTAAATTGTATTGCATATTTTATAAATAATGTTATAATCCATGTAGATATCGGGACACCGGGTATATTGGGAGCGCAGCCATGTGCATCGTTTTTCCTGCGTGGCAGGGCTGCTAACAAAATGACAGGAGAAAAATGAATAGGGGGAAACACATGAGAAAACGGCTTTTGAGTTTCGTGCTCGCGGTGCTGATGATCGCGTCGCTCCTGCCGGCCACGGCGCTGGCGGCAGACATTGTGGACAGCGGCACCTGCGGCGCAAAGGGCAGCAACCTGACCTGGACGCTGGACAGCGAGGGCGTGCTGACGATCAGCGGCAGCGGTGATATGGCATGGCTATGATCCTTCTGATGCGCCGTGGCATGACCGGGTAAAGTCAGCTGTGATTGCAGAAGGCGTGACGAGCATTGGCTGGTATGCTTTCTGGGGCTGCGAATCTCTGACCAGCGTGACGATCCCGGACAGCGTGACGAGCATTGGCCAGCATGCTTTCTATGATTGCAAATCTCTTACAAGCGTGACGATCCCGGACAGCGTGACGAGCATTGGCGATTGGGCTTTCTCTGGTTGCGAATCTCTGACCAGCGTGACGATCCCGGACAGCGTGACGAGCATTGGCGATTCCGCTTTCCGCGGGTGCTCATCTCTGACCAGTGTGACGATCCCGGACAGTGTGACGAGCATTGGCGATTGGGCTTTCTATTATTGCACATCTCTGACCAGCGTGACGATCCCAAACAGCGTGACAAGCATTGGAAAGGAGGCTTTCTCTGAATGCACATCTCTGACCAGCGTGACGATCCCGGACAGCGTGACGAGCATTGGAGAGTGGGCTTTCGCTTCGTGCACATCTCTGACCAGCGTGACGATCCCGGACAGCGTGACGATCCCGGACAGCGTGACGAGCATTGGCAGTCATGCTTTCTATAATTGCAGATCTCTGACCAGCGTGACGATCCCGGGCAGCGTGACGAGCATTGGCAGTTATGCTTTCTCTGAATGCACATCTCTGACCAGCGTGACGATCCCGGACAGCGTGACAAGCATTGGCGTTGGCGCTTTCGCTTCGTGTACATCTTTGACCGGTATACGGGTCACTGAGGGCAACAGTCATTACTCCAGCGATGCATCCGGTGTTCTGTTCAACAAAGATAAGACTACTTTGGTGCAGTGCCCGGGCGCTTTTGCGGCATATACGATCCCGAACAGCGTGACGAGCATTGGCAGTTATGCTTTCGATAAGTGCACATCTTTGACCAGCGTGACGATCCCGGACAGCGTGACGCTCATTGACAATGGTGCTTTCTTTGGTTGCACATCTCTGACCAGCGTGACGATCCCGGATAGCGTGACGAGCATTGGAGAGCGGGCTCTCGATTACTGCACATCTCTGACCAGTGTGACGATCCCGGACAGCGTGACGAGCATTTACTGGGGTGCTTTCTGTGACTGCACATCTCTGACCGATGTATATTTCACCGGTACTGAGTCGGCGTGGAATAGCATTGCAATTGGCGGCGCTAATGACGCGCTGAAAAACGCCAACATCCATTACAATTATGTTTCCCATACCCACAGCTACAAGGATGTTGTCACAGCGCCGACCTGCACGGAAAAGGGCTACACGACCCACACCTGCGCCTGCGGAGACAGCTACGTGGACACTTATGTGGACGCTCTGGGTCACGCATGGGACAACGGCAAAGTGACAAAGGAGCCGACGGAAACCGAGACCGGTGTGAAGACC
>QWCN01012202.1_pt1 | contig 15956 bp, 15 predicted proteins | sample 1972711 | NCBI WGS metagenome assembly QWCN01 (sample SAMN09866707, study PRJNA288562) | Human gut metagenome isolate term1_stool, whole genome shotgun sequencing... | isolation source: gut | host: Homo sapiens | place: USA: California | reverse complement strand
GCCGGTACGAGCGCATTATCCACTGTCGCGGAGGAGATTGCCAAGTATGTGCCTATTATGGTGAAATTGTGCTACGCCATTGCCGGCGTTGTGGCCATCGTGGGTGCAATCTCGGTATATATCGCCATGAACAACGAGGAGCAGGACGTCAAGAAGAAGATCATGATGGTCGTGGGAGCCTGTATCTTCCTCATTGCGGCGGCCAAGGCGTTGCCTCTGTTCTTCGGTATTGCCGCTTAAACATCAAGGATAAGTATGAAAGGCAAGGACGAACGCTATCCGGACTACCCGCTGTTCAAGGGACTGCAACGGCCTCTTGAGTTTTTGGGCATCCAAGGCCGGTATATATATTGGGCGGCGGTGACGACGTGCGGAGCCATTGTCGGCTTTGTCGCCGCCTACTGCCTGCTCGGTTTCATTGCCGGGCTTGTCGTGCTGGCAGCCGTCGTATCGGCCGGTATCGTGCTCATCCTCCTCAAACAGCGGAAAGGACTGCATAGCAAGAAGGTCGTTCCGGGTGTGTATGTGTATGCCCACTCGCGCAAGATCTGACGAAAGAAAAACCATCACGGCAATGTGCATGGCTTTATTGATTGTTGAACGCGGGCGGGTTTGTCTTGAAGCAAGGCGAACCTGCCCCTATTTAATTACACGTATATCGAAATGACCCTATACATCATTTTATGTTTTGTCGCTTTGTGCGCGGGTATGGCCTTGTCGGTCTATGCGTTCGGTACGGGCGGCAAGCGCAAGCGAATCTTTCAGGACATCTATTTCTCGGCGGAGGAAACGGACGGTGTGGGTGTGCTGTACACCAAGACCGGCGAATATTCCGCCGTACTTAAGATAGAGAATCCGGTACAGAAATATTCGGCGGACATTGACAGTTACTACGACTTCACACACTTGTTCACCGCCCTTGCGCAGACGTTGGGCGAAGGGTACGCCATCCACAAGCAGGACATCTTCGTCAGGAAACAGTTTGCGAGCGAACCGACTGACGGTCAGGAGTTCCTGTCTTCATCCTATTTTCGTTATTTCAAGGGACGTCCTTACACGGACAGCCTTTGCTACCTGACCATCACGCAAGAGGCGAAGAAAAGCCGTCTGTTCTCGTTCGATAGCAAAAAGTGGCGTGACTTCCTTGTGAAAATCCGTAAAGTACACGACCAGTTACGTGACGGCGGCGTACAGGCCAGATTCCTGAACAAAGCCGAAGCGAGCGAGTACGTCGATCGTTACTTCGCCATGAACTTCAAAGACCGCACCGTGTCGATGACGAACTTCAAGGCGGACGATGAAACCGTGTCGATGGGCGACAAACGCTGCAAGGTGTACAGCCTTGTGGACGTGGACTGTGCCGCACTGCCCTCACAGATACGTCCGTACACGAATATCGAGGTCAACAACACGGAAATGCCCGTCGATTTGGTGTCGGTGGTGGACAGCATCCCGAACGCCGAGACGGTGGTCTATAACCAAATCATCTTCCTGCCCAACCAGAAGCGTGAGCTGTCGCTGCTCGACAAAAAGAAGAACCGCCACGCGAGCATTCCCAATCCGAACAACCAGATGGCGGTCGAGGACATCAAGCGTGTGCAGGAAGTCATCGCCCGTGAGAGCAAGCAACTGGTATATACACACTTCAACATGGTGGTGGCCGTGTCTGCCGGTGCAGACCTGCAAAAGTGTACGAACCACTTGGAAAACGCTTTCGGGCGTATGGGTATCCATATCAGCAAGCGGGCATACAACCAACTGGAACTGTTCGTCGGTTCGTTTCCGGGCAACTGCTACACGCTCAATGAGGAATACGACCGTTTCCTGACCCTTTCCGATGCGGCGATGTGCCTGATGTACAAGGAGCGTGTGCTGCACAGCGAGGAAACGCCGCTGAAGATTTACTACACCGACCGTCAGGGCGTGCCGGTGGCTATCGACATCACGGGAAAAGAGGGAAAGAATAAACTGACTGATAATTCCAATTTTTTCTGTTTGGGGCCTTCGGGCAGCGGCAAGAGTTTTCATATGAACTCGGTCGTGCGCCAGCTCCATGAGCAGGGAACGGATGTGGTGATGGTCGATACGGGGAACTCATACGAGGGACTGTGCGAGTATCTGGGCGGCAAGTATATCTCCTATACCGAGGAACGGCCTATTACGATGAATCCGTTTCGCATCAACCGGGAGGAATACAATATCGAGAAGATAGACTTCCTCAAGAACCTTATCCTGATGATTTGGAAAGGGTCGGACAGCCAGATTCCCGAAATCGAGTTCCGCATTGTCGAGCAGATAATCATAGACTACTATGATGCCTATTTCAACGGATTTACAAGATACACCGACGAGCAACGGGAGGTACTGCTGAAAAACCTGTTTGCGGCGGCCAGCCGAAAGAACCCAAACAAACCACCCAGAGAGGTGGATGAGATGGTGCGCAAACAGATAGAGGTGCTTGAGGCACGGCGGGCGGCTCTCAAAGTGTCGGAACTGAACTTCAACTCATTCTTTGACTACTCATTCGACCGTCTGGAGCAGATCTGCACCGAAAATGACATCACGACAATCAGCTACTCGACCTATTCGACCATGCTGCAGCCGTTCTACAAGGGAGGCGCATATGAGAAGATTCTCAATGAGAATGTGGATTCGGCACTGTTTGACGAGACATTCATCGTCTTTGAAGTGGATGCAATCAAGGAAAACAAGAAACTGTTTCCCATTGTCACACTGATTATCATGGACGTGTTCCTGCAGAAAATGCGCATCAAGAAGACCCGTAAAGTCCTTGTCATCGAAGAGGCGTGGAAGGCCATTGCCAGCCCGCTCATGGCGGAATACATCAAGTTCATGTACAAGACCGCCCGTAAGTTTTGGGCTTCTGTCGGCGTGGTGACGCAGGAGATACAGGACATCATCGGCAGCGAAATCGTGAAGGAGGCCATCATCAACAACTCGGACGTGGTGATGCTGCTTGACCAGAGCAAGTTCAAGGAACGCTTTGACGAAATCCGAAAGATTCTTGGTCTGACCGAGGTGGATTGCAAGAAGATATTTACCATCAACCGCTTGGAGAACAAGGATGGGCGCAGCTTCTTCCGCGAAGTGTTTATCCGTCGGGGGACGACCAGCGGCGTGTACGGCGTGGAAGAGCCGCACGAGTGCTACATGACCTACACGACCGAACGGGCGGAAAAGGAGGCACTGAAGCTTTACAAGAAGGAACTTCGGTGCAGCCATCAGGAAGCTATCGAGGCATATTGCCGGGACTGGGATGCCAGCGGTATCGGGAAGGCCCTGCCTTTTGCACAAAAAGTAAACGAGACGGGGCGTGTGCTCAACCTCCGTCCCGTGCATGAATCCAAATAAACATTGCAGCCATGAAACGACTACTCCTTATCCTGACCATCGCCTCGGTCACACTCTGCCAGACGGTTCACGCCCAGTATTACAGCGTGAACTACGACACCCGTACCGTTGCGGCGATGGTGGCTGCCTTCGGTACGGAAGCGGTCGCCGAAGGGTACTACCGGGAGCAGGTCGATGACGTCCTCAAGCACTACACGGCAGCGGAGGTCGCTACCGCCGGGATATTCGCGGCCAAGTTCTTGGAGCATAAAGCCCTGAGCGACCTCGGCATCTGGAACAGCCGTACGGAAAACTACTACTACCGGCGCATCTACCGGATGGTGGCGGAGAAAATCATGCCCAAGATATGGGTGGTGGCGAAGCAGATGCTCCATTCGCCGCAAACGGCTATCTATTGGGGCAGTTACCTGATGAAAGTCTGCGATGATACCAAAAGTCTGTGTATGCAGTTCGAGAGCGTGGTGACCAACAGCACGCTGACCTTTTCGGACATCGCCTTTCTCGAAATCAATCCGGAAATTGCCCCCTTGCTGAAACTCTCCGAAACGGGAAACATCGACTGGCAGCGGATGATGGACAACTTCGCCCGCATACCGGGCAACTTCACCCACGAGAACCTGAAAAGCGACCTCGACAACCTTTATAACACGGGGGTCGGCCTTGCAACGGCAGGCATTGCCAATCTTGGTGACGCCCTGTTGCAAAGCAGCTCGTTCCATGACCTGCTGGGTGGAAAGGTTGAAGAAATCGGCAACCTGTATGAACACTACGGGAGTCTATTCGAGCAGGCGGAACATGACATCAGCGGCTTGCTGATTGACATGGTGGGTGGTCCAGACAACGTGGCCGGTCTGTTCAACTTCAGCAACTACAACCTCACGGCATGGATGACCGACTACCTGGACGAAGCGATGGGGAACTATTACACGCAGCGGTGGTACATTGCCCGGCGTGACCAAGGGAGCGTATCGCTGTGCGACTACTATCCTCCGACGGACGACAACAGCATCCTGAACGGGGGCGCATGGGTGCGGTTCAACACGAGCGACCCGAATTTCTATCCTGATGCCTCGCAACGGGAACAGGTACTTGCCAACTCGGAAGGATATGCCGGTTGGTCAAGAAACCGCGTGCAGCAGTTGAACAACCAGAACGACGGGTTCAGCTACAGCATCAACTATTGGATGAGTGCCTATATCATCAGCAAGAAAAACAAGCAGACCAAAAAGGCATACGCATACGAAATCCATGTGAGCAAAAACTGGAACAAAGAAGAGGTCGTCTATGAGGAAGTCTTCGATTCCTACTCGATGGACTTGAACACGTTTCGGGCGCAACTGAATGTCCGGCTTGCGGAGTTCAACGAGAACGAGGACGGCTACACCTATTATATATCTTCCGGTGCGCGGAACTATTACCAAGCAACGGACGCAGCCAAATTGAAGGGATGCGAGAGCGTGACCATCAGCGTGACCTGTTCCGACGGGGTTACGCTCGGACAAGGCTCGACACAGTACAAGTGCCGCAAGTGCGGCAGCTCGTTGAATGCCCACACCAAGGAGTGCGCCATGCAGACCTCGGTGACGGAAAACGACCTCGACCTTTCGGAACTGGACGCGCTATTGAACGAGGCGAACAGCCAAGCGGCCAATATTGAAGCGCAAATCGGGGCATTGGAAAACGAGAACGCTGTCCTGCTGAAGAAAATCAGTACGGCGAGCATTGAGGATGCGGCGACTTACCGGCAGCAGTACAACGCGAACAAGACACGGATAGACCGTCTGAAAGGAGAACTCGCGGAGTGGAAGAAGAAACAGTCCGACTATGCCCAAGCAAAGTCGGATGCCGCAGACGACAACAGCGTGGCGACGGATGACTATTACCGCATCCCTGCCATCATGCAGGACTGCAAGGCGGCATACGGTCTTACTTGGCAGGACGGCGGAGCATGGAACGGCTACTCGTATGTACGCAAGGCGACCATGCCGAATATCAACGGTATCATCACATTCAGGGCTACGGTCTCCATTGCCCGCAAGCCGAAATATTTTCTCGGCATAAAAATACACCGTACCATTATCCAAATCAAGTGGGAACTCACTTCGGAATATACGGACACACACGTCGCTGACGTGCTGACCCTTGATCCGGGACTTTCGGATGCGGAAAAGGCTAAACTGGTAAACGACCGGATAGCCGAAATCGCCCGTGAACATCCGTCCTGTAAAATCACGACGGAATACGCCCGCAGCGCACCGACGGAAGAAACGCCATCAGGCGACGTGTACCATCTGCTGTGGTCAAGCGACCGCCTTGAGATAGCGCGAGAGGTGGACAGCAGAATCACCAAGATATATGCCGACTTGGTATCGCTGGAAAAGATGATGCACTACAAGCGGAGCATCCTTGACGTGATGAAGGATGTGCAGCCCGGACTGGACACGGACGAAGGCCGTAGGCTGACACTCGTGGAGGAATGCCATGACCGCTGGGTGGAGAATGCACGGACGCTTCCGTGCTGTTCGCCCTGCTGCCCGGTATCGCCAAGGCGCAGTGGACTTTCGATATAGTCTCCGTCGAAGCCTACATCAACGACCACAAGAAGCAGCGCAGCCTGCTGTTGGCTCGTAGCACCTTGGAGTACAGCAACAAGCTGTTGCACGAGTACAGCTGTAAAGAAATTGGGGACTATAAAGAGTTGAATATTGACCTTGACAAATACACCCGTGCGTTCGATGCCATCGACGTCATGTACCAGTCGTTGCGCACGGTGTTGAACGTCAAGAATACCTATACATCGGTCAGCGACCGTATCGGCGACTATAAATCGTTGTTGGAGGATTTCAATGCGAAGATCTTGAAACGTGGACGCATCGAATCCGCAGATACCCTGATTATCTCCATCAATGCGAGGGGGCTGAGGGCGATTGCCCGTGAGGGGGAACAGCTCTACAAGTCCGTGAGCGACCTCGTGCTGTATGCCACCGGAGCGGCAGCCTGCTCGACCTCCGACCTGCTGATGGTGTTGGAGGCCATCAACCGCTCATTGGACAACATCGAGCGGCATCTGAACCGGGCCTATTTCGAGACATGGCGGTACATTCAAGTGCGCATCGGCTATTGGAAAGCAAAGGTATATCGCTCCCGCACCATGCGGGAGATTCTCGATGACGCCTTCGGGCGTTGGCGCGGAGCCGGAAGACTGGATTATTAACGACAAAAAGAGAAGAATATGAACAGAAAACTATTACTCATGGCAGTGGCGGTCACCGTAACGACAGCCGTACACGCACAGTATGTAACGTACAACCATGATTCGCCGAAGCAGAATCAGGTAACGGTCATGGAAACCGGTACGGGCGCACTCTCGCCCGACCTCTATTATTCCGTGCTGCACAACAAATACAAGAAGTCGGCGGCGGCCAAAAACAAGCTCTCGTTCCGCACACTTGCCGGTATCAATCTCTACAACCAGGTGGACGAAGCGGAAGCCATTGATTCGGCTTTGGTCAAGCGGGCGAAGGTCGAGGCGTTGAACGTTGCCGACCGGCAGGCGGACATCGCGTGGCTTGCCGAGGGCGATAAGGTCAGCAGACAGATGGACCGGTTCCGGCGCAACATCGACCGTATTCTCCTGTCCGGCGGTACTCCGGCCGACAAGGAACGGTGGACGGAATACTACCACGTCTATCAGTGCGCCATCAACGCCACGAAAGACGCCTATATGCCAAACGCCCAGCGAAAGAAGGAGTATCTGCGCATCTACGAGGATGTGGCACGGCAGAACGAGATTTTAGTGAGCTACCTCGCCAAGCGTCAGAACGCAACGGCAACAAGCACACTGCTGAACGCAACGGACAACCGTACCCTGCATAAGGGCGGCATTGTCCGGAAACGGCGAAGATGACAACGAGAGTGTAAACAGAGGGAAATAAAAAGACAGGGCTATGGCAAACGGAGATATACTTTCGGATTTCGGCATCAACCTGTTGGAGGAGGAAATAGATGATGTCATCTTTCAGACCAACGAGTTTCTGACGGACGCGACTTTTACCGGTGCGCAGGGACCTTTTTGGTGGATATTGCAGATGTGCATGGCACTCGCGGCACTGTTCTCCATCGTCATGGCGGCAGGTATCGCCTACAAGATGATGGTAAAGCACGAGCCGTTGGACGTTATGAAGCTGTTTAGGCCGCTTGCCGTGTCGATTATCATCTGCTGGTGGTATCCGCCTGCGGACACGGGTATGGCGGGGAGCCGGAACAACTGGTGTTTTCTGGACTTTCTGTCCTACATCCCGAATTGCATCGGGTCGTACACCCATGACCTGTACGAAGCTGAAGCTTCACAGATATCGGACAGGTTCGAGGAAGTTCAACAGCTCATCCATGTGCGTGACACGATGTACACGAACCTGCAGGCGCAGGCGGATGTCGCCCACACGGGCACATCCGATCCCAACCTGATAGAGGCGACAATGGAGCAGACCGGCGTGGACGAAGTGACGAGCATGGAAAAGGATGCGGCGAAGTTGTGGTTCACGTCTTTGACGGCAGGAGTCATCGTGGGGATAGACAAAATCATCATGTTGATTGCCCTCGTGGTGTTCCGAATCGGTTGGTGGGCAACGATTTACTGCCAACAAATCCTGTTGGGAATGCTGACGATTTTCGGACCGATACAGTGGGCGTTCAGCATCCTGCCGAAATGGGAAGGTGCTTGGGCGAAGTGGCTGACACGCTATCTGACGGTGCATTTCTACGGGGCGATGCTCTACTTCGTGGGCTTCTATGTGCTGCTGCTCTTTGACATTGTATTGTGCATCCAAATCGAGAACCTGACGGCGATAACCGCCAGCGAGCAGACGATGGCTGCCTACCTGCAAAACTCGTTCTTCTCGGCAGGCTACCTGATGGCGGCTTCGATTGTAGCCCTCAAGTGCCTGAACCTTGTTCCGGACTTGGCGGCATGGATGATACCGGAGGGCGACACGGCATTCTCTACCCGAAACTTCGGCGAGGGCGTGGCACAGCAGGCGAAGATGACGGCAACCGGAGGGTTGGGCGGCATCATGAGATAATCCGCAAAAGATAATATAAACCCAATAAAAATCATAACAACATGAAATTGCAAGAGAAAATCAAAAGTTGGTGCAAGGATGAGAAATTCATGTCCTTTGCACAGGAACGAGCGAGAAAAGAGGTTTGCGAGGTGACGGAAAACCACCGCATCGACCCGCAGTATGAAGAACTGGACGAAGCCTTCGAGTACGACGACCGGTACATCGCCCCCTTGGTGACGTACCTGACGTACAAGCTGCGTCTTGCCCTGCTGCAGCGGAACGCAGGTAAGCGCAAAAGAGGAATCTGGTGGGTGCTTGTCCACGTGGAGATGCAGGGCTATTACGTGGAGATATTCTCGGCGGAGTTCGAGAATCTTTTGACGGAACTTCGGGATGCGGTCATACCCATGCTGCACACGGAATATGTACAGATGTTGAACGGTAAAAGGGAATAACCGATGGTCATCAAGAATTTGGAAAACAAAATAAGACTGGTGGGCATCATCTGTACCGCTTTTCTCGTGGGATGTGTCATCATCAGCTTGTCAAGTATCTGGACAGCCCGGACGATGGTCTCGGATGCGCAGAAGAAGGTGTATGTGCTGGACGGCAACGTGCCTATCCTCGTGAACCGCACGACAATGGACGAAACGCTTGACATGGAAGCTAAAAGCCATGTGGAAATGTTCCACCATTATTTTTTCACGTTACCGCCAGATGACAAATACATCCGCTATACGATGGAAAAAGCGATGTATCTGGTGGATGAGACGGGGTTGGCACAATACAACACGCTCAAGGAAAAGGGTTTCTACTCCAACATTTTGGGTACGAGTTCGGTGTTCTCCATCTATTGTGACAGCGTGGCTTTCAACAAGGAGAAGATGGAGTTCACTTACTACGGACGGCAACGCATTGAGCGGCGGAGCAACATCCTCATGCGGGAACTGGTCACGGCGGGGCAACTTAAGCGTGTGCCCCGAACAGAAAACAACCCGCACGGATTGCTTATCGTGAACTGGCGAACCCTGCTGAACAAGGACATCGAACAGAAAACGAAGATCAACTACTAAACAACGGAGTTTATGAATATCAAGGGATTCAGGCGGATGCTCTTCGGTGAAAAGATGCCGGACAAGAACGATCCGAAATACAAAGACCGTTACGAGCGGGAGGTGTCCGCCGGACGAAAGTTCGCCCAAGCGACACGCATTGACAAGGCTGCCGCCAAGGTGCAGGGATTCGCCAACGCACACCGGATACTTTTTCTGGTCATCGTCTTTGGTTTCGCTATCGGAGGGTTCACTTGGAACATCTATCGCATTACAATGGCATACCGCAACAGCCGGCCGACACGCACGGCGACGGAAATGCAGGATTCGGTGCTACGGGAAAGACACAAGAGGCTGCAAGGGGGTGAAATAAGGGAAAATCGGAACGAGAACAAGAAATATGAACCGCAATAAAGGAGTGCTTATGAATACACGATTTGAAAAATCAGTCCGCTCGTCGGACGAATGGTACACCCCGAAGGAGGTGTTGAAAGCGTTAGGCAGGTTCGACCTTGACCCTTGCGCCCCTATCCGTCCGTTGTGGCCGACCGCCGAAGTCATGTATGACCGGAACATGGACGGATTGTCCCTGAAATGGGAAGGGCGTGTATGGCTCAATCCTCCGTACTCGCGTCCCCTTATCGAACAGTTTGTCCGAAAGCTGGCGGAACACGGCAACGGCATCGCGCTGTTGTTCAACCGTTGCGATTCCAAAATGTTTCAGGACGTCATTTTCGAGAAAGCGACGGGCATGAAATTCCTGCGCCACCGCATCCGGTTTTACCGCCCGGACGGAACACGCGGCGATTCTCCCGGTTGCGGCAGCATCCTGATCGCATTCGGAGTGGAAAACGCAGAAGTGCTGAAAAACTGCAGCATTGAAGGCAAGTATGTACAACTCAATTAAAAGATGTATGATGAAGATATTTGATAAAATCAATTTCAGGGAGCCGAAGTATATGCTTCCGGCTGTCCTGTATATCCCGCTTCTGGTTGCATCGTACTTCATCTTCGACCTGTTTCATACCGAAACGGCGGAGATTCCGGACAAGACGCTGCAGACAACGGAGTTTTTGAACCCCGATTTGCCGGATGCCCGGCTTAAAGGCGGTGACGGCATAGGCAGCAAGTACGAGAACATGGCCAAATCATGGGGTAAGATACAGGATTACTCCGCAGTGGATAACATAGAACGAGATGAACCCGATGACAACAAGGAAGAATATGAATCGCAATACACGGTGGACGACATCGCCTTGCTCGATGAGCAACAGCAGGAAAAGGCTGCGGCAGCGCAAATTGCCGATGCCAAGACACGCGAGCAAGAAGCTCTCGCGGAACTGGAGAAAGCCCTTGCCGAAGCAAGGTTGAGAGGACGCAATGAGGTATTACCGGCGACCGATACGGACAGTACCGCATCGGCGCAACCCCCGACGGCAACCATAGAGGTCAAGGGAAAAATAGAGGAAGAGAGCCGTTCGGTAAAAGCCCCGTCAGAGAACGAACCGCCCAGCGAAGTGGTACGCAAGGTAAAGACGGCTTCGGATTACTTCAATACGCTTGCGGTCAATGCCCGTGAACCGAAACTGATAAAGGCCATTATCGACGAGGACATCAAGGCGGTGGACGGCTCGCGTGTGCGGTTGCGTCTGCTCGACGACGTGGAGATCAACGAGTGCGTGGTCAAACGAGGGTCGTATCTGTATGCCACCATGAGCGGCTTCTCGTCGGGGCGTGTGAAGGGGAACATCACCAGCATTCTCATCGAGGACGAACTGGTGAAGGTCAGCCTGTCCCTTTACGACACGGACGGCATGGAAGGGCTTTATGTACCGAACAGCCAGTTCCGGGAAACGAGCAAGGATGTGGCAAGCGGTGCGGTGTCGGGGAATCTGAACATGAATACCGGCAGTTACGGCAACAGTCTCTCGCAATGGGGAATGCAAGCCGCTACGAATGCCTACCAGAAAACGAGCAATGCCATCGGCAAAGCTATCAAAAAAAATAAGGTAAAGCTGAAATACGGCACTTTCGTCTATCTGGTGAACGGACGTGAGAAACAGTAAAAACGGAAGCCATGATAGAGATTGACAACATATATAATATGGACTGTATCGAGGGTATGAAGCTCATGGCGAACGGCAGTGTCGATGCCGTGATAGCGGATTTGCCTTACGGCGTGTTGAACCGTAGCAACAAGGCGGCACACTGGGACAGGCAGATACCGCTCGAAGCGTTGTGGAAACAGTACCGCAGGATCACCAAGCCGGGAAGCCCCGTTATCCTCTTTGCGCAGGGCATTTTCTCGGCGCAACTCATGCTCTCGCAACCCCGGATGTGGCGGTATAACCTCGTGTGGCGGAAAGACCGGGTAACGGGTCACCTGAATGCCAACCGGATGCCGCTACGCCAGCATGAGGACATCATCGTGTTCTACGACCGTCAGCCGGTATATCATCCTCAGTACCCGACCTCTGTCATTTCCATACCCAAGGAACACAAGACAGGAGCATTCTATCATCCGACACAGAAGCCGGTAGCCTTGATAGAGTACCTGATACGTACCTATACCAACGAGGGCGATGTGGTGCTGGACAACTGCATCGGTTCGGGTACGACCGCCATTGCCGCCATCCGCACGGGGCGGCATTACATCGGATTCGAGATTGAACCGACGTATTGCGAAATTGTCGGACGACGGATTCGGGAGGAACTGGAACGTGGTCATGGATTAAAGAAAGCGAAATAAGGGAAATAAAGAAATAAACAATATCAACAGAAACGATATGAACAAGAAAATAATTGTAACTGCATTTCTTCTGGCGGCAGGACTTTTTGCCACACGGAACGCACAGGCTCAGCGTACATACGAAGAGATGGAACGGCTGACTGTCAATGAACAGGTAACGACCGTCATCACAGCCACGGAACCGGTCCGCTTCGTGGATATTTCCACAGACAAGGTGGCGGGCGACCAACCCATTGAGAACATCATCCGGTTGAAGCCCAAAGAGACGGGACACGAGGACGGTGAAGTGCTGGCCATCGTCACCATCGTAACGGAACGCTATCGCACGCAGTATGCACTCATCTACACCACGCGGATAAGCGAGGCGGTGGCAGACAAGGAAATTCAGCTACAGGAACGGGATGCCTACAACAATCCTACGGTCTCGATGTCCACAGCCGACATGGTGCGTTTTGCAAGACGGGTGTGGAACTCGCCCGCGAAAATCCGCAACGTGGCGACCAAGGCGCACCGAATGGTAATGCGCCTGAACAATATTTACTCGGTGGGCGACTATTTCTTCATCGACTTTTCCATCGAGAACAAAACGAACATCCGTTTCGACATCGACGAGATACGGGTGAAACTGTCGGACAAGAAACTTTCGAAGGCAACCAACGCGCAGACCATCGAGCTGACGCCTGCCCTGGTATTGGAACACGGCAAGACGTTCAAGCACGGCTACCGGAACGTGATTGTCGTGAAAAAGATGACCTTTCCGAACGACAAGCTGCTGACCATCGAAATGACGGAACAACAAATCAGCGGGCGCAATATCAGCCTGAACATTGACTACGAGGATGTGCTGTCGGCCGATTCATTTAACACCGCTTTATTGGAGGAGGAATGACGATGAAAAAGACGATAATACTGATGCTTGCCTGCATGTGCGTCTTCATGAATGCAAGTGCGCAGCGTAACAGCGGCCGCCTCTCGCTTGGAGTGGGATTGCTGTATGAGAACGGCATGGACGTAACGCTTGCTTACGAACATGAAATGAACTACCGCCATGCGTGGGAGTTTTTCGCCAACGGCTATCTGAAATGGACGGAATGTAAATCTTGCGGTCATATTTGTCCGGAATCCTTCTGGCGCAACTATCGCACTTACGGTTTCGGTGTGGCGTACAAACCTTGTGTGGTGCGTGGACGCAACCATTACGGCAACTTGCGTATCGGAGCTTCGGCAGGGAGCGACACGAACAAGTTTCTTGCCGGAATCCATGTGGGTTACGAGCACAATTATGTGCTGCGGTCGGGATGCACACTGTTCTGGCAGGTAAAGAGTGACATGATGATAAAAGGGGCGGATTTGCTGCGGACAGGTATCGTGCTGGGGGTGAAACTGCCGATAAAATAAAGGAAAAACAAAAAACGAAAATAACATGATACGAAAGATTCAATGGTTTGCAATGGCAGTGACGGCGGTATTGTGCGCTGCCTGTGACGCCCATATCGACGTACCTGATACGGCGGTACGTCCGGGACATATTCTCTGCGAGGACGGTACGGCTTTATCCTACGTACAGTATGAACAGTCGGGAAAACGGGCAATAGCGGTTGTCTTCGATACCGAACACCGTGAAGGTACGGAAGGGAACGGCTATGCGGTTTACCTGTGGGACATTGCTCCGGCAGCTTTTGCCGACAGCCTCGGTGTCGCACAAGGGACGTCGGCCGACATCGAGGCTTTGGACGGGAACATGAACACCTTTGTATGCCGTCCGGGAAACCGTCAATCCTGTCATCGAACGGTGTGGCGGCCATCCGCTGCCGTTGGATGAAAACGACTGCTGGTACTGGACATCGACGGAGGTAACCGGACAGGAAACGGCGAAAGCGTGGCTTTACTCGACAGGAAGCGGTGCGATGCAGGAGACCCCGAAGACACAGGCGCACAAGGTGCGGCCGATTATCACACTGAACAGGTAGGAACGAAAAGAGGGAAAGGACAAAGACAATGGAAGAAAGCAAGGAACTACAAGGATTTTACAAAATATTCCGTGCGGTCATCTATATCTCCGTGCTGATGGAGTTCTTCGAGTATGCCATAGACCTTGCCATGCTCGACCACTGGGGCGGCATATTGATTGATATACACGGGCGCATCAAGCGATGGATGATCTATAACGACGGCAACCTCGTGTATAGTAAGATAGCGACCTTCCTACTCATCTGCATCACTTGTATCGGCACACGCAACAAAAAACACTTGGAGTTTGACGCACGCAGGCAAGTGTTATATCCACTTATCTGCGGATTGTTCTTGATTGTGTTCTCCGTGTGGCTGTACCATCATACGATGGAAACGAGGCTCTACACCCTGCCGCTGAACATCATCTTCTATATGGCGGCTACGCTGGTCGGTGTGATATTGGTGCATATCGCATTGGATAACATCTCGAAGTTCATCAAGGAGGGACTGGGTAAAGACCGGTTTAACTTCGAGAATGAAAGTTTCGAGCAGAGCGAAGAGAAGGATGAGAACTGCAAGTTCAACATCATCAACTTCGTGGATGTGGAGTACAGCAAACGGGTGAACCCCATTCAGGCAAAGTACATCAATAATCTTGCGGCGGCGAGCGAAACGGCGGAAACCCTGTTGGAATCCCTGCAGAAAGGCAAGAAAGAGGGAGGCGGAGGCAGTGACCAGTTCTTTCAGACTTCTGCCGTGAACTTTCTTGCCGCCTGTATCTACTTTTTCGTGAACTACGAGCGGGAACCCTACGATGCAAACGGAAAGAAACTGTATGCGGAGAAACGGCAAGATCCGCAGACGAAGTTCTGGAAGCCGACGGGTGTCGTTCGTGACCGTGAGGGTGGCAGCATCGTGGAACCTGCCTATTGGCTTGGAAAATACTCGGATATGCCGCATATCCTTTCATTTCTCAATGAGAGCTACCAGACTATTTTTGAGGTACTTGAGACGGACAACGAGGTCGCGCCGTTGCTCGGCCCGTTCCAAACGGCCTTCAAAAACAAGGCGTTCGACCTGAAAGTTAGTGACCCCAAGTCACCCAGTTATCTGCTGATAGCCAACGATCCGGAAATGGAAAGTATCATCGGAGCGTTGAACGCTCTGATATTGAACCGTCTCGTTACCCGTGTGAACACCGGGCAGGGGAAAAATATTCCGGTCAGCATCATCGTGGATGAGCTACCGACACTGTATTTCCACAAGATAGACCGACTGATAGGTACGGCGAGAAGCAACAAGGTAAGCGTAACGCTGGGTTTTCAGGAGTTGCCGCAGTTGGAGGCTGACTACGGAAAAGTGGGAATGCAAAAAATCATCACGACAGTGGGCAACGTGGTAAGCGGTTCAGCTCGCGCAAAAGAGACACTGGAATGGTTGTCGAATGACATTTTCGGCAAGGTGGTACAGGTCAAAAAGGGCGTGACGATCGACCGGGACAAAACGAGTATCAATCTCAATGAGAACATGGACAGTCTTGTACCCGCCTCGAAAATTTCGGATATGGCGACGGGATGGATTTGCGGACAGACGGCACGTGATTTCGTGAAGACGAAAACCGGTACGGGAGGCTCGATGAACATTCAGGAGTCGGAAGAGTTCAAGACTACAAAGTTCTTCTGCAAGACGGATTTCGATATGAGGGAGATAAAAGCGGAGGAAGCGGCCTATGTACCGCTACCGAAGTTCTACACTTTCAAGTCGAGG
>QWCN01006024.1_pt1 | contig 15972 bp, 14 predicted proteins | sample 1972711 | NCBI WGS metagenome assembly QWCN01 (sample SAMN09866707, study PRJNA288562) | Human gut metagenome isolate term1_stool, whole genome shotgun sequencing... | isolation source: gut | host: Homo sapiens | place: USA: California | reverse complement strand
ACGCCCTTCTCGCCATACGTCCCGCTGTCCAGAAACCAGAGATTGCACATCGGGCGGCTGCCGTCCGACGACCAGACGAGCAGATTGTAGTTCCCGCAGCCGGTGATATCGTCCGGCCCGGCGGACATGAGACAGCCGGGATAGCTCTGATAGATGGCGAGCTGTGTCTCCTTGCTCACGCCGCCCTCGTCATCGTGGTTGCCGAACACAGCGGCAAACGGAATGCCGCGCTCGGCCACGGGCGCAAGAATGGCGTCGAGCGCCTTTTCCATCGCCGCCTCGGTGCGTACCGAGGGGCCGTGCACCTGATCGCCGGTGAATACGACGAGATCGGCGTCCGCAGCGTCCAGCTCCGCGTTGAGCAGACGGAGCGTGGCCTCCTGCGGCGTGGCGGTGTCCTGTGTGTCGGCAACGACAAGGATACGGAATTCCCCGTTTTCGTCAAATTGCAGCATGGAATCCTCTTCCGCGGCGGAAACCGGCGCGGTAAGAGCTGTCAGCAGCAGCGCCGAGAGCGCCGCGCAAAGGAACGGTCGGATTTTCTTCATGATGAACCCTCCGGATAAAAAGCCGCCCCCGGCCGAAAAGCTGGGGGCGGACGGGATGGAACTTACTTCGTGACGAGAGCGAGCGTGTCGCGCGCGATCATCAGCTCTTCGTTCGTCGGGATGACGTACACCTTCACGGTGCTGTCAGCCGCGGAGATGTCGGTCTCCTTGCCGCGGACCTGGTTCTTCTCATGGTCCACATGGACGCCGAGAAACCCGAGACCCTCGCAGATGCTCTCGCGCATATCGGGGCCGTTCTCGCCGACACCGGCAGTGAACGTGATGATATCAACGCCGCCCATGGCAGCCGCGTACGAGCCGATATACTTGCGGACCTCGTAGGCAAACTTGTCGAGAGCGAGCTGCGCGCGCTCGTTGCCTTCTTTGGCAGCCTTTTCAAGATCGCGGAAGTCGGAGCCGACGCCGGAAATGCCGAGCACGCCGGACTTCTTGTTGAGGATGTTGAGCATCTCGTCGGCGGTGTAGCCGTACTTATTCATAATGAACTGGAGAATGGCGGGGTCCAGATTGCCGGAGCGGGTACCCATCGGCAGACCCTCAAGAGGCGTCAGGCCCATGGAAGTATCGACACACTTGCCGTCGATGCTCGCGGAAACGGAGGAGCCGTTGCCGAGATGGCAGTTGATGACGCGCGTGCCCTTTTTGCCCATGATCTCGCAGGCGCGGGCGGACACGAAGCGGTGGGACGTGCCGTGGAAACCGTAACGACGGATGGAGTCGTTCTCGTAGTACTCATACGGAATGGCGTAAATGTACGCTTCCGGCGTCATGGACATGCCGAAGGAGGTGTCGAACACGGCGACCTGCGGCACGCCGGGCATCGCCGCCTGGCACGCCTTGATGCCCATGAGGTTGGCGGGGTTGTGCAGAGGCCCGAGCGGGAAGCACTTTTTGATGGCGGCTTCGCACGCGTCGTCCACGACGCAGGACTCGGTGAACTCGATGCCGCCGTGGAGCACACGGTGGCCGACGGCGCCGATCTCCGCCATCGTCTCGACAACGCCGTAATCCTTGCTGGTCAGCTTTTCGAGAACGGCCTCGATCGCTTCCTTGTGGGTGGGGAACGGAACGTCCGCTTCGTAAACGGGCTTGCCGTTCTGGGGCTTGTGGGTCAGACGGCCGTCGATGCCGATGCGCTCACAAAGACCTTTGGCGAGCAGAGACTCGTTCTCCATGTCGATGAGCTGATACTTCAGCGAAGAGCTGCCGGCGTTGATAACCAGAATCTTCATTGGTTCGGATCCTTTCCATAGTTGAAAATTTTACCGCGTCAGGGTATCATTGTTTTGCAAATATCTATTTTAGCGTTCTTTTCCCCAAAACGCAAGAGTAAAAAAGGATGGATTCATATGAAAGCGGTCGGGATTGTTGCGGAATACAATCCGTTTCACAGCGGACACCGGTACCAGATACGGAAAATACGCGAGATCTTCGGCGCGGAAACGCCCGTCGCCGCGGTCATGTCCGGCGATTTTGTGCAGCGCGGCGAGGCGGCCTCTTACGATAAATTCACCCGCGCGGAAGCTGCGGTGCGCGGCGGCGTGTCGCTCGTGATCGAGCTGCCGCTGCCGTGGAGTCTTTCCTCTGCCGAGAGCTTCGCCTGCGGCGGCGTGGGGCTGCTCGGTGCAGCGGGCGTTATCGACGCACTCTCCTTCGGCAGCGAGAGCGGCGATCTCTCCGCGCTCGAAAAGACGGCGGCGGTGCTCGACACGCCGGAATTTGCCGAAGCACTGAAGCGCGAACTCACCGGCGGAGCGCCGTTTGCCGCGGCGCGCGCACGGGCAGCGCGTGCCCTTCTTGGCGAGAGCGCGGCGGTGCTCGATACGCCGAACGATCTTCTGGCCGTGGAATACATCCGCGCGGCGGCGAAGCTCGGCTATATATTTGATTATACTCCCGTCCGGCGCGAAGGTTCGATCCACGACGGCGCGGGCAGCGCGTCCGAGCTCCGCGCGCTTCTTCGCGCGGGGGAGAGCCTTGCCGGGCGTGTCCCCGGCGCGGTGTGGGAGGTTCTTCGCCGTGCGGATGAGACCGGACGCGGCTTTGTCTCTCCGGAGAGACTGCGAACGGCGTATCTCTCTCGGCTGCGGGAGAAAACGCCGGAGGACTTTGCCGCCGTGCCGGACGCTGCGGAGGGGCTGCATTTTCGGCTTTACGAAGCTGCGCGCCGCGGAAGCTCCCCGGAAGAGATCGCCGATCTTGCAAAATCAAAGCGGTACGCCCACGCGCGGCTGCGCCGTATGGTGATGTGCGCCGCGCTCGGCGTGCGGGCCGGGGACGCGAACGGCATACCGCCGTACATCCGTGTGCTGGCATTTGATGCGCGCGGCGCGGCGCTGCTGCGGGAGATGAAAACGAGCGCCGCTCTTCCTGTTGTCGTCAAAAGTGCACGAGTCAAAGACGAAAATGAGAGCATCCAACGCCTGTTCGACCTCGGGAGCCGTGCGCACGACCTCTATGTTCTTGGCTGGAAAAACCGCGCATTGCAGGCTGCGGACGGCGATTACCGCGCCACGCCCTTCTGTTCCGTAGGGAATAACCGGAATTCCGTGCACGATAACCAAGAGTGCGTTTGAAATTTTTTTCGATTTAGCGAAAAAAAGGGTTGCATTTCTCTCCCCGCGGTATTATACTACCGTCATATTTGAAATGGAAACACATTTGTCCGTGATGTACGGACTGTGCGTATTCCGGAGAGGGAGAAAAACCATGAAAAAGATTTTTGCGATCATCCTTTGCGCATGCATGATCTGCGCTCTGCTTGTCGGCTGCGGCAGCAGCGAATCCCCGGCGGCCGCCGTGGAAGGCGACGTACTGAAGATCGGCATTTTTGAGCCCGCCACGGGTGAGAACGGCGCCGGCGGCATGCAGGAAGTGCTCGGCGCGCGCTATGCCAACAAGGTCGTCCCCAGTGTGACGGTCAACGGCAAGGAATATAAGATCGAGCTCGTTGAGGTCGATAACCAGTCCGACAAGACCGCGGCCGTCACCGCCGCGCAGAATCTCGTGAGCAGCGGCGTTATTGCTGTTATCGGCTCTTACGGCTCCGGCGTATCCATCGCCGCCGGCTCCACGTTTGAGCAGGCGAAGATCCCCGCCGTCGGCGGCTCCTGCACGAACCCGCAGGTAACGCTCGGCAACGATTACTACTTCCGTGTCTGCTTCCTTGACCCGTTCCAGGGAACCGTTATGGCGAGCTACGCCAACAACGAAGGCTGCAAGAAGGCCGCCGTCATCATGCAGAACGGCGACGACTACTCCACCGGCCTTGCGAATTACTTCGCCGATGCCTTTGCCAAGATGGACGGCTGCGAAGTTGTTTACACCGGCACCTACAACACCAACGAAACCGACTTTAACGCGATCCTGACCGCGGCCAAGGCGGCTGACCCCGATGTTCTGTTCATCCCGTCGTCCATTACGACCGCCGGCATCATCATCAAGCAGGCGCGTGATATGGGCATCACGGCTCGCATCATGGCGGGCGATACCTGGGAGAACGCTACCATCATGGAAAACGCCGGTGTGGAAAACTGCGAGGGCGTTGCGCTGTCCACCTTCTTTGACGAGAACGACGCCGATGCTTCCGAGTTCGTGCAGGGCTTCAAGGCGTATCTGAACGGCGATGCCGAAGCGCTCAAGCTCAACGGCAACAACGACACGGTCGCTGCGGTTTCCGCGCTTGGTTATGACGCCTACATGGCGATCATTGAGGCGCTCAAGAATGTTTCCGGCGATATCACCGGCGAGGCGGTCCGCGACGCGCTTGCCTCCGTCTCCTTTGACGGCGTGACCGGCAGCATCTCCTTCGACGAGAACGGCGACGCCAACAAGGATATGGCTTACATCAAGATCATGTCCGACGGCGCTTTCAAGTTCGTCGGCACGCAGAAGACCGACGGCACCTTCACCCCCGCTGCCTGATTCCGCCGATTCTCTTTATTCGCTTTTACCCCGTCGCATCGGCAACCCGAAAGAGGAGGCAAGTTCTATGACGGCATTTCTCCAGAACTGTCTGAACGGTATTTCCATCGGCAGTATATATGCCCTGATCGCCATCGGCTACACGATGGTTTACGGTATTCTTCGACTCATCAACTTCGCCCACGGAGACATCTTCATGATGGCGGGGTATTTTATGATTATCTGCATGACGGATCTGCTCATCCCGTGGTACATATCGCTGCTGCTCGTCGTGCTGTTCACAGTGCTGCTCGGCGTATTCATCGAGCGCATTGCCTATAAGCCGCTTCGCGATGCGCCGCGTATGTCCATCATGATCTCGGCGATCGGCGTTTCGTACTTTCTGCAGAACTTTGCCACCTATCTCTTCACGGCGCAGCCAAAGTCGTATCCGTATGCGGAGATGGGCTTTCTCAGTAAAACGGTGAAGCTCGGCGAGATCTCTACGACGCTTGTTACGTTCATTACGCCCATCCTCACCGTGATCCTTGTTCTGGCGCTGGCGTTCCTCATCCGCAAGACGAAGATCGGCATGGCGATGCGCGCGGTATCGCGTGATTTTGAAACGTCCTGTCTCATGGGCATCAAGATCAACCGCGTCATCAGCTTCACGTTCGCCGTCGGCAGCGCGCTGGCCGCCATCGGTTCGGTGCTGTATTTCATCCCGCGCTCGTCGGTGTATCCGCTGGCCGGTTCTCTGCCCGGACTCAAGTGCTTTGTCGCCGCGGTGTTCGGCGGCATCGGCTCCATTCCCGGCGCGCTGGTGGGCGGCTTCCTCATCGGTCTTTGCGAAACGTTCATCAAGGGCAGCGCCTATTCCGAGTTCAGCGACGTTTTCACGTTCGTCGTGCTGATCCTCGTGCTGCTCGTCCGTCCCACCGGCCTGTTCGGTGAGAAGCTGAAAGAGAAGGTGTGAGCATGAGTCAAAAGAAAAAAACGATCTGTTCCGCCGTCGGTTTTCTCTGCATTGCAGCGGTCATCGTCTGCGCCGGCGAGCTTGTTCCGCGTACGTCGATGTTCCGCACGGTTTTGCAGCTCGGCGCGATCTATGCGCTGCTTGCGGTGTCCATGAACCTCTGCAACGGTTTCACGGGGCTCTTTTCTCTCGGTCAGGCGGGTTTTATGACGCTTGGCGCTTATACCTATGCCATTTTCACGATCCCCACGGCGGCACGCCCCGGCGTATACTATCTTTACGGCGTTGCTGACTGGCTTGCCGATCTCCATCTGCCGATCATCGCAGCGCTGCTTGCCGCCGGCGTTGTCGGCGCGCTCTTTGCCGCGCTCATCGGCGCGCCGGTCCTCAAGCTCAAAAGCGACTATCTCGCCATTGCGACGCTCGGCTTTGCGGAGGTCGTCCGCATCGTTGTCGCCTCCTCGCCGCTCAACCGCATTACGAACGGCTCTCTTGGGCTGACGAAGATCCCCGGCTTCTCGTCCTACTACGGCATTTTCATCGTTGCCGCCGTTTGCATCACGCTGATCGTTCTTATTATCAACTCTTCCTATGGCCGCGCGTTCAAGGCCATCCGAGACGATGAGATCGCAGCGGAGGCAATGGGCATTGATCTTGCCAAGCACAAGCAGATGAGCTTTATCATCAGCTCGTTCTTCGCGGCCATCGGCGGCGCGCTGATGGCAATGTTCCTCGGCGCGGTGTCTTCTACAACGTTCACCATCGCCGTGACGTATTTTATTCTGCTCATTGTTGTTATCGGCGGCATGGGCAGCGTGACGGGCAGCGTTATTTCGGCGTTTCTCGTCATCGCGAGCCGCGAGTGGTGGCTGCGCTTCCTGGACAAAACAACGTACATCGGCAATTTCCGCGTGCCCCTGCTCAAGACCGGTTTCCGCATGGTCATGTTTTCCGTGATCCTTATGGTCGTGGTGCTGTTCTTCCGCACCGGCATTATGGGCGATAAGGAGTTCCGTTGGGACCGCATCGCGGCTCGGTGCAGAAAGCTCTTCGGGGGGAAAAAGAAGGCCGTATCCGGAGGTGAAAACCATGAGTGAATCGATGCTCCGCATGGAAAACGTCACCATGCAGTTCGGCGGCGTTGTGGCGGTGAACAATCTCTCGCTCAATGTTGATAAGGGCGAGATCGTTGCGCTCATCGGCCCCAACGGTGCGGGAAAAACGACGGCCTTCAATTGCATCACCGGCGTATATCAGCCGACAAACGGCAAGGTGTTTTTTGAGGATAACCTCATGGTCTCCGCGCATCCGACGGGAAAGATGCAGAAAAACTATCAGGGCATGAACGCCGAGATGTATCTCAAGGATAAAATTCTCGACCCGACACCCGACCAGATCACAAAACTCGGCATTGCCCGCACGTTCCAGAACATCCGCCTGTGGAAATCCATGACGGTGTTTGAAAACGTCCTCACAGCCAAGCACCTGCGCGCAAAGCAGAACATTTTCAGCGCGGCGCTCCGCATCTCCGTGGCGGAGGACCGGCGCATGGAGAAGGAGACGATGGAGCTGCTTGAAGAGCAGAACCTCGCGCAGTACCGCAACGATCTTGCAACGTCTCTGCCGTACGGCCTGCAGCGACGGCTGGAGATCGCCCGCGCGCTTGCGACCGACCCGAAGCTTCTCCTGCTCGACGAACCGGCCGCCGGCATGAACCCGCAGGAGACCGAAGAGCTCGGCCGGTTCATCATGCAGATCAAGAAGAAATACGATCTCACGATCCTTATGATCGAGCACCACATGGAGCTCGTTATGAAATTCTCCGACCGCATCTATGTGGTCGATTTCGGCAGACTCATCTCGCAGGGCACGCCCGCCGTTGTACAGGATGACCCGAAAGTTATTGAAGCGTATCTGGGGGTGGCGGAAGAATGAACGAGATCCTCTCCATTCACGATCTCAGCGTGAACTACGGCGGCATTGAAGCCGTCAAGGGCATTTCCTTTGATGTGCATGAAGGCGAGATCGTAACGCTCATCGGCGCGAACGGCGCGGGCAAAAGCTCGACGCTCCGCACGATCGCCGGGCTTGTAAAGCCCTCCGGCGGCACGATCAACTTCCGCGGCGACAACATCACCGGGCGCGACGCCACGACCATCGTGAAAAAAGGCATCACGCTCGTCCCGGAGGGACGGCACATTTTCCCCGATCTCACGGTGCTCGAAAATCTCAAGGTCGGCGCGTATCTCCGCAGCGACGACATCTCCGGCGATATCCAGTGGGTATACGACCTTTTCCCGCGCCTGCGCGAGCGCTCGTGGCAGGCGGGCGGCACGCTCTCCGGCGGCGAGCAGCAGATGCTGGCTGTGGGCCGCGCACTCATGGCACGCCCGAAGCTCATTATGATGGACGAGCCGTCGCTAGGCCTTGCGCCGCTCGTTGTGCGCGATATCTTTGAGATCATCCGTCAGATCAACCACCAGGGCGTATCCATTCTGCTCATCGAGCAGAACGCGAACATGGCGCTCAAGGTCGCCGACTCCGCCTACGTCATGGAGACCGGATGCATCACGCTCTCCGGCGCGGGCAAAGACCTTCTGAACAACGAGGCCGTAAAAAAGGCCTATCTCGGTACATGATTGACATTCGACCCGCGGGACTGTATTATCCACTATATAGTCCCACGGGTCTCTTTTTATTAAGGAGAAATCACCTATGCATATCGTTACAAGTACGGATATCCTTCTCCCATGCGCCGAGGATATGGGCGCGTGGAGCGTGATCGCGTGCGACCAGTTTACGTCCGAACCGGAATACTGGGCCGCGGCGGAAGCGCGTGCGACGGAAAAGCCGAGCACGCTTTCTCTCATGCTGCCGGAGGCGTGGCTGCACACCGCGCGCGCCGACGGCGCGGACGGACGCATTGCCGATACGATGCGCCGCTATCTCGCGGAGGGCGTTTTTCAGACGGTCCCGGACAGCTTTATCTATGTAGAGCGCACGCTGTCGGACGGACGCGTCCGCCGCGGCCTCGTTGCGGCGCTTGATCTTGAGCGGTACGATTTTACCGGAACGCAGCGTACGAGCGTCCGCTCCACGGAGGGCACGGTAGAGGAGCGTCTGCCGCCGCGCGTGAACATCCGCCGCGGCGCGCCGCTCGAAATGCCGCATACGCTCCTTCTGATGGACGACCGGACAGACAGTGTCCTGTCCCTCGCGGAAAAGGCGAAGGACACACTGGAAAAGGTCTACGATTTTGATCTTATGCTCGGCGGCGGCCACATTGCCGGCTGGCGCGTGAGCGGGGAGACGAAAGCGGCGGTGCAGTCGGCGCTCGACGCGCTCGATAATGCGGCATTGCAGCGAGAAAAATACGGTGACGCAGCGGAAAACGGCAAGCTCACCTTTGCCGTCGGCGACGGCAACCACTCGCTCGCCGCGGCCAAGCGGTTCTGGGAGGAAAAGCGCGAAACTCTGCCGGAAAACGAGCGGGAGACCGATCCCGCCCGCTTCGCGCTCGTGGAGATCGAGAACATCCATGAGCCGTCGCTCGATTTTGAGCCGATCCACCGCGTGATCTTCGATACCGATACGTCGGCTTTTGCTGCGGAATTTACAGCGCATCGGACGGAGTGGGAAGCAGAGGACAAAACGCTCGGCGAGCGCGTTGCGGCGGCGGAGAGCTTCTGCCGCGCGTATATCGCCGCGCACGGCGGCTATATCGACTATATCCACGGCGACGATACGGCGCGCGCTTTCGGCGAAAAGCCGAACTGCGCCGCGGTGCTGCTGCCACCGGTCGAAAAGAGCGGGCTTTTCCTTTCCGTACTCAAAAACGGCGCTCTGCCGAAAAAGAGCTTTTCCATGGGCAATGCACGGGATAAGCGCTATTATCTCGAATGCCGGAAGATCCGTTAAAACAGCTTCATATAACATAAAATCACCAAGGAGGTTCGACAATGAAAGAAGTCAAAAACCCGAAAAAACCGTTGGCGTATTATTACTCCATTACGCTCATTGCGCTGCTTCTTTTCAACATCTTCGTCGCGCCGCTTCTGAACCGGCAGCACGTGGAGCAGACGGATTACAGCACCTTTATGCGCATGATCGCCGAAAAGAAGATCGGCAAGGTCGATGTGAGCGACACGGAGATCGTATTTACCGACAAGGACGACAATACGATCTACGTGACCGGCGTTATGTACGATCCGACGCTCACGCAGCGCCTGTACGATTCTGGGGCGGAGTTTGCCAAGGATATCGAACAGACGATGTCGCCGGTGCTGAGCTATCTTTTAACGCTCATTCTGCCGCTGGTCATCTTTGTCGTTTTTGGCCAGTTCATGCGAAAGAAGCTCATGGATCAGATGGGCGGCAAGGATGTCATGTCCTTCGGCATGGGAAAGAGCAACGCCAAGATCTATGTCCAGTCTACGCACGGCATCCGTTTTGACGACGTCGCCGGGGAGGACGAGGCAAAGGAGAGCCTTGCCGAGATCGTGGACTATCTCCATAATCCGAGCAAGTACACGGACGCCGGCGCGTCGATGCCGAAGGGCATTCTCCTTGTCGGCCCTCCGGGAACGGGCAAGACGATGCTTGCCAAGGCCGTGGCAGGTGAATCGAACGTGCCGTTCTTCTCCATCTCCGGTTCGGAGTTCGTGGAGATGTTCGTCGGCATGGGCGCGAGCAAGGTGCGCGATCTTTTCAGCCAGGCGAAGGAGAAGGCCCCGTGTATCGTGTTCATCGACGAGATCGACGCCATCGGCCAGAAGCGCAGCGGCGGCGCGATGGGCGGCAACGACGAGCGCGAACAGACGCTCAACCAGCTTCTCACGGAAATGGACGGCTTTGAGAGCAACAACGGCGTCATTATCCTCGCCGCGACGAACCGCCCCGAATCGCTCGACCCCGCGCTCACGCGCCCCGGCCGCTTTGACCGCCGCGTGCCGGTCGAGCTGCCGGACCTCGCCGGACGCGAGGCCATTCTGAAAGTCCACGCCCGCAAGATCAAGCCTGCGGAGGATGTGGATTTCCATACGATCGCGCGCATGGCCTCCGGCGCTTCCGGCGCGGAGCTTGCCAATATCATCAACGAAGCCGCGCTGCGCGCTGTGCGCAACGGGCGCACCATCGTGACGCAGGCGGACCTTGAAGAGAGTATCGAGGTCGTTATCGCCGGATACCAGAAGAAAAATGCCGTCCTCTCCGATCAGGAGAAGAAGGTCGTTGCCTATCACGAGATCGGCCACGCTCTCGTCGCGGCGATGCAGACCCATTCCGCGCCCGTGCAGAAGATCACGATCATTCCGCGCACCTCCGGCGCGCTGGGGTATACGATGCAGGTCGAGACCGGCGACAAGTACCTTATGACCAAGCAGGAGATCGAAAACAAGATCGCAACGTTCACCGGCGGCCGTGCCGGCGAAGAAGTCGTGTTCGGCGAGATCACGACCGGCGCCTCGAACGACATCGAGCAGGCGACGAAGCTCGCCCGCGCCATGATCACGCGCTACGGCATGAGCGACGATTTTGACATGGTCGCGCTCGAGACGGTCACGAACCAGTACCTCGGCGGCGACGCCTCGCTCGCGTGCTCGGCGGATACGCAGAAGGTCATTGACGATAAGGTCGTCGCGCTCGTCAAGACGCAGCACGAGAAGGCGAAAAAGATCCTCACGGAGAACCGATCGAAGCTCGATGTTCTCGCGCAGTATCTCTATGAGAAGGAGACCATCACCGGCGAGGAATTTATGACCATCCTTGAGCGGGAAGAGGCAAAAGCATGAGCCGTGCAAGCCTCGTTGAGCTAACGAACCTCTGCGTGATCTGCGACGGTAGCCGCGTGCTCGTGCAGGATAAGATCGGCTGCGGCGTTGTATTTCCCGGCGGCCATGTGGAGCCGGGCGAGTCGATGCTCGCTTCCGTTATCCGCGAAATGCGCGAGGAGACCGGCCTTTTGATCGAGCATCCCGTGCTCTGCGGTATCAAGGACTGGATGCGCGAGGACGGTACGCGCTTTATCGTCGCGCTTTATCGCGCCGACCGGTTTACCGGTGAGCTTAACTCTTCCGAGGAAGGGCGCATGTTCTGGATCGAGCGGGAGGAGTTTGCAAAGACCAACACCATCTGGGGTATGAACGACGTTCTGCGCGTATGTGACGAAGCAAAGTACAGCGAAATGTTTTATTCGGAAGAGAAAGAGGGCTGGGTGCTGCTCGGCTGAGGGGAGATATGCGAAAAGAGAGAAAGAACGAGGCGCTGCTCTGGTTTGGAAAGTGGACGTCCAAGCTCGGCAACATCGTTTTTGATTACGCGAACAGCGTGAGCATTGTCGGTGCTTTCTCTCACGCGCCCTGGGTGCTGGCGCTTTACCAGAGCTCGGAGACGGTCATACAGATCGTATTCAACCTTATCGGCGGCGCGAAGGCCGACAGCGGCAGCCGGAAAAAGATCCTCATCGTCACGGACATTCTTTCCGCGGCCATATGCCTTGCGGTGAGCTTCTTCGTCGCCTCGCCGCGCATGGCGGAGGTCGTCATCGCGGCGAACGCTCTGCTTGCCGTTGTGTACGCCTTCAACTCTCCGACGTACCGCTCCATCGTCCGTGAGATGGTCGACGGTGAACGCATCGGCATGTATAATTCCGTCAGCAACGGCGGGGGAGAGGTCATAAAAATTGCGGGGCCGATGGCCGGTATGCTGCTTGTGCGGTGGATCGGCGTGCGCGGGGCGCTTCTCTTTGACGCGCTCACGTTCCTTTTGTCCGCCGTTTCCGAAATGCTTCTCACGCCCATTTCGGATACGCAGAGAAAACCGGCGCAAAAAAAGAACATCTTCTGCGATATCGCCGAGGGCTTTGCCTATCTCATGCGGGAGCGGCAGCTTTTGTTTCTCATCCTGCTCTCGGCGCTTGTCAACTTCTTCCTTGCGGGCTTCAACCTCCTTTGCCCGTATACCAACGTGATGTACGCCTCCTTCGGCATCGAGTTTTACAGCAAGGTGCTCGTTATGGAGGCAGCGGGCGGACTTCTCGGCTCGCTTATCAGCTCGCGCCTTGGAAGCCGGGTAAAGGAAAACGCGCGGCTCATGGTGCTTTTTCTCGGCGCGATGGGCGCCGCGCTCGCGCTCGAGCCGCTCGCCGCGCTCACAGGGAGCGCGATCGTCTGCCTTATTCCGTTCCTTCTCTCCGGCACGGCGCTGACGGTTTTCAACATTCAGTTCATGTCGTATGTCCAGCTTCGTGCGGACGAGGCGTATCTCGGGCGCGTGTTCAGCATCATCTTTACCGTGGCGGTGCTGTTCATGCCGGTCGGCTCGTTTGTTTTCTCCTTCCTGCTCGATACGTCAAGTCCTGCGGGGTTTGCCGTAGTCGGTGGAGGGATCCTTGCACTGGCCGCTGCCGGGATCCTCATCTTCCGGGGCGACGCGCCAAAAACCGAATAATAAAACCGGCGGACAGGATGTGATTCCCGTCCGCCGGTTTCGTTCAACTTCAAAAAAATTGCACATTTTTGATCGCTGCATTGTCTTACTAAGTGAGGGGGGTGAGGAAATGGCGAACGGTGATGAACGCGCAGGACAACCAGAGAGCATGGAACAGGTCATTGCGCTGTACTATGACCAGATTTATAAATTCTGCTATTGGAAAACGCATAGCGCCGTTGATGCGCAGGACATCACGCAGGATACGTTTATACGGTTCATGGATGCGGCGCAGACATATTCCGACATTGAAAGTCCAAAGGCGCTGCTCTATACGATTGCGCATCATCTCTGTCTGAACTGGCTGAAAAAAGTGCCGCCGGATTCTCTGGATGAATTGCGCTGGGATCAAGAGCCTGCCGCGGAGGACTTTGCGGATCATGCCATCCGGAAAATCTACTTGTCCACCGCCATTGCCGCGCTCCCCAATGAACAGCAGGAAGTTTTGCTTTTACGATACGGGCAGGACTTGAAAGTGGGTGAGATGGCAGAGATACTTGGACTTTCAAGGTTTCAAGTGATGTATCGTATGCGCGGCGCGTTGCGTCAGCTCAAAAAGCTCTTAAAGGAGGAATCACCATGAAGCGTGTGCTGAAAAACGAATTACGTCAGCTTATGCAGGCAGCGCCGCCGCTGCCGGATGCGGCAAAAAAGGCACAGCTTATAGAGCAGGCGCGAAGCAAACGTCTGTCATTGTCAACGGAAACCTCAATGCTGCAATTCATCAAGGGGCAGATTCGCTTTGTAAATAAAAGCCTGTTTGCTTGTCAGCTTTTGTTGCTATGCCTGTATGGACTGTTCACGACGATGATTTTGAAAGACAGTGACGGATTTCTGCTGCTCGTCGCGGCGGCTCCTCTGGTCGTGCTGCTTGGCAGCGGTGAGCTTTCACGGTCGTTCCGCTATCACATGACAGAGCTGGAATTGCCGTCGCACTTTTCGCTGCCGCAGATTTTCATGGCAAGGTTTGTGATCGCGGCGGTGGTGGATACGCTGTCGCTCACCTGTATGCTGATTATGACCGCCAGAAAGACGTATTTCACCTTTGGCGCATTGATCCTATATGGACTTGTGCCGAGCTTTCTGGCGGCATCCGGCTCGTTGTTCCTGCTCAACAGAAGCCGGAATGCGAATACACACTACTATGTGACTGCTTATTGTGTCGGTCTTTCTGCGTTCGGTCTTGTTTCCGTAAGCGCCTTCCCGGATTGGTATGCTAGCGCAGCTATTACGGTGTGGCTGCTGATCCTCGCAATCAGCATCGGCGTTTTCGCGCTTGAACTATGGAAGCTGTTCCGAGACAGCGCGAAACGCCTCGAATGTGTTTCCTTAAAATAACGATGGAGGTATCAAATTGGAACTGACTCTTGATCGTATTTCAAAACAGTTTCAGAACCATATCGCCGTAGACGGTTTTAGCTATACCTTGTCCAACGGCGTCTATGGTCTGCTCGGCGCAAATGGCGCCGGCAAAACAACGCTCATGCGCATGATCTGCACGGTGCTGAATCCGACGAGCGGAGAAATTCTATTTGACGGAACGAGCATCAGCGATATGGGCGCAAGATACTGCGACATTCTCGGCTATCTGCCGCAGAACTTCGGTTACTACCCGGATTTCTCCGCACATGAATTTCTTCTGTATATGGCTTCACTGAAAGGCATACAGGGGCGCGCTGCCAAACACAGAGCGGAAGAATTGCTGCAAATGGTCGGCCTGTCAGACGTATCCAGACAGAAAATTCGTTCTTTTTCCGGCGGCATGAAGCAGCGCCTCGGCGTCGCGCAGGCTGTCCTTAATGATCCGAAAGTCCTTGTGTTGGACGAGCCGACCGCCGGACTTGACCCCAAAGAGCGGATCCGCTTCCGCAATCTGATCTCAGACCTGTCGCAGAATAAGATCGTCATTCTGTCCACGCATATTGTCAGCGACGTGGAGTACATTGCCGATCAAATCCTGATGATGAAAAAAGGCAAGCTTATCTTGTCTGGGAGTCCCTCTGAACTCACGGAACAGGCAGCCGGAATTGCGTGGTCGCTGATCGTGCCGGAGCGAGAGGTCGGACGGTATGAGGCACAATGCTGCATCTGTAATCTGCGCCATTTGACGGATGGTGCGGAACTGCGCATCGTGTCCAGAAACCAGCCTACACCCGCCGCTGTTCCGGTACAGACCACGCTGGAAGATTTGTACCTGTTCCACTTTGCAGACGAATTAAGCAGCGATCTTTCCCGCCCCGCAGGAGGAAAACAGAAATGAAAACGCTTATATATTACGAAAAGAGAAAAATTCTCCGGCGAAAGTCAACCATCATTGCCTGCCTGCTCATGCTGCTCAGCATCATCGCACTCAGCTTTGTATTTGTTTCTGACCAAGACTATTACCGAACCGACGGCACGGAAGTATCCGGCATGGAGGCAATTCATGTAAAGCAGGAAATGGATCACGCGCTCGCCGGACCGCTGACTGCGAAGCGGCTGAAAGACACGCTGCAACAGTATCACACAGTCTATGGAAATTCTGATAATTTTGGCGCTTCTGGCGCTTTGAAAGACGAAGTGTACTGCAAAGATATTCTGCCATACAACGGCATCTTGAATTTAATGCGGCGGATATACTCTCCGGCTGGGGCGTATGACATGAACATTCTTTAAAGTGTCACAAATGAAAGAGTCGAGAATTTCTATCAGGATCGCCATGCACAGGTCCAGAGTATCGTAGATATGGATTACACGACCGGCAACTACACGCAGGCAGAAAAGGATACGATCCTAAAGCTGGATACAAAAGTATCTGACCCTATCACATACGATTATTCGGACGGATGGAAAACGCTGTTGACCCGTGACTTCCCAACGGTATTCCTGCTGATTGCGCTGGTCGTGTGCATCATCATCTCCCCGGTTTTCGCTTATGAATATCAGACAGGCGCAGACGCAGTCGTTCTTTCTTCCAAGTATGGCAGACGGGAAACCGTTTGGGCAAAGCTGATCGCCGGGTTCACGGTCACAAGCAGAATCTATTTCATCGCGGTTTTG
>QWCN01004096.1_pt1 | contig 15978 bp, 10 predicted proteins | sample 1972711 | NCBI WGS metagenome assembly QWCN01 (sample SAMN09866707, study PRJNA288562) | Human gut metagenome isolate term1_stool, whole genome shotgun sequencing... | isolation source: gut | host: Homo sapiens | place: USA: California | reverse complement strand
TAATTTGTTTCTTGATAAAAACACATCACAATATAAACTATTGATTTACAAGATATTATGATGTGAAATTTTGAGATATAACTAAATTTTCCAGATTTACGCTTGAAACTCCTTGCGGTCTTATTCTATATGTCGGCGGCGAAAAGCTCCTGCCAATCGCCGTTATTTCTCAAATATTCTGCAAATATAGCGAATTTCAGCGAATTACGGGCTATGATTGCTTGAATTTATATTTAAGTCCATACTCTTCTAATTTACTGTATAGTGTTGTCCTGCCTATTCCAAGCAGTTCGGCGGCGACACTCCGGTTGCCGTTTGCCTGTTTCAAGGCACGTAATATGCGTTCCTTTTCCTCTGTGTCGCTGTGCAGAGCAAAGCTGGCAGGAGAGGTCGGTTTCGTTAAGGCAAGTTCCAGATGCTCTTTCGTGACCACTCCTTCCTGAGCCTGCAAGACAGCTCCCATGATTTTCTGCCGAAGCTCCCGCACGTTGCCCGGCCACGCGTGGGTCAGCAACGCTTTCCGGGCTTCGGAACTGAATCCGCTCACGCTACATTCCAATTCCTTGTTGGCTACCTCGCGGAAGAACTCTGCCAACGGCATGATGTCCTCTTGACAGTCGCGTAACGGCGGGACTATTATCTCAAAGTCGTGCAGACGGTACAGCAAATCTTGACGGAAACGCTTCTCGCTCACTGCCGCCTCCAAATCCTCATTGGTGGCGGCGATGATGCGGACATTGAAACTCCTGTCTGACTTGTCACCGACCGGGCGATACCGTCTTTCCTGTATGGCACGGAGCAACATCTGTTGCGTTTCCATTGCAAGATTGCCTACCTCGTCTAAGAATAATGTGCCGCCTTCCGCTTCATGGAAATATCCTTTCCTTGCACAGTCCGCACCCGTGAACGCGCCCCTGATGTGTCCGAAAAATGCCGACGGTGCAAGTTCTTTGGTCAGAGAACCGCAGTCCACAGCCACAAAGGGCTTGCTTGACCGTTTGCTCTTGTTGTGCAGGTGGTGAGCGATATGCTCCTTTCCCGTGCCGTTCTCGCCGAATATCATCACACTCATGTCTGTACTGGCTACAATCTTTATCCGGTGCATGATTTTCTGAAAGGCAGAACTTTCACGGGGGAATACAGGCATACGTATGAATCCGGCTTGACGCTCTTTCTCTATGGTACGTATCTGCGGGACAAGCTTGTTTTCTAAAAGTTGTTTGGGGATATAGTCTATCGAGCCGAATTTCATACTCTCCACGGCGGTAGGCACTTCGGCGTAGTCTGTCATGATGAAGAATGGCTGCATCATTCCCTCCTTGCGCATCCAGCGCAACAGTTCGATGCCGTTGCCATCGGGCAGACGCAGGTCTGAAACCACTATGTCATCATCCGTTGCCTGTTTTAGATGTTGCTTGGCTGTTGATAAGCGATAAGCCTGCATGGTTCGGTAGCCCTCCCGTGCCAACAGGTTGCAGACATATTCGCAATACACGATATTGTCCTCCACCACGATGATTCTTGTCTTATCCATTTTCGTACTTTCTCCTTTCTTCTTTTGCCAACCGGATTATTTCCGCTCCCTTATCCAGTACAGTAATTACGGCTCGGTTTAACGCTTTGTCATTGGAAACGCCGCCGGTATGAAGCAGCTCGTAAAGCCCCTGCAACGGCGGGTCTGCACGGAGTATCTCCCACGAGCTGCGTAGGTGATGGACAAGGGCGTTCAATCCTTGCAGGTCATTCCGCGCTGCCGCATCCCGTACCTCCTGCATTTCCTTTCCGGTTTCCGTTATCAGTTTATCCAGTATAACGGCTTCATTGCCGTAGGACAGCAAGGTGGAAAAGTCCGGTATTCCATCAAACGTTACTTTCATGGCACATCTGTCAGAAGCCTCTATCAGTTCCGATATGGAAAACGGTTTGAACAGGCATCCAGCAAAGCCACATGCCAAAAGCTCCTCCTTCTCGCAACTGCCCGAAGCCGTTGTCACGACCACCGGAATGATTTTGGCGTTGCTCACGTTGGACGAACGCAACAATTCATGCAACTCAAAACCGTTTATATCTGGCATATTCAGATCTGTTATCAATAGACTGTATTCTTTCCGGCGCATCATCTCCATTAGTTCCGCTACATCAGTACAGGTGTCGCAATGTATTCCCTCTTGGGCGTACATTTCTTTCAGCATCTGGAGCAGTACCTCGTCGTTGTCGATGGCGACAACGTTGAGGTTTCTCTCTTTTCGGGGAATAAAAACCTGTATGGCTTGATCTGATAATTCTTCGGCTTTCTGCACGGGTATCTCCACCATAAAACGACTTCCTTTCCCTTTTTCGCTTTCCAATCGGATTTTCCCGCCAAACATCATCACAATATTATACACGATGGCAAGCCCCAGCCCGAAGCCATCCTTTGCGACAGCGTTCGAGAGGCGTTCAAACGCATTGAATACTCGTTGCTGTTCCTCTTCGGTCATGCCCGTTCCCGTATCCTCGACTATTAGTGTCAGCACTCTGCCGGTATAGTCAGTAGTCAGCGACACGCCACCTTTCTCCGTGAACTTGACGGCATTTGACAATAGATTGTTCCCGATTTGCATTATCCGCTCTCGATCGGTCAGTACAACGGCATCGTTTCCGTTCTTCACCTTCAAAGAAAGTCCTTTACTCATGACAATTGGCATGAACTCAGTTTCAAGAGTGTGCGTGATTGTTGAAATCCGGCAAGGTTGCATTTTGGGTTGTTCCTTGCCGTTATCCAAGCGGAAGAAGTCAAGCAGAGTGTTGAGCATATCCCGCATACGATTGGAGGATTGCAATACATTTTGGATATACTGTCCTGTCTTTTTCTTGTCACGTTCTTCTCGCATCAATCCGATATAACCCGTTATTGCTGTCAGCGGTGTGCGCAGTTCATGGGCAATGGTATGCACCGCTTTTTTACGGGATGCTATCAGTGCCTCATTCTGTTGTACACTTTTATTGAGTACTTCAATCAGTTTTTCCTGCTTTTCTCTTGCTCTTTCTTTCGCCCGAATATCCCGTTGGATAATCCAATAAGACACTACAAGCAGAACAATGGCACTAATAATCAGTATAGTTACAATTATAATCGAACGTTCATACGATTCTTTTATATTCAGCTCCTTGTCTTGAAATGCCGCTTGTGATTGTTCATCCAAATCTTGAAGCATAGTAGATAATTTGCGATTCAGTTCTTTATTCTGCACACGTAGGCTGTCTGCATTGTCGCTAATCTGCCGTTGGCGTGAAATCAACTGCTTGTTCAGGGAATGAAGTGGGTTGGACGGCATGGGGACTTGCACAGTTTCCTTTGCCCCGAAAAATCCCGCAATGCCTTTCTTTTTACGGGTCACAGTGCGGAAACTTGTTGCCTGCTCTGTTACTGCCGGTAACTGTTCCAGCAGCAAGCTGTCTTGCCGTTGATGGATTTTCATTGTGTTGAACAGATGTTCTTCTTTGTTTGCCAACAGAACACGGAAAGCGTCAATCTGGTTGAACGAGATAAATTCGCCATAATCCCGTTGCAGAATCTGTAAGAGGCTATCGACTTTTTGCCGCCGCAACTGATACTTTTGGAAATCTTCATCATCCCATGTAATGGCAGATTCCCCTAAAGTGGCAAGAACCGTAATATGCCGATGGGCGGCATTTATCGTTTGGCTCACCTCTCGGATTTCTGTTATTTCCTCTTCAATCCTATGGACTCTGTTCCGCTCATGGAACATGATAGCAGCCATACTGCCGATGACTGCTATCAAAATGACATCTCCTAATAATATCTTATGACACAACAATAATTTCATTGTATAATTTACGTCCTTTTTATTTGATTCGATTTTACAATCTGAATTTTATACCACCTGCCTTAGAAATAAAATCCCAAATTTGCAAAACAGTTTATTTTATCCGTGTAACCAGAATAACCGATAGTAGCCTCCAAAGGTCCTAATTTACTATTAAAGCCATACCCTATTCCAATTCCATAAATTAATTCTCCGCCTAATACATCTTGCAATTTGTTGTCTGTAAGGGCAATATTACCTGAAAGAGAGATATAATGTTCTCCAAAGATTTTATAACGTAATTTGCAATTAGATGCCAATATTGACTTTTCAACTAATTCAATATTACTAATTCCGACAAATGGCAACTGTTGTGGCATATATCTTCCTATAATGTCACCACCCAAGACATTGGCATATACATCGGAGATATGGTTTCCGATAAGTACTCTGCCATATATGGACGGCATAACAATAAGCCGCTCTGTCTTTAATGGCAAAGCGACTGTCCATGAAGCAACTACTGCCGAGAAAGGAGCATGATTATCATATTGGTAGAAATTATCTGTGTGCAGTATATAATCGGCTTGAAAAGCCATGCCGCGCATAGGGAAATAGCTATTGTCTAACGAGCTGTATTTCAGATTGAAAAAATAATTCAAGAAATGTTCTGCACGAAGATTACGATTGTTGTCAGGGTTGAGGGTTAGTAAGTTTTTGTTATGATAGTATTCAAAAGACATTCCTACTTCATAACGTAAGTTCCGAAGCCATTCATCAGAAAAGCAAACTTTACTTGTATGTTGGTGATATGTGACATTATAAGTACGCTGTCCTTTTTGGTATATATTAAGGTCGTTGTACCTGTATGCGTAAGATAAATTAAATCTTTTTTTCAACGTCGGTTCTATCACATAATCCAATTGCGCCAAATATCTTTTTCCTAATCTTCCGGTCAATGATATGGAGGAAGGTGCAAATGTATTGAGTTGCATTTGCGCATTAACCAGCAAGGCTGCAATTTCCTCTGAGTCAAAACGTACTCCTAACTTTATATTATCGTTTTCCTTCTTGTCAGAACGCACTTCAAGAACTTGCCCGTCACAAGATGGTTTCAACTTGTATTCAAATTCTACGCCGGGTAATTTCTCTCTAAGTTCATCAACAGCATTCTCTATTTGTTCTATATTGACTTCGGCATATTCCCTTATATTATGTTGTTCAAAGGCCTTGTTTATATGTTTCCGTTCTGATTTTGGCATGATTATCCGGGATACGGATATAGACTTATTTGTAGATGGATAAGAAAATGGAGTACGTTGTGGAGGTATGAAAGATGCATCCAGTCCTGTTTTCTTCTTCAAGTCATATAGTTGTGTCTGGTTTTCCCGGGCATTTTTCTCTCCACGATAAATGAGGGTATCTATTGCAATCGAACTGAAACTTGCACTTCCATACCCTTCTGTATCTATTTTGATAAACAAATCGGTCAGTAATTTATTGTTTTCATATTTGTTGCGACAGGCAACATCGGTTACTTGTGAAACTACATCCATTACATTCTTCAACTTATGCTCATTCCGCAAGTCCTTTTGTACACTTATCCCCAAGATTATATCTGCGCCCATCGCTTTGGCAACGTCTGCCGGATAATTGTTAAGAAGTCCGCCGTCCACCAATACCATCTCTCCCTTCTTTACAGGTGTAAATACTCCCGGGATTGCCATGCTTGCACGTATGGATTCAGTCAAGCGTCCATTGCGTAGAACGACTTCTTTACCATCAACCAAATTGACAGCAACACAAGCAAACGGAATCGGCAAGTTATCAAAATCAATGGAATCATTATAATCAGGAATCAATTCTGAAAACAAATCATCCAAATTCTCACCACGTACAATGCCGCTATCCATTATCTGTTTCTCTTTTTTGGAAAAAGGAATGGACAAAATGTATTTCTCTGAATTTTCACGTTCTGTCAGGGTCTGCCTTTTGCGTTCTATTTTATCACTGAGAAGCATTTCCCAATCCTGTGTCCGTACCATACTGTCTAATTGTGCGGTTGTATAACCTACGGAGTATAGTCCACCTATAATAGCTCCCATACTTGTTCCTACAACATAGTCAATGGGGATTCCCGCTTCTTCAATGACTTTTAGAGCACCTATGTAAGCGGTCCCTTTAGCACCACCACCGCTGAGAACAAGTGCCACTTTCTTTCTCTGTTGTGCCATAATATTTTCTGAAACTAACAAAAGTGTCAGCAGGAGTAAGACTGATTTAGTACATTTATTCATTTGTTTCCGGAAAATATGTTTGATATTTATTAATTGCTTCCAAAGTCTTTATTCGTCCGGTCTTTGTTATCTTTTCCGCTTTGTCATAGTCAAAACCTCCAAAACGATTCATAGGAATATTTACCAATATATCCGGAGGTGTCAATTGAATAGAAAGCATCGTATTCTGTTGAATCATCAATGAAAAAGTCTTTGAAAGTATAGAGAAATAATTACTGTCAGCCTCTATTCTGTAAGGAATGATTTTGCCAATAACCGGATAATTATTCTCCTTTTTCCTAAGTAAGGCATGATTGCGAAACTCTTCCCATTCAAGACTATCCGGAGCACTGACATTGACTGCAACCAACATATCTCCCGTTATCCTTTTCACGCGATTTAAGGGCAATGGATTAACAACGCCACCATCTATAAATATGCCTTCGTCAGACTTTACCGGACGAAAGAATGAAGGTATGGAAATAGATGCACGGATCGCCTCATACAAACTCCCTTTGTCAAACACAATTTCACGATTGTGTTTCAAGTCGGTAGCCACGGCGCAAAATGGAATTGGCAAGTCTTCAATGTTTACATCTGGAACAAGTCGCTTTAATGCCTCCATTATCTTGTCACCTTTGACGATGTGATTAAGGCTCAGTGAAAAATCTACTAACGAAAAAATTTGTCTTTTGTCAAGAGAGCACATCCATTTTTTTACCGTTTGCAATTCTCCTGCGGCATACATACCACCAATTAATGCTCCCATCGAAGTTCCTGCAACAGATGTGATATGATAGCCTTGCTCTTCCAATTCCTCTATGGCTCCGATATGGGCAAAGCCCCTTGCACCACCACTTGATAAAACTAATGCTACTTCTTTCATTTTCCTTTTATTTTTGGTAACTTAAAATTTTCAGGATGTTTGGCTGTTATCCCACCATACATCTTTCTTATTTCTTGATATACCTGTTGAATGTTACTCGTATCATATATTACCCCTTTCACTCCAACTTCTTTTTGTTTGTAATCAATATATGCAACCACTATCGGAACATTAGCTTTTACTGCCATATAGTAGAACCCCGGATTCCACTGTTCCGTAGGGGCAAAACCTCCTTCTGGAAAAATCACCACATGAAGAGAAGTGTTCTGTCCCAACATTCTACATATATCATTTATGGCATTATGTCCTTTTACTCCACGAACAGGGATGCAACCGAACCATCGAAGAAGAAGTCCGACAGGGAAACGAAATAATTCCTTTTTGGACAAAAAATTATGCCTTACTCCCAATTTTAGGAGAAAACACTTAGCAATTATGCCATCCCAATATGAAGTATGTGGAGCCATAATTACAATGCTTTTGGATATTCCATATAAATCACCACGAAAAGTCCATTTTGTCAGTTTCGTCGGCATAAATTTGCACTTGGAATTTAAACAATGCATATTCAATGAAATTAATTATCCAATAGTATTGCAATAATAAATACCTTCATCACTCCATTCTTGTCTTATCTTGCCTCTTTGCAGTAAATAGATAAGTGTCATACACAATTCTGTATCCTCCAAATTACATAGAACTTGAAGCTCAGAGAATTTACATCGTGACAATTGTACTATCTTTTGATAGACCGATTCACTGTTTTGCTTTGTTTTTATCTCATCCGGTAACATATCGTACATCTTTTAAATTATTTTCATCTTCCCGTCGCTTGCAAATATTCTCGTTTCTTGACTTCGTACCGCGCATACGACTCCACATATTTGTCACGACTCTGTCTATAGAGAGTCTGCGCTTCAAGCAGGTCGCTCATTGTGCAAGTACCGGCATGATAGTAATCAGTTTGAAGGCGGAGGTTTTCCGTGGCTTGTTCGATGCTCTCAACGGCTATCTCCACTTGTTTGTAGGCATCCGTCAGGTCATTCCACGTGTTTTGCATACGAATTATCAGAAGCTGGCTTTGGTCAACAAATTGATTTTCGGCATTACGCACTTGCAATTTATGCTTCTTCATTTCGTGTGAGCCTCCCCACCAACCGGAAATAGGTACACTGACCGTAGCAAATCCGACCCAAAACGGATGGTCCTTTTCCATCAGGTTGTCGTACATATAGCCTCCCCCTATGGCTACAGTGGGGAGGTTCTTGCCGACGGACATCTTGTATTGCAAGCGGCTTGCCTTCAGGTTTTGCTGGAGCAGGCTATATTCGTTGGTGAGTACAAGAGAGGTTTCCGGGGCACGGTACAATACGTGGGGAGAAGCGGGCAGTGCCCCATCAAGAGCATAGGCTACCTCGATGGTATCGGACACACACCCGATATATTGTGCCAAGAGATTACGTGATACGGCAAGGGCATTTTCCACCGAGATTCGAGTGCTGCGGGTTTCGTTCTTGCGGAGCTGTATCTGCAGAAGGTCGTTGCGGTTGGTCACGCCCGCGCTGACCGCTGCCTCCACATCCTTGCGAATGCTCTCCAACTGCTTTTCCACCGAAGAGAGGGTCTTCAACATCTCTTTCAGCTTGACTATCTGCCAGAAGTATTGCTCGGTGGTGAGTTTCACTTCGTTCACCGACAAGCCGCGTTGCAGGCGAGTCGCTTCCACATTGACTTTGGCAAGTTTGTTGGCATGAACAATCTGCCCTCCGGCAAAGAGGGGCATCGAGGCGGAAACGCCTCCCACGATGCCATTCTTCAACAAGGACATTTCCATTCCCGGTGCCATTTCCATTTGCACCAGCCCCTTGTTTGCCATAAATCCGCCTCCGGTGGCACTGAGCGAAGGGAAGTATTTGGTAAACGCCTCTTGGCTGGTATGCCGTGCAGCCGAAAGGTTGTTGTCTGCATTCTTGATGCGCACATTGTTCTTGAGAGCCTCGTCAAGGCACTCGTCCAAGGTATAGGTACGTTGGGCTGACATACTTGTGTATGTCATAAGCCCCAATCCGATAAAGAGAAATCGTCTTATAATATATTTCATATGCGAATGAGTTTTAATGATGGAAATTTATTGTAGTTCTAATAAAGCGGCTTTATCGCGCTTCTTCGATGTGCCGCGGAACAGAAGCAGATAGGCGGCAGGCAATACGGTGAGCAGGAACACCATTGTGATGAGCGTGCCATAGCAGATGACCGTCCCCATCGGCATCCATAGTCCGCTCCGTCCGAGAATCATCGGAATCACTCCCATTGAGGCGGCGGCTGATGTAAGAAATATAGGGCGCATACGGCGGCGTGCCGAATGATAAATGGCATCGGTGGCGGTCATATGTTCCGTTGCCCGCAATTCTTCCGCATAGTCTATCATGATAATGCCGTTGCGCACGATGATACCCATCAGGCTGACAATGCCTAATACGCAGGTGATGCTGAAGCTGACTCCCTGCGCCAACAAGCCCGCTGCTGTACCAAACGAACATAGCAACATACTGAAGAAAAGCAGGGTGGCAATGCTTACCTTATGAAAATGGAATACAAGGATAAAGAAGATGATAATGGCAGCTACAACCAATCCGGCCATAACGGGTGGCATCTTCTCGTAGCTATCTTCCAAGTCACCGCCGTATGAGAGCGATACGCCGGGGGCGAGTTGGACACCTTTCAATTTTTCCTGTACAAGGGAGGTGACTTTCATGCCGTTTTCCCCACGTTGCAATTCAGCTTGAACGGTCACCGTATAAAGTCCGTTCCGACGTACAATCTGTCCCGTCTTCCATGCAGGAATCACATCGGCCACCTGACGCAACGGCACGTTTACCAAGCCGCCCACCACAGGAATCAATTCATCCTTCAAATCGACGAGCGAAGCACTATCCGCCTTGTTGCCCTTCAATACGATAGGAATTTCATAGTCCCCTTCCCATACATTGGATACGGGGATGCCATTGCTATAACGGGCGGCAAGTGTAGCCTCTACCGTCAGATTACTGATACCTAAGCGGGTAGCTTCATCTTCACGCAATACCACTTCGGAAGAAGCCAATGGCTCGTTGAGGTCGGTATTCACCAGCACCAGCTCCGGCATCTGTTTCAAAAGGGTCTCAATCTCTCCGGCATCCTGCATTAAATCTTCCAGCTTGTTTCCCGAGAGCCGCACCTCTATAGGATAAGTCGCTTCGTTGTAGCTCAATTGTTTGAAACGGATACGGGCATCGGGGAAATAATCGTTGTACAGGGGTGCATACTCGTTGAGCACTTCCACCGTTTCTTCATTGCCTTGGGTATTGACAATGAATTGGGCAAAGTTGGAACCGGCAATCTGCGGTGCATATGAAGTTTGAAAACGTGGGGAAGCGCATCCCTTGAAAGACGCCACACTGACCACGCGGGGATCTTTGCGGAGGACGTGTTCCAAACTATCGGCCACTTGAGCCGTCCGTTCCAATTCTGTACCCGTTGGAAGAAATATCTCTACGGCAAACTGGTTACGGTCGGCATACGGCAACAATTGCTGGGGCACTTTACTCATCAATGCACCCCCTGCCAATACAGAGAACGCACCGATGCCCACCGTAATCTTGGGATGCGCGAAACAACGCTCTATCAATCCATTGTACGCATTTTGTAACGCATCAAGAAAAGAGAACTTTTTCGTTCTTCCTCCCTTCTTTTCCATCGGCTTGCGAATGAAATAGAACTGCATGAAGGGAACCAGCAAGGTGGCAATCATCAGCGAAACGGCAAGGATGATGGTGGTTGCCCACGGAAAGCTTTGCAGGAAGTCGTTGACCATTCCCGTAGTTGTCAGCAGAAAAGGGAAGAACGTGATACTGATGGCGAGTGTAGCCGAAAAGATGGATTTGAAGAAGTGTAAAGTACTGTCGATGGAAGCATGCCAGCGCGACACTCCTTCACCTAATTGTTCCAAATAGCTATCAATAATGACTATTGAATTGTCCACAATCATACCCAAGGTCACGATAAGAGCCGCCAATGTCACCGTGTTCAGCTCGATGCCGAAAGCGTGGAACAATCCCAAAGAAATAAATATCGTGATGGGGATGGTGGACGCGGCTACCAACGCTACACGCAAAGGCAGAAGCAACATGACCACAATGATAACCGCTACTACGGCAATCATCAACTCATGCAGGAAATTGTCCACGCTGTCGCCCACCACCTGGCTCTGGTCGGTAATGCGGAAAATGCCCACATCCTCCGGCAGTTCTTTTTGGAATGCTTCCAGCACCCCGTTTATTTCTTCGCCCATCTTCACGATATTCTGTCCCTTCTTCATCTCCACCGAAAGCAAGAGGCATTTTCGTCCGTTGTTGGTGATATAACTGTCAGACTTGGGATATTCTTTCACCACACGTGCCACATCCTTCAGGCGGATGTTGTTACCTTGTGCATCGGAATAGACTATTTGTTGTTGCACATCAAAAACCGTATTGAGCGACTTGCCCACGTGAACGGGATATACGTATTGGCCGGTTTTGACCTGTCCGCCAGTAGTGGTGAATCCTTTGCTCATTAAAGCCAGAGCCAAAGTCCGTTCGTTCAGCCCGTACTTGGAAAGACGGGCATTGTCTATATAGACGGAGATTTGCTCACGCTGCATTCCACTCATACTCATGCGGCCTATTGCCGGAATCCGGCGCAGGCGGTCTTTCAGGTCGTCCATATAGTCGTTGAGTTCGCGGTAAGTCTTGTCTTCGCTTTCCATCGAGATGAGCAGTGCCGACGTATCGCCAAAATCGTCTATCACCTGCAAGGCCAGTACATTGGAGGGAAGCTGTGCCTTGAAACCGGAAACTCCGTGCCGGAACTTGCTCCAGAACTCGTCCTTGTTATTGATGTCGTCATTTAACTGCACCTGTATATAGACAATGCCGTCACGACTTTTTGAGAAAGTCTTCTCCTTCTTTACTTCCTTGTAGGTAAATATGTATTCTTCCAAGGGTTTAGCCACCTGCTCAAGCATTTCCTGAGCACTATTTCCCGGAGCAGCCGCCACAACGATGCCTTGCCGGACGGTAAAATCCGGGAACTCATTCTTACGCATCTCCGGCAAGCTGTATATGCCGAAAGCAACGAGGCAACACACCACCAAGATGACGATTTGGCGGTAGTGCATCGCCCATTCTACCGCATTGCGTTTTTTGTTATTCATACTCATAATTATATTCCTTCCTCTTATATAGTGTGTCAAAAGGCAAGGTTCGTTCCCTCGCATACCTTATGCTGACCTTCAACGATAATCCGGTCTCCGTTTTTCAATCCCGATGTAACGACAATACCATTTGCCGTGAAATCGCCGCAAGTAATCACACATTTCCGGGCTTTTCCTGCTTCCTCTATCCAGACAAAGGAGCGGTTGTTTTCGTCTAATTGTACAATCTTGGCAGGAATTACACACTGGTCAAGAGAGGATGATGCGCCATCCGTCAAAATGACTTTAGTCACCATTCCCGGCATCAGTTCCGCTTCCGGTTTATCTATTCGCATTTTCACATCATAGGAACGCGATAGCGGATGGGCGACAATCCCTTTCTCGACTACCGAACCTGAAAACTTCCGATTTCCCAAGGCAGGAACCGTCACCTCCGCCTTTTGGGTAAGTGAAATGTCGGCTATCTCGGTTTCGGGCACGGCTATCTTCACCTTCAACAAGTTGGCGGTGACCAGTTTGACAATGGGGACACCCGGGAGTACGTTCTGTCCGACATCCGCCACTTTTTCCGCTATCACACCGTCGAAAGGCGCATACAGCTTACAATCCACCAAATTCTTTTCCGCAATTTCTTCCAAGGAGCGTGCTTGTTGCAGCTTGCTTTGCACCTCTACCCATTGCATTTCCGGCAGGCTTCCTTTGTCGTGCAATTCTTTCATTCTTCGGTAAGCGTCTTCGGCCTGTTCCAGCGATGCCTTGGCAACGTTGTAACTGCTTTGCATCGAAGCCGGATCCAAGAGAGCGACCAAGTCGCCTTTGGCCACACGCTGCCCTAAAGCTACACGAACCGATTTTACCGTTCCCGCCACCGGAAAGCTGAGGGCGGTTCCGTTCTCTTCCTCTATCGTGCCCGAAAAACATTTGCGAGGCACTTCTTGCCCGGTGGTTATCTGCATCAACTCAACATTGACAGATTCATGCTCTACAACTTGTTTTTGATTGTCTTGGCATCCGGTCAAGACGATTAAAAGAAACAAGGATACGTTCAAATAATTCTTTCTCATTTTTCGTACATCTTTTTTATATTCGTTGTTTTGGGTACAAAAGAACTACGATTTTCGTTTTCATGGCATAAAATGATGGCTTCAAAAGTGGACTGTTTGAGAACAAAATAGAGAAATAGGAAATTTAGACCGTTTTTTTATACCTATAAACTGTTATGTTCTATGAAATATCCTATAATTTTGCCGAAAAATAAAAGATAAAAACCAATAATTATGACAAATGCCAAGAAAGCGAACCTGAATGCCGCTGAAATACAAAAAAGTACTATATACAACAATGGGGAACTGGCCTTTTTAGACAAGGTCAGCGACATTAACTTGACGGAATCAATCCAAATGGAAATCTATGTAGTCGGATTGTGCCTAAAAGGAAAGGCTTCGTTGTACATCAATGGCACTCCTTATGTTGTTTATAAAGATGACATATTTATCTGTACGCCGAACAACTTGTTGGACGACTGTCTGCTGAGTGTTGATTTTCAATGCCATTGTGTCTGTATGTCACCTGACTATGTGCAAAGAATCCTGCCTATGGCGGATAATACCTGGGATATGAAAATATTGTTTGAGAAGAATCCGTTGTTCTCACTTCAAGCCCAGGAAGCAGTCACCTTCTGTCAGTACTATGACATCTTGTGCTCTAAAGCGAGCCTTCCTTCCTATGCTCAAAAAAAAGTGATAGATGCCTTGATGCTGGCTTTTGTCTATGATATGCAGATTGTCATGAATAGAGTAATACAGGTAACTCCCCGTCCCTTCAATTCCGGAGAATACCTTTTTAAAAGATTCATAGAGCTATTGAGTACATCCTATCCCAAAAACAGGAATGTGTCCTATTATGCAGAGCAGTTAAATGTTACTCCCAAGTATCTTTCTGCCGTATGCAAAAAAACAGGTGGACAAACCGCATCTAAGATAATAGACCAGTATGTACTGAAAGACATTGAGTATTTGATGAAACATTCTTCTAAAACCATCAAGATGATTTCTGTAGAGTTGGATTTCTCGGATATTTCATTTTTTGGAAGATACGTAAAGAAGTATTTTGGAGTATCTCCTAAGGTATTGAGGGAAAAATTCAGACAGAACGTAACAATCAACAATGTTGATATGTAAAGATTTTGACTTGAATACTGTAGAGGCACTAAGATTTTAACACTATATTTTAAAAGGGGAAACTCAATTTGAGCGATGATAGATTCTCAATCTGAAAAGGATTTTTGATACCTTAAAAAGCAAGAGAGTGCTTTATCCCACAGAAATTGAGTTTACCCCTTATTTAACGGTATTTGTCTCTTATATTTTCATTCTTATATTCCGTTTTTCCGCATCTTCAGACACACCGATTCTTACAGCGAGAATATTATTGCGAATAAAACCTTCTGAGTGATGTCTTCTATCATTCTCAACACCCATTTCCTTTTTTTCTTTACCATTCATTTGTTCCTGTCCGGTTTCCAATGTCGGTGGATTAAGCTCCAGCTGTATCTTGCGGTCAAGTGCGGCAAGTTCGGATTTCAATCCTTTCAGTTCCTCTTCCTTCTTCCACACCTTGCCGGCAATCTCCTGCAACTGCGGAATCTCCCGTTCCAGCACCTCGTTCTTCGCCTTGTACTGGTCGATAGTGGAGGGTATCTTTTCCAATGCGTTCAGAAAATTGCGTGCGGCGGCCACCGGGTCAGCCATCGCCAGATGCCCGTTGTTGTAGGTATATTTGTAGTTGCCCTCAACCACGAAACGGTTGTCGGTGAACTCCAGCCCTTCTTTGAGCATCCGCTCGCTGACCACCTTTATCGGGAAACCGTACAGTTCCCCGATGGGCTTGTACTGCCCGCCCGTTGTGGCATTCTTGGCTATCTCCTGCAAACGCTTTCCGAGAACCTTCTCGTCGGTGGAATCCACACCGTCCACCTTTATTATATTAAGGCGGTTACCCTCCTTATCGGTCTGCACCACTGAAAGAAAGCGGTTCCAGTCCTCCGTCATGGCGTCGATGTTGGCTGTATTGTGCCGCAACTCGCCGGTCTTCGATTCCAATTTGAACTCCGAATCACGCTTGCCCTTGTTGAACGACTTGCGTTCCCCTTCGAGCGAGGCAATACGCTTTTCAAGTTTCGCCTTGTCGAGCAGGTCGGTGTTGCCGGAGAGCAACGCCATGTATTCCGAGAAGTTCATGCCCGATTTCTCGTCCATCGCCCCCTCGTCGATGGTACGCGCACCCATCGCTCCGCTTTTGAGCTGACTGATGAACGTCTGCTTGCAGTGCAGCAGGTTGAACTTGTAGCTATCCAGTGACTTCTCCACCGCATAGATGATGACATCCACGTTATTTCCGGCAAAATGCTTGGCAATCTCGTTGCCTGCCCTGACTCCCCGTCCGTCACGCTGTTCAAGGTCGGACGGACGCCACGGTGTATCAAGGTGATGAATAGCTACACACCGTTTCTGTGCGTTCACACCCGTGCCCAGCATACTGGTGGAACCGAACAACACACGCACCATTCCGGCGTTCATCGCCTCTATCACCGCTTTTCGTGCCTTGTCCGTCTTGCACTCCTGAATGAAGCGCACCTCGTTGGGCGGTATGCCATAGTCCTCCGTCAGCTTGCGCTTGATTTCCGAATAGACGTTCCATCCTTCGCCCGGCTGATAGGTCCCCAAGTCCGAGAATACGAACTGTGTGCCTTTCTGCGCGTTGTATTTCTGGTAA
>QWCN01004088.1_pt1 | contig 15993 bp, 14 predicted proteins | sample 1972711 | NCBI WGS metagenome assembly QWCN01 (sample SAMN09866707, study PRJNA288562) | Human gut metagenome isolate term1_stool, whole genome shotgun sequencing... | isolation source: gut | host: Homo sapiens | place: USA: California | reverse complement strand
CAGTCCGGATTTGCCTCTGCCAGAGCGTCCTCGATACCCTTGATATCAGCTACACGGCTGTCATTGAAGGAAGTACCAAAACTTACTACCAGCAGCTCATTCTCGCCGATCTCGTCCTGGTTTCTCGGATCATCCTTGGAAGCGTCTCCGGTGTCGCGTCCGAAGTAATCCGGATCAGCGTTCTCGCCCTCTACCAGCTCCTTCTGAGCGTCTGTCAGAGCGTCCCATGCTTCCTTGGCTGCCTTACAGTCAGCGTCTGTGGTCTCTGTTCTCTCCTGAACGTAAATCTTATCAATCAGGGCTGCTACGTTGTCAGCTGCCTCCTGATCTGCATCCGCGTCGTCTGCAGTCTCCTCTGCAGCTTCTGTGGTCTCTTCCGTAGTGGTGGTGTCTGCAGCCGGTGTCTCAGCCTTGCTGCCGCAGCCTGCCAGCATGGATGCTGTCAGAGTGGTTACACATAACAGTGTTACAAGTTTCTTTTTCATTTTCTTTTCCTCCTGAAAAAATTTCTCAGTTAAATGAAATTCATAAGAGCAGAAGGAATCTGCTAAAAAATCCGACGTTCCTGTGGATCGTCGGATTTTCAGTCGTCAGCTTTACATCTGTTCGCCCTTCCACGCAAAACAGCGCTGTGCGGAACAGCTGTGTCTATACCCCATCTGGCACTATCAATCCTCGTGATCCGGAATCTTTCGACTCCATGCGCCGCAGTCTGGCAGGTCTCCTGGCTTACAGTACAAGCGCTGCTTATCGTCTTCCCGATGGTTCAGTGACGTATGATAAGCTGCTCCTGCATACAGTGACGAGATCGCGCAGGCCTCTCACCTGCTTCCCTATTCTCCGTTTTTTAACGGCACCAGCTGCTTCTTATTTGATTTCACATAACCTACACAAGCATTATAGCAGTCTTTCTGAAATAATCAACTGTTTTTCCGCTATTTTTTCTTTCTTTTTGCATTATTTCGCCCGTTTTTTCATAAATAACAGATAAGCGAGCAGCAATATGATTCCCACCGGCAGGGAAATCACCGCAGACTGGGTAAATCCGGCCACGATGTAGGTGATAAAGGAAATCATTGCCACACTCACCGCGTAGGGAAGCTGGGTGGACACATGGTTTACATGGTTACACTGGGCTCCCGCAGACGCCATAATGGTGGTATCGGAAATGGGGGAGCAGTGGTCGCCGCAGACAGCACCTGCCATGCAGGCAGAAATAGCCACAGTCATCAACGCCGGATGGGTGGTCTGGAACGCGTCTACTACAATCGGAATCAGGATACCAAAGGTTCCCCAGGAGGTTCCGGTGGCAAAGGCCAGGAAGCAGCCTACCAGGAAAATGATGGCCGGAAGCAGAGCTACCATACCCTGAGAGCTGCTCTTAATCATGTTCGCCACAAACTCCGCAGCACCCAGACTGTCTGTCATAGCCTTCAGAGTCCATGCAAAGGTCAGAATCATGATGGCCGGAACCATGGCCTTAAAGCCCTCCGGGATGCAGTTCATGCACTCCTTGAAGCCCAGAACTTTACGGCTTACATACAGCAGAATCGTGATTACCAGGGCGAAAGCACTTCCGATAGCCAGTCCGATAGACGCGTCGCTGTTGGAAAACGCTGTCACGAAATCTGCTCCATTGAAGAAGCCGCCGGTGTAAATCATACCGATGACACAGCAGATAATCAGGGAAAGAATCGGGATCAGCAGATCCTTTACGGTACCATTTCCCACATTGTCCAGGGCGTCCGCATTGCCATAGGGCCGATCCGGAGTGGTGAACAGATCGCCTTTCTTCGCATTGTCCTCATGAACCTTCATGGAACCGAAGTCGATATTCAGAATCGCAATCGTAATCATCATAATAATGGTCAGAATCGCATAAAAGTTATAGGGAATGGCGCTGACAAAGAGAGCCAGTCCGTCCTCTCCCTCCACGAAACCGGTCACAGCCGCCGCCCAGGATGAAATGGGGGCAATGATGCAGACCGGAGCCGCCGTGGCGTCGATGAGGTACGCCAGCTTGGCACGGGAAATATTGTGCTTGTCCGTCACGGGACGCATCACGCTTCCTACGGTCAGACAGTTAAAATAATCATCGATAAAAATCAGCACGCCCAGGGCTACGGTCGCCAGCTGCGCGCCGGTGCGGGTCTTAATATGCTCGCTGGCCCACCGTCCAAAGGCCGCCGAGCCTCCGGCCCGGTTCATCAGTGACACAATGGCTCCCAGGATAACCAGGAACACCAGAATGCCTACATTAGAGCTGTCAGACAGAACATGAATAATTCCGTCCTGAAAGATGTGAACCACCGTTCCCTCGAAACTGAAGTTGGAGTAGAACAGGCCTCCCACCAGGATACCCAGGAACAGTGAGGAATACACCTCCTTGGTAATCAGAGCCAGAACAATCGCTACTACAGGCGGCACCAGCGCCCAGAAGGTAGCATACATAACAGGTACATAATCCATTTTTAAAATCTCCTTCCCTCGAAAACAGTCGAAAAAAAGACCGTGAGCACATACTTCCCGACTGTACTCACGGTCTGAACTTCCCCTTCGACCTATGATAGCTCTCCACAGTCCTGTGACAGTCTGACGCATATTCTGCGGCAGCCCAGAAACCCATCCTTCGGAACGGATGAATCCCTTCGGCGGTCTTCCCTTTCCCGGCTGACTGGTTCCGACCTTATGTCAACCGATACTCCTGAAGTCCCGCGCCTCTATCTCTTATGTTATCTCTATTTGTCTACCATAGCACGAATGCGGCGTAAGGGCAAGCCCCACGCCGCATTTTCAGCATATTTTCTTTCTATTATTTTTTATTTATCTGTCGGATAATGATCCCTCACGCCATCCAGCTTCTTACTGCCGATACGCGCATGGAAATTCGGATCCTTCGGAATATCCGGGTTGATGCCCAGATCCTGCGGTGCCAGGCATGCTACCACCTGCATCGGGATAATGTATTCCCATGCAGAGAACAGCGGATCCTCCACAAAGTCGCAAAGCAAATACTTGTCGCTGTGATCCTCGATTCCGTCCGGGGAGCCAATCAGGTAATTGTGCGGCGTCCAGTCGCTTAAGATCTCAATCAGCTTGACTACACGGGGCTTATAATCTCCCTTAGAAGCCAGATAGAAGATATGGGCGCTGTCTGTAATGGAATTGTAGATACCATGGAAAAATTCCTCGATATCATATCCGGTTACGCCCTGACGAACCGTCTCCAGAACCTTCAGAGCGCCCTCCAGAACGTCTGCGTACATTCCGTCATAGCCTACCACGATAATTCTCTTGGCCGGAAGGAACTCATCCTTGATTCTGCCATACCACTCAGTCGCTGCTTTCGTTACATTGCCCAGATTATCAATGACCTTATACATTCTCTCAAAGTACGCATCTACGGTAGGCTGATCCGTGATGCCCTTAGCCAGAGCCAACTCAGTCAGCATCATCATCAAAGTGACTGTTGTTCCCGCATAGCCCTTTGTCTTGGCTCCGCATTTTTCATTGCCTACTTCGATGCGGGTCTTTGTATCCGCATGCTCGAAAATCAACGCTGTCGGATTTTCCGATACAGCCGCCGTATACAGCCCCTGAGCGATGGCCGCATCCAGTCCCTCTACTGTGGACAGGCTCTGTCCGCCCTGGGACATGCCGATTACCAGTGTATTCTTGTTGAACACCTTTTCGCTGCGGGCGAACTGAGTCGGATACATGCAGAATACCTTACGGTTCAGCAGCTCCTCCAGATAGTTCTTAGCAGAGAGTCCCGCATGGTAACTGGTTCCGGATCCGAGTACATAGATCTGCTCAATGTTTTTATCTTTGAAATATTCCACAAATTCCTTTGTGATCTCTTTGCGGTTCTCGATAATGTTTTTCAGAACCACCGGAGTTTCACAAATATACTCATACATATGTGTCTTTTCCATTAGAAAATACCGATGACAGAGCCAATGATTCCTACGATAATCATACCCCAGAGAATCGTGGTTGTCTTAATTCCTTTCTGTAATAATTTGTAAGTTCCCAGTGTCAGGCAAAGCGGCAGGAAACCTGTGATGATGGCGTTGAAGATATCCTGAACTACGATTTCCGCGCCGGATATGGTAAAGACCAGAGGTGTGGACAGGGATACCATGGACGCTGCCATGGAGCCGACTACCACCAGACCCAGAATCTTCGCCGCCTCTGTCAGCGCCGCGATGACGCCGCCCTGTGTCAGACCTGCCAGAAAATTAACGCCGCTCTTATAACCCAGATGCAGTCCATGATAGCGAACTAGGAAATGCGGAATATTATAGATAAGAAGGAACAGGATAGCGCCCAGAATGCTTCCCTGTGCCGCCAGGCTGGCGCCGATACCTGCGCCGATGATACGGAAGGTTCCCCAGAAGAAGGAATCGCCGATACCTGCCAGCGGTCCCATCAGGGCCGCCTTTACTGCGTTGATGGATTCCTCGTCGCACTCCTCGCCTGAGTCCTTTGCCTTCTTGAATTTTTCTTCCATGGCGATAGCCGCGCCGGTGATGAAGGATACAATGGCCGGTGTAGTATTGAAAATAGCCAGATGTCTCTTTAATGCTTCGGACGCTTCCTCTTTATTCGGATACAGCTTCTTCAGCGCCGGAACCATCTGATAGGCGAAGCCCACGTTCTGCATTCTTTCGTAGCAGAAGCATGCCTGCAGCGGGAAAGAACGCCAGAAAGTTTTCTTAAAAATATCTTTTGTCATTACAGATTCTTCTGTTGCGGTTGTATTTGTCATATTCTCTGCCATTACAGCTCACCTCCCAAATCATCGGATGCCGCCGGAGCAGCTTCTTCTGTCTTCTTATTACCTGCATACTGGAAAATCACATAAGCGATGGTGGTGCCGATAACGGCTGCGCCTACGGTGTTAACGCCAAGCAGCGTGGTAATTGCCCAGCCCATAAAGAAAAATGCTACATTCTTCTTATTAAACAGCAACTGCATCAGAATAGCGATTCCCAGTGCCGGAAGCATACCGCTGGCTACGGAGAAGCCGTTGATCACACTCTGCGGAATCTTGTCCACAAATGCGCTGATAACGGTGGAACCAAGCAGTGCGCCGCAGAATACCAGCAGGAAGTACGCGATGAAGAACAGCGCTGCGCCTCCCCACAGAGCACGGTCAATTCCCTTGTAATCGCCATTTTCTGCCGCCTTGTCTGCCTGATGTACAAAGTAACCATTTGCTGTTCTGCAGAGAATACCTATCAGCTGACCCAGTGTCGCGATGGGAAGTGCCAGCGCTACGGCTGCGCTCACATCCAGTTTCGCGCTGATGGCAAATACTGTAGCGAGAATACTTCCGGATACCGTATCAGGCGGTGTGGCAGAACCGATTCCGACTACGCCCATCATAACCAGCTCCAGGGAAGCTCCAATAATAATACCTGTCTGAAGATCGCCTAAGATCAGACCTACCAGGGGTCCGAGCACCAACGGACGATCCAACATACACATTCCAAATACACGGCCGTCCCAAATACCGATACCGCCCAGAATACCGAGCAGTACTGCATGAATTATACTCATAACATTTTCTCCTTCATCTGAATCATGTTCTTCCGGTCTCTGCAAAAATGCTTCGACCTGTATCTTTTATTGTTCGGTTACTTTTCGAAATTCTTCCGGATGTCCGCAGTGCTGAGGCGCTTTGATGTGGGATCTGCCTGCATCACAGGCTTCGCGCCTTTTTCCTCTATACGGTTCATGGCCGCGATATCCTCCTCGTCCATGTAAGAATTCATATCAATTTTCTTCTTTCCTTCTCCACTGCGGAGTCCGCCAAGCAATACATCTTTGATAGCTCCGTTTGTCCGGTCACACAGGTACTCCGCATCCTTCATATCCTTGCAGATTACCATGATCGTGCGGGCTGCGTGCTTCGGATTGTTAATAACCGCCACGGCTCCGTCCAAGGATTTCATGGAAAGTGTCACCTCAGGCGGTGTGGCCAGCTTAAATGCCATCTGCATGGTCGCGTCTGTAATCAGCTTATCATTGGCTACCACAATGGTATCGACCTTATAATAGCTTGTCCATGCAACCGCTACCTGTCCATGAAGAAGTCTGTCATCCACTCGTAATACCTTAATCATGATTTCCCTCCATCTTACAATTCGCCGTCATCACTGATAACGATGGGATCTGCCTGCAGCTCATTAATCACTGTGATGGTTTCCTTTGCTTCCTCTACCGCCAGCCGGAGCTGTCTCAGATTTTCTTCCCGATCCTCTGTGAAATCCATCATAGCCACTGACACCAGCAATCCCAGGTTCAGACCGCTTATCAGATACAGTTCCGGTCGCTCTGCCAGCAATGCAATGGCCGCCTGTGTGGTGCTGCCACCTGGAAGATCTGTAAGCAAAACCGTAGGCGCGTCATTTTCAAATGAGGCAAGGATGTCATTCAGCATCTGTCTGGTCTGCGCTGCACTTTCCTCCAGCGTAATACTTAATGCCTTCAGATTCTGCACATCACCAAGAATAAATCTGCAGGACTGCGCAATTCCTTTGGAAAATTCTCCGTGTGTCAGTAAAACAATGTTCTTCATAAGCACCTCCTATCAAATGTATATACATTTAACTATAAACTACTATACATTTTTCCGTTTGTCAATATATTTTTTATATACTTTTATAATTTTTTTTGAGATTCTTTATACTTTTCGTAATTTTGACCATAGTATTTTTTGATTTCTATTTTTATTCCGTGTTTTTTGTAGCTTGTCTTGACATTTTCCGGTGTTAAAGCTATCCTAAACATATACAAATTCATCTTGATCTATAGACATCGACAAGGAGATTACTATTGAAAAACACACCCCGGTATCTTGTAATCACACAGGATATCATCAATCAGATTCAGGAAGGGAAGCTTCATTCGGGCGATCAGCTGATGACCGAAGCCCAGCTCTGTGAGAAGTACGATGTAAGCCGCATGACGGTCAATAAGGCTCTGACCGCCCTGGTTACCAAGGGCTTTATTCGCCGCGTCTCCGGAAAGGGTACCTTCATTCTGGATCAGCAGGTTACCAAATACATCGGAGCCATGTCTCCCGGAAGCTTCTCCCGGGATATGGAATCCATCCACACCAAACCCGGCGCCATTCTTGTGGACTACCGTGTCATACGTGCCTCTGAGGTTCCTACGGTGGCTCAGCAGCTGGAGCTTTTAGAAAACGATTTTCTCCATTATATTCACCGTATCCGAACCAGTGATGGCGTCCGGATCGCACTGAGCCACACCTATATTCCGTGCAAATACCTTCCGGCCATCGACGTATCTGCTCTGGAGGGTTCTCTGTACGAATATCTGGATAAGGCTTACCACGTGCATCCTCAGGCCCAGGATTACAGCTTTGCCGCCCTGCTGCCCACCAACCGGCAAAAGGAGCTGCTTCAGGTGGACTCCTGTGCTCTGTTAAAATCTTCCCATCGAAGTATTATCGAGACAGGTGCGCTCTTTGAATATACCGAGACCTATTACGCCGGGAATCGTTTTACTTACAAGTTTTCGCCACAGTAATAAAACTTCCCGGATTCGCGATATTGTTCCAATTTTTCTCAAAGCATTATTATGTAACATTTCTTCTCCTAAAAAAATAAAAGTTGATATTTCAACCATTAATTCATAGCAATTTGGTTGAAATGTCAACTATTATTTAAGTATCCACCACGCTATTACAGTCTTCCGGACACTTCCCCGCAGTAATTCCGCGCAAAGATTTCCTTTACCTCCGCCGGGTCCTCTGTCTGTCCCAGTGCCCACATCATTTTCGTCACAATGGCTTCCGTAGTCATATCGCGGCCCGGAATGACGCCGCAGTCCAGAAGCTTGCGGCCCACCTCATAGAGGGACAGATCGCTCTTCTCATAGAGACACTGGCTGCACACCGCAATGCTGACCCCATGATCCGTCAGCTTCTTCAGCTTGGGAAGGAGGTTCCGCCGTTCAAAATGGGTGCCGCCCGCGCCAAAGGCCTCGATGACAACGCCCCGGTATCCAAGCTCCAGCAGGCTGTCAAAAATCTCCGGCCTGGTTCCCGGAATCAGCTTCATCAGAAATACGTCCGTACAGAGTTTATTTTTCAGTTCAAAGGGAGCCGCCGCTTCTTCTCCCGCCCGGCTGTGTTCCAGGTGTACGCCGTCCGCATAGATTTTCCCGATATAGGGCGCGGAAATGCTTTCAAAGGCGTCAAAGCCCATGGTCCGCACCTTTACCGCGCGGCAGCCGCCCATAATCTTATCGTCAAAGGCCACCATCACCCCGCTCAGACCTGCGTCCACCGCCGCGAAGGCCGTCTGCAGGTTCCGCTTGGCGTCGGTAAACATCTGGTCGATGGGAATCTGCGCTCCGGTCAGCACCACCGGCTTCGTCAGGTTCTGCAGCATATAGCTGAGGGCGGAAGCCGTATACGCCATGGTATCTGTGCCGTGGGTGATGATGATACCGTCATAATCCGGCAGCGCCTCCGCCACCTGCTCTGCCATAAACTGCCATTCCTCCGGCTGAATATTGGAGCTGTCCAGATTCAGGATATCCCGGCTTTCGATCGCGAAGCCTTCCCGCAGCTCCGGCATCCAGTCCAGAATTCCGTCTCCGGACATTCCCGGGGTCAGCCCCTCCTCTGAATGGGTACAGGCAATGGTTCCGCCTGTCGCCAGCAATAATACCTTTTTCATTCTCTTTGTTCCTCCTTACCCCTGCCAGTGCGCTGCCGCCCGGTCATGAAAATACAGTCGGTATTCCACACCGCTCAGTTCTTTATCCACAAAGGCTCTCGCTTTTTCCACGTCCCGCTCCTTCAAAGCCTCCACCAGCTCCAGATGCGCTTCCATCGCCCCCACCGCGTCCGCGCTTTTCCAGTCCCGCACCAGCACCCGGCGCAGCTTGTTCAGGGTTCCCTCCAGGGTGGAAATCAGATAGGGATTCCGGGACAGATAGGCGACCGACATATGAAACTGCATATTCATGTCGCTGTACTGCCGGTAGGTGCCCTCCTTCATGGCCGCTATCTGCTTATGTACCTCCGCCTCCAGGTGTTCCAGCTCCTCTTTCCCCGCGTACTGGATCGCCAGCTCTACGGAGGCCTTTTCCAGGATTCCGCGGAACTGAAACAGGCTCTGCAGCTCCGCCACTGAAAGCCCTCTGACCAGATAGCCCTTGTTGGGAATCTTGTCCAGGAATCCCTCCATACAGAGGTAATTCAGCGCCTCCCGGGACGGCGTCTTGCTGACGCCGAACTTTTCTGAAATCTCCGCCTCGGTAATCATATCATTTTCCTCATAAACCCAGTTGATGATATCCTCCCGCAAGGCTTCGAGGACCTTTTCTGTCATAGACTTCCGTTTCGCCATAATGAGCCTCCTGTATCTTAAGTCTGCCTGTTGTTTTTTTGGAATATCAGTGATATATCACTGATATTTGTATCGTACACCCGGGGATTTCCTGTGTCAATAGAAAGAGGACATTATCATACATTTTCTCTGATAATGTCCTCTTTCTGTTTGTATCCTGTTATCTTATTTTTCCGGAGAAATAATATATTTTCCTTTTGCGCGAAGCTCCGGTTTTCCTAAGATATCTGCCAGCCTGTCCAGACCGCATACCTCATACACCATACTGCTTACATCCAGCCGACCAGAATCTATTAGATCCAGCGCTCTTTTCTGTGTATAAGGATTAATATAAGAAGCCTTTAGTTCCAGTTCCTTCCGAAAGATTTCAAATGGCTTCACAGAAATCGTCTCATCTGGTTTAGTCAAACCGAACATCATAACAACTGCTTTATTTCCAGCAATATCGATGGCCTGTTCAATGGTAGACGGACGTCCCACACACTCAATAACTGTATTAATCCAGGTCATGCCCGCCTCCTTCAGGCGTGCTTTTACATCTTCATGAATCGGATCGATGCACACGTCAGCACCCAGCTTTTCCGCTACTTCACGTTTACTCTCCACTGGTTCCAGAAGCGCTATTTTCGCGGCTCCTGCCAGCCTTGCCAATTGAAGCTGTAACAGACCGATCATGCCTCCTCCGATGATGACTACCTGATGTCCCGGCTGAATCTCACACATATCCATGCCATGCAGACAGCAGGCTACCGGTTCCGTCATGGCTCCCTGCTCAAATGTTGTATGCTCTCCCAGCTTGTAGACCTGGCGCTCATCTACCGCGCAATATTCTGCGAAACCGCCGTTTACAGTTGTTCCATAGCCAATCATATGCTCGCAGTAATGAGCTACTCCCTTTCTGCAGGGATCACATGCCCCGCAGTAGCAGTTCGGATCGATGCATACCCGGTCTCCCACCTGATAATGCTGCACTTCACTTCCTACTTCGGTTATCACGCCGGAAAATTCATGCCCCAGAATCGTCGGGGGCGTTACCTCTGCTGCTCCTTTGTCCCCTTCATAAATATGTACATCTGTTCCGCACACACCACAGGCCTTTACTTGAATCAATACATCTTTCGGTCCCACCTTTGGCATCTCATGATCTTCAATTCTCAAATCATGTTTTCCGTAAAATACTGCACTTCTCATTCTGGTTTTCTCCTTTTTATTTTCCGCAAAGCAGGGAAAGATCGATCTGCTCTGCCAATGTTTTCCCGCCTTCGATACCCGGATGCAGTTTATCCTCTGAGCCACCCTTGGGGTTCAACCTGCTCTCGTCTGCGGGATCCTTCGCCCAACTGTCAAAATCAAAAATTTCATCAAATACTGTCGACCGACGAAGCAAATCATTCACACAGTTACGTTTTTCTTCATGCCAGGGACGCCAGTGATCCTTACAGCCTTTGAACGGAAGCAGGGTCGCCGCATAAATATTTGTCTGATGATAGTGTGCCGTATCCGCGCAGCTTTCCAGGCCTGCCACTATCTCTTCCGCACTGACCGCCTCCTCCGGGGGAGCTTCCCCTATTGCCGGATGTAGGATATCATTGATACCCTCTAACAAAATCACTGCGTCCGGTACAAATCCATTTGCAAATACGTCCCGCTCAAAACGGACAATTCCACGCTCTCCGAACCAGCCTCCATGTCCGGAACCCACGGAAGCATCATGCAAAAGCCGGTTTCCACAAATCCCCATATTCAGTAACGTTACCCTGCCCTGATACGTCTCCAGCAATCGCTCTGCAAATGGAGCTGTCCACCGGGACATATGGGTAATGGAATCCCCAAAAGCTACTACTGTAAAGACAGATTCTTCCGTCCACACAGCGATTTGATCCAGACCCGTCACACATTGATGTAATGGTTCTTTTTCAAAAAAACTTCCGGTCAATCCACCTTCATTTTTCGAATACCATACACTCGTCATGGAATTTGCCAGAAAGGTACAGGCACTCTTCACCACATTCTTTCCGGACCATCGAAGCTTGATCTGTATCTTTTGCCCTGCTTCTGCCTTCTGGATCACTTCATCTGACCAGATCCTTTTTCCAGGTGCTACTGCTATCCGACGCTGTCCGTTCACAGTGACAGGACATTTTCCCCCATCTCTGACCACAAGCCATGCCTCTTCTATATGAAGTGTTTCTGTTCCGAAGGTATTCTGGAATCTTATCTTAAATGCTTCGCATGGCGGAAACGCACAGATCTCCACATACTCTGTCTCATTTTCCACATAAAGCGGGAATGCCCCGAAATCCAGACTTCGGTATCCCCAGATACTGTACCAGTTTTTCAATCCTTAATCACTGCTCCCTGTCTAGTCAACGTCTCTCTCAGCTTCTCCGTCGGTACATCCCCGGCTTCACAGCCTTCTCCCAGCGCCAACGCTGCCGCAGTTCCCGCTGCCTGTCCTGTAGCAATGCAGCAGGGAATCACCCGGTAACTGGCTGCCGCGCCAGAGGTTCCGCTGATGCATCTTCCGGCTACTAGCAGGTTCTCTATCTTTTCCGGAACCAGGCAGCGGAATGGAATCGTATAGTAATCATTCACCTGGTGGAAAGTTGCTCCGCCGCCCTCTGAATTATGAATATCTATAGCATAAGCAAAGGTACAGATGGCATCCTCAAAATGCTTTCTATCCAGGATATCCTCTGTAGTCAGCTTATACCGTCCCTTGATATGTCTTGTTTCCCGTACACCCAGACGAGAGGCCATCTCAATTAGCTCAATATTCTCACACCCTGGAACATACTTCTGCAGAAAATGAAGTACTTCAAATACCTGACGGCGGCCTTCCATGACAGCCTTGCTGATTTCCTCTGTCCTGGTTGCGTCTACGTAAGCCATACGGGTAGTATTGATTTTCCAGCGGCCTTTAATGGGTTCCTCATAATTTCCCACCTCGTGGCGGTCGATATCCCAGTCGCCGTTGGCGCGTGCTTCTTTAATATACCAGGACCAGCAGTTTTCGCCCGGAATTCCCAGCTCGCCCTTCGCTTTTTTCTCCTCCAAAGCGCCCACAAACTTCTCCCGATCGATATTGCCTACTTCAAAGAACAGGGTAACCGGCTGCATTACTCCATCCTTCTCATCGCCCTTTACGAAATCACCGCCTGCAAAGTAAACCACGTCTGCATCTCCGGTACAGTCGATATAGGTCTTTGCGCAAAATACTGCCATTCCCTCTTTCATGGCTGCCACTACGCCTGTAATCTTCCCTCCATCAGTCAGCACATCACATACCTGTACATCATACAGGATTTCTGCACCGGCCTCACGTACCATTTCCTCCATTACTACTTCCAATATTTCTGAAGAAAATGGCGTCACATGACAATGACTTTTTATATAGTACGAACTGTAGGTGCTCATACCTTCTACTCTGGAAGGATGAATAGCGCCTCCGCGCTCCTCTGTACGGGTACAGAGTTCATCAAAAATTCCTTTCACAATCTGCTCTGTCGGCTCGTCGTTATAGCAGGTCATAAATGGACCCACCAGACCTCCGGTCGCCATTCCGCCCAGCATCTGCTCCCGCTCAATTAACAAAGTTTTCGCTCCGTTCCGTGCAGCAGCCACCGCTGCTCCAAACCCGGCAGAACCGCCTCCGATCACCAGCACATCTGTCTCTATAATTCTGTCAATCTGCTTCGTATACTGCATGATTTTCCTCCTTCTCTTTCAACCCCTTTTCCCAACATACCCATGCAAATGCATTCGCTCCTATCTCGCTCAGTGCCGGAACCCCCGTTTTCCCAACGCAGATTGGCCCAATTTTCAGAATAGGGACCTGATATCTTGCCGATAGCATACCAATCTGATTCTGCTCCAGATAATGAAAATACTCATGATAAAGAATCAGGTTCAGCCCATTCTCATAAGACATTTCATTGTGCTCACTCCAGAGTTTCACTGATTTCTTATATATGGTCAGCTGATTTTTCCCGGACAAATATTCACAGAAATACCGGTATTTTCCCAGCACATTATCGACATCTTCACAAGTAATTTTTACCTGATCCTTTTTCAGAATGTCCAGCATAGCAGGAAGCTCATTCTCCCGGTACTGCTCCAGGAACTGCTCTGCCTGAGCTTTCCCAACTGCCCAGGCCATTTCAAAAACATCCCTTATCTTATCTTTTGGTATCTTATGAATCATATAATCTGTCAGCAAAATCTGCATACTGCTCTCTTTATCAGGAAAAGGATATTGCTTCATATAGTTCTCCTTTAGTCTGTTCGTGCTGAGGTCAGAATCATCAGCTGATCATCCTCCCGGACTGCTGCAAGTTCTACCTCTGCCAGAGACTTCATCTGTGCTTCGTCCAAAAGTCCGGACAGATCCAGGATTCGCTTTCCAAATATCAGATAGGTATTGGGCAACGTTTTGCCTCCGTCATTGTACTCCGTCATATTGTCTACTGCCCGAAGCAATGCGTTCTCCCAGTTTTTTCCATCTGTCATGTACACTTTTCCATTCTTTTTCTGAAGACGAATAACACCTTCTTCATCCGCAATCGCTGTAGGCTTGCTCACTGATTTAATCAGGCCAAAGAGTTTTTTACTCTCCATCTTATATTGCATTGCATACATCATTCCGTTGCCTGCCGCCGTATAGACATTCTTTATGTCTGTATTCAAGTGCTCTGCTACCTTTTTGCGAATCTCCTCCTCTGTCAGTTTTCGATTAGTCAGATCCTTGGAACGAAGCTCTGTCGTACCGATAGCAATAGCTCTTACCATGTTTTTCGTCGCATCAACCTCCACCGATACCTCTACGGTCTCCGGTGACGCACCGGAATGAATGGCTCGTTCTTCCGCCTCACGCCGCACAGCCAGAATGTCCTCCTGAGTTGGATTGGCAATGGTACGCTCTACCGTATCGCGAATCATAGCCAGCGCTACACCGATGGTCGAGATAACCGACGCATTTTTCGCATTCCGGTGTTTCATGGACAGGGTTTCTGCCAAATGAGGTACCACCGCAGCCGCTCCTCCGCCTCCGCCTACCAGCACAATGGTTCTCGGATCCATATTGTAATCTTCAATCAGTGCTTTTACAACCTTTCCATTCTTCACGGCAGACAACCGAAGCGCTTCCTTCGCCGCTTCCTCCACAGACATTCCCATGTTGTCAGCCAGCGGCTTCCATGCCTTTCTCGCTGCCTCCACGTTTCCTTTTGCATAATCCTCGTCCTTTACATAACCGGCGAGATTGGCCGCGCCTGCCAGAGACAGGGCAAATTTTTTTCCGTTAGAGCACTGCACATACGCGTAATCCGGGTCTGTATCCGTGGGCTTTATCGCACAGAGAACCGGGTCAACAATATCTGCGCTGTCAGAATAAACCTCATAATCCAGACCTGCAATATGTACGCTTCTGGGTCCTACATCTGAAATTTTTCCATTTTCAATCTGAATCATACTTCCGCCGCCGATGCCCACTGTGCGCACATCCAGAGAAGTCAGATAGGTCTTGTGACCGCCTACCTCGGCGTATTTGACCATGACCTTTCCATCTTTCACACAGGAGATGTCCGTACTGGTTCCTCCTACCTCCAGGAAGATACCGTTGGTCAACTTTTCATACATCAGCGCACCGGCCACTCCTGCTGCAGGACCGGACAGAATCGTCAAAATCGGCCTTCTGCGCACCTCATCTACTGTCATTACACCACCGTCACAACGCATTACCATAAGTGGCGTCTGAATTCCGGCTTTTTTAATACTGGATTCTGTCATATTGGCTGCATCCAGCATCTTTGGCATAATGCTGGCGTTGACAACCGCGGTACGTGTTCTTACCTTCAGGCCATAAAGCTTGGATATCTCGTTGGTGGCTGTCGCTGTAATTCCCTTTTCCTGGCAGATCTCCGAAACCTTCGTCTCGTTCTCCGGATGGTCTACACTGAACGCCTCAGCCGCCACGATTGCCTCACAGCCTTTTTCCTGAAGCCGTATCACTGCCTCAGCTGCATTCTGGCAAAATGCTTCGGTTTCACTCTCCACATACTCATTTTCTGAATGAAGGCTCTTGGTAGCCGTCAGGGGAATGTCGCCCATGACCGTATCGCTCTTGGACTTGGCGCCCTCAATTCCTTTTCCGATGGTTACAATACCTACTTTTACTACGTCGCCTTCCAGCAGGGCATTGGTCGCCTGTGTCGTTCCATGGGAAATAAATACTACATCTTCCGGCTTTACCTGATTTTTCTCCATGATCTCACGCAGTACCTGCACGATACCGGCTGCTACGCCTGCTTTATCCTTATGGGTCGTAGGTACCTTGGCTGTGCTGACCAGTTCAAACGTATCATTATTGATCAGCGCTGCATCCGTAAAGGTACCGCCTACGTCAATTCCAATTCTAACTTTCATGTTCCTACCTCTTTTTCTGTTTAAAAGTGTTGCGACCTATAATACTACAGGCCGCAACATTTTTTACTCTGTGAAATTTTTTTACAGCCACATCACTGCGCTCACTACGACACCGACGATAACAACCGGCCAGATCCAGGGCAGGAGACGTTTGGTAACAGATGTTACCTCCTCGCCT
>QWCN01007754.1_pt1 | contig 16043 bp, 12 predicted proteins | sample 1972711 | NCBI WGS metagenome assembly QWCN01 (sample SAMN09866707, study PRJNA288562) | Human gut metagenome isolate term1_stool, whole genome shotgun sequencing... | isolation source: gut | host: Homo sapiens | place: USA: California | reverse complement strand
AGGAATCGTTAATTGCGTTATCAACTATAAATGGACTTTTAAATCGAAAGGAAAGAAAACACACGTTGCTGTAAAATTTATCCTTGTATGGGTTTGCAGTGTTTGGCTCAATACGTGGGGAACGTATGCACTGACGGAATCATTAGCGAAGATTCCCTGGGTACGCAACACACTTAGCCTGTATTTCGGAGATTTTTTCATTATTCCTAAAGTGGTAGTGGCAGTCATCGTGGCACTGTTCTGGAACTATAATATGCAACGCTTTTTTGTTTACCGGAATATAGATATAAGAAGTTTGTTCGGAAAAAGAAACTGAAAAACGGATTGAAAAGACTGATGAGAAAACGAAAGAATTAGATATATACAGATTGAGAAAACAGAAGATTTAGATAAAAATAGCTATAAACAGATTTAAACAGATGAATTACAGAGATTATTTACAACAGTTGATTTATAAGATTATCAATCCCCTGATACGCGGAATGATTAAAATAGGAATCACTCCTAACTTTATCACCACTACCGGATTTATCCTGAATGTAGTAGCGGCAGGTATGTTTGTATATGCCGGCATATATGGCGGACAGAACGATTTGGCCATTATCGGCTGGGCAGGAGGTGTGATTTTGTTTGCCGGACTGTTCGATATGATGGACGGACGTGTAGCTCGCCTAGGCAACATGAGTTCCAAGTTCGGTGCGCTTTACGATTCAGTACTCGACCGTTATAGTGAATTGATGACTTTCTTTGGTATCTGTTACTATTTATCAATGAAAGATTATTTCCTTTATGCACTCATTGCATTTGTGGCACTAATCGGCTCACTGATGGTAAGCTATGTGCGTGCCCGTGCCGAAGGCTTAGGAATTGAATGTAAAGTCGGATTCATGCAACGTCCGGAACGCGTAGTGCTGACCAGTCTCGGAGCTTTGTTCTGTGGCGTTTTCAAAGATATCACCGTTTTAATAGTAAATAGTCTAGTTGTCTAATCAAAACATTATAATGATAAAGAATATTCAAATGCCGTCGAAGAGAGAAGCCCTGACTGTGACAGTCATTATGGCTCTTTTCCTTTTGCTGACAAGTATCTTCATCGGGCTTCGTTCCGAGCACCTGTTAATGGCGGTACTCTATTTAGTTTTATTTTTTGCCGGATTACCTACTCGTAAGTTGGCTGTGGCCCTGTTACCTTTCGCCATTTTTGGAATCTCGTATGACTGGATGCGTATTTGCCCCAACTACGAAGTGAACCCGATTGATGTAGCCGGACTGTATAATCTCGAAAAGTCTCTTTTCGGAGTAATGGATAATGGTCTTCTGGTTACTCCTTGCGAATACTTCGCTGCACACAACTGGCCGATAGCGGACGTTTTTGCCGGAATCTTCTACCTTTGTTGGGTTCCCGTTCCCATCCTGTTCGGTCTTTGCCTGTATTTCAAGAAGGAAAGAAAAACCTACCTTCGCTTTGCGTTAGTGCGGCCTATATGGTAGTTGCATTGGTGTATGCCATTATTGGTAAATGCAGGTGGTATGTGGTTACTCTTTTCTCTATTATCATGGTCGGCATTTGGGGAACAGCTATTTATTCATGCCATCATTATATCATTGATGTATTACTTGGCATCTCTTGCGCGTTAATCGGTTGGCTGGTATTCGAATACATATTGATGAGAATCCCGGCGTTCAAAAGATTCTTCGAAAGATATTATACGTATATAAAGTAAGATTATATGTGAATAAAGTGAGATATATACCCATACAAAAAGCAAGTATATACTCATATAAAAGCAGATATATACCCATATAAAAAATAGATATAAGTCTCACAAATAGTGAAGAACAAGTACCGTAATATATTTCTCGCTTTTGGTATCATTGCCGTTCTGATAATGATATTCACTTTTGATATGGATTATCAGGAGCTTTGGCTGAATTTGAAGCGTGCAGGGGTATATTTACCTTTGGTTTTGTTGCTATGGCTGTTTGTCTACCTTATTAATACAGTATCGTGGTACATCATCATCCGTAGTGGTGGTAAGACGGGGTTTTCATTTGTCCGGCTCTACAAATTCACAGTAACAGGTTTTGCGCTTAATTACGTGACTCCTGTTGGGCTGATGGGAGGCGAACCATATCGCATTATGGAGCTGAAACCCTATATAGGAATAGAACGCGCCACCTCTTCCGTGATTCTTTATGTGATGATGCATATCTTTTCCCACTTTTGCTTTTGGTTAAGTTCAGTGTTGCTTTACGTTTGTCTCTATCCGGTGGGGTGGATGATGGGGATAATCTTAGGAGCTATTACTGTCTTTTGCTTGCTGATTGTTATTCTTTTTATGAAAGGCTATCGGCAGGGGATGGCTGTGGCTTTTGTCCGTATGGGTGGTCGTATTCCTTTTCTGAAAAAGAAAGTATTTCATTTTGCAAACGCGCATAAAGAGAAGTTGGAGAATATAGACAAACAAATTGCCCTTCTCCACCAACAAAAGAAACAAACCTTTTATAGCGCCCTCTTACTGGAATATACCGCCCGTGTAGTCAGTTGTCTTGAAATATGGCTGATACTGAACGTGCTGACCACCCATGTCAGCTTTGCCGACTGCTGCCTGATTGCGGCTTTCTCTTCTTTACTTGCTAATCTGCTGTTTTTCCTGCCTATGCAATTGGGAGGTCGTGAAGGTGGCTTTGCCCTCGCCGTAGGCGGCCTTTCCCTTTCCGGAGCTTACGGAGTCTATGCCGCTTTGATTACCCGTGTACGCGAAATGGTCTGGATTGTAATCGGACTTGTACTAATGAAAGTAGGAAATTTTAAACAATCAAAAGAAAGATATTCTGCTTAAATTTATAACTTTGTCTGATCTATAAAGACTCTTATGAAGGGCTCTATAAAAGAACTTATAGAAAAACTTGTCAAAGGAGTTCTATTTGGATCTATAGAAAAGACTGACGAAAAGACCTATAAAGAAAACGACAATGAATAATTTTATCTTTTACAGCCCTACTGAATTCGTGTTCGGTCGGGATACGGAAGCGCAGACCGGAGTGTTAGTACAGAAATACGGTGCACGCAAAATAATGATTGTTTATGGTGGCGGTTCCGTGATACGTAGCGGCTTGTTGGCCCGTGTTGAGAAATCATTGCAGGAAGTAGGTATTCCCTATTGCATGCTGGGTGGTGTACAGCCTAACCCGATAGACACGAAAGTGTATGAAGGAATCGACCTCTGCCGGAAAGAAAACGTAGACATGATGCTCGCCGTTGGTGGTGGCTCTGTGATTGATACGGCGAAAGCCATTGCAGCCGGAGTTCCTTATAACGGAGATTTCTGGGATTTCTACATCGGAAAAGCCATTGTGACGAAAGCATTGAAAGTAGCCGTTGTGTTAACGATTCCTGCTGCCGGAAGCGAAGGTTCCGGTAACACCGTCATCACGAAAGTCGATGGCTTACAGAAATTAAGCCTCCGTGCTCCCGGTGTACTACGTCCTGTTTTTGCCGTGATGAACCCCGAGCTGACCTACACACTTCCTCCTTTCCAAACCGCCTGCGGCATTGCCGATATGATGGCACACATCATGGAACGCTATTTCACCAACACGAAAGATGTAGAAATAGGCGATCGCCTGTGCGAAGGTACCCTGCTTGCCATCATCAAAGAGGCAACTACCGTCATGAAAGACCCCGAAAACTACGGAGCCCGTGCCAATCTGATGTGGTGCGGAACGATCGCCCACAATGGAACCTGTGGTGTAGGTTGTGAAGAGGACTGGGCTTCCCACTTCCTCGAACATGAAATCAGCGCCATCTATAACGTGACTCATGGTGCCGGACTCTCCGTAATCTTCCCTGCCTGGATGACATGGATGACAGAACACAATGTGGATAAGATAGCCCAATACGCCATCCGAGTGTGGGGAGTGGCAGAATCAGACGATAAAAAGGCGGTAGCCCTTGAAGGAATTTCCCGTCTGAAATCCTTCTTTACTTCCATCGGCCTGCCTGTGACCTTTAAAGAACTTGGCATTGAGAATCCCGACATCGACCGCCTTGCAGATAGTCTGCACCGGAATAAAGGTGAATTGGTAGGCAACTATGTCAAATTAGCGAAACAGGACAGCAAAGAGATATACCGTCTGGCATTATAAAAAAACAGATATAACCGACAGCTGCATCATTTGCCTTTTGATAGAGGATAAATGATGCAGTTATTCTTTTTGCTATTGATTAATACCTAAACAGAAGCAAAAAGATTTTGCTTTAATTATATTTTGGTATAATAGTTGTGTAAAATACCTAAAATTCGTGATTGCTCCGTCTATCATATAAGAATACTTTTGCGGGTGTAATAACTATATATATCCGTTATGCAAAAGCTAAATTCCGGGGCTTTGAATAGAATCTTATTGTTTGTATACATTTTATCACTATCTACTAATGCAATAGCCCAAAACAAAAATAATTCAAAAGAGACATATCTTCTTCCTCCACACGGAAATTATGTTTATGGCCGGGTGATTGAGAAACTCTCTAAAGAACCGATGGTAGGAGTGACGATTCGTTTGGATGGTCATTCTACTGGTGTAATTACCGATATAAACGGTTGCTATGTATTGACTCTACCCGAAAAAGGCGGTCTGGTTATCTATTCCTACATCGGTTTCGAAACCCGTAAAATCAAAGTCACTTCCCGGCAGAAAGTCGATGTGCAGATGGTAGAAGCTACCGAAAGTATTCAGGAAGTGATTGTAACCGGCTATAACTCCATACAGAAAGAAAGTTTCACAGGAAATACCACAAAGATAGAGAAAGAAGACCTGTTAAAAGTCAACCCGAACAACCTGATTTCGGCCATTCAGACTTTCGATCCCTCTTTCAGAATACAGGAGAATCTGGCTGCAGGTTCCGATCCCAACAGCCTGCCTCAATTCGTCTTGCGTGGTCAGACCGGTATCGGAGAAACGACACTTGGGCAGACCTCCACCTCCTCCATTTCGCGGGAAGTGCTAAGCGGTAATTCCAACCTGCCTATCTTCATACTGGACGGCTTTGAAGTCGATGTAGAAAAGATATACGACCTCGATATGAATAGCATCCACAGCATCAATATCCTGAAAGATGCTGCCGCCACTGCCATGTACGGTTCACGTGCGGCCAACGGAGTAATTGTCATTGAACGGCGTGCGCCTGAAGCCGGAAAGTTCCGTGTACAGTATTCCGGAGTACTTTCTGCCGAACTGCCGGATTTATCCTCCTACAATCTGATGAATGCCCGTGAGAAGCTGGAAACCGAACGCCTGGCAGGACTATATGACAGCAACACCCCGGAAATAGCCCCCTATACCAACGGTTACTACCAACGACTCAATAATGTACTGACAGGTGTCGATACCTATTGGCTTTCTCAAGGACTGCGCACAGCTCTGAACCATAAGCACTCCGTTTTCATAGACGGTGGAGAAAACGACGTGCGCTGGGGAGTGGAACTGGGATTCAGAGGAACGGAAGGAGTGATGAAACACTCTTCCCGTAAGAATGCCAATGCCGCTTTTTATGTAGACTACCGCATTGGCGGACTACAAATAAAGAACAAAGTGACCTACACTTATAACAAAAGTACAGATGTCCCCTTCAATTCATTCAGCGATTACTCCCATTTACTTCCTTATATGCGTCTGTATGATGAAAATGGCGATTATGTGCGCCGTCTCGAAAAGTTCGACGGGGCTAGCGGCACACAAGTAAATCCACTGTACGAAATCAACTTCTACAACAGCTTCGACCATTCCGGTTATGATGAAGTAACCGATGACCTTAGTCTGAATTGGCGTATCACCGACGGTCTGCGTCTGCGCGGTCAGTTTTCCGTCCTGATGAGAAATTCTACCGGTGATCTGTACAAAGATCCCGCATCGGCCAGTTATTCAGCCAGTACAGGCAACATCAATGGTGAAAAAACAGAATCCACACAAAAGAGAACAGTGATAGACGGAAGCCTGTCACTCATGTACAACAATACCTTCAAGGGACACAATCTCAATATCTGCTTGTCCTCCAACATGAGACAAACGCAGAGCACTGCTTCCGAAACACGTTACCGGGGATTTCCGGGTGGCGACCTTGTCTCTTCAAACTATGCGGCAGAAGTATACGGAAAGCCCAGCAGCTCCGATAATACCACCCGCTTGGTAGGAGCCTTGCTCACTTCCAACTACACCTACAACAATATCTATCTCGCCGACCTTACAGGACGTATCGACGGTTCTTCCGAATTCGGTTCCGATAAAAGATGGTCCATGTTCTGGTCAACAGGAGCAGGAATCAACATTCATAATTATGATTTTATGAAGTCGAATGAACTCTTTTCCATGTTGAAGTTCCGTGCCTCCTACGGACTGACCGGAAAGACCAACTTCTCCCTCTATTCGGCCAAAGATATGTATCAGCTGCAAACAGACAGCTGGTATCCCACAGGCTACGGTGTATTCCTCTATCAGATGGGAAATCCGAACCTGAAATGGGAACGTAAATACACCCTCGACTATGGAGTTGAAATCGGACTGTGGCACGATAAAATCTATCTGAAAGCCTCTGCCTACGACGAGCGTACCATCGACCTGATAACCGATTATACCATCCCTTCCTCTACCGGATTCACCTCCTACAAAGAAAACATGGGAAAGGTGAAAAACACCGGCGTCGAACTGGAACTGCGGGCACGACTTTACAGTGACAGAAACTGGCTCTTCCAGCTCTACGGCAGCTTTGCAAGAAACAAAAACACGATTATTGAAATCTCCCAGGCAATGCGCGACTATAATAAAAGAGTGGAAGAACTGTTCAGCGGATATAACCCCGAAAGCAGCTCCGATTCAAAATATGCTAAAACATACCTGAAATATTACGAAGGAGCCTCTCTGACCTCTATTTACGGGATGAAGTCATTGGGAATCAGCCCCACAAACGGCAAAGAAATCTACCTTCGCCGGAATGGTGACGTTACCGATGTATGGTCTGCCGACGAATGGACCATTATTGGCGATACAGCTCCCAAGGGACAAGGCTCATTCGGTTATACCCTGTCCTATAAACAGTTATCCATGTTTGCTTCTTTCCTCTATACTTTTGGTGGAGATGCTTACAACAATACCCTCGTCTCCTATGTAGAGAATGCCGACATTAAAAATGACAATGTAGATAAGCGGGTATTGCTCGACCGTTGGCAGAAACCGGGAGACATAACCACCATGAAAGATATTCGTGACCGTAATGTCACCACCGGCGCATCTTCGCGTTTTGTACAGAAAAACAATACCCTGCAATGGAGTTCATTGACAATGAGCTACAATTTCCGTCCCGAACAATTAAAGAAACTCCATCTGTCCGGCCTGCGTCTTTCGTTCACGATGAACGACCTGTTCTATTGGTCTACCATCCGTCAGGAACGGGGACTGGATTATCCTTATTCGCGTTCATTCAATCTGACTACTAACATCATATTCTAACCATACAAATGAAGAAACTAATCAGCCATATACTAATAGCCCTGACAGGAATGTTAGCCGTTTCCTGCAATGCCTGGCTGGACGTAACACCAGAAAATGCGATAGCCGACGACGATCTGTTTTCCACCGGTTTCGGCTACCGGAATGCCCTGAATGGTATCTACACCAATCTGGCGTCCGACGAACTTTACGGTAAGCAACTAAGCTGGGGATTCCTTAGTGCCATCTCCCAGCAATACAATCAAAAGGCGGGAACCATCTCTCCGATGTATGCCGACGCTTCCGAACTTATCTATAACACGGTCGACACCGAACCCGTCGTGACAGCTATCTGGGAAAAAGGCTATAAAGTGATAGCCAACCTGAACAAGCTCATCGAGAACATCCGGCCCACGGACATCTCTTTGTTCGAATACGGAGAAGAAGAGAAAAACCTCATTTACGCCGAAGCCTTGTCATTAAGAGCCATGATGCATTTTGACCTACTTCGCTTGTTTGCTCCTGCAACGGCAACCAATCCTTCGGGCGCCTATCTTCCTTACCGCGATAAATACGAAGCCGCAGTGGTAGAAAAATGTACCGTTACCGATTTTATCGAGAAAGTCCTGAAAGACCTGCTCGAAGCGGAAGACATTCTGCGTAAGTTTGACACCGAATACCATCCCGAAGCGATGTACGCTTCACAAATGTACGAACCTACTCCCGAATGGAATGCCCGCTACCGCTTCAACTCCGGTTCCTATATAGACGATATGGGAGCATTCTTCTGGTATCGTGGCATCCGCTTCAACTATCTGGCATTGCTGGGGTTGAAAGCCCGTGTCTGCATCTATGCCGGTCCTGCCTACTACAAGAATGCCGAGACAGCCGCCAAAGAACTTTACAACACCTATTACCAGCAGAAACGGTGGATAGGCTTTACAGAAGGAGAGAACATTACCTGCAATCTCAATTCCCGATATACAAAAGTCTCCCACGACATATTGTTCGGCTTGTACAAGAAACAGCTGGCTACGGATTATGAACAGGCCGTATGGGGCTCTTCCTCTTCTTCGTCAACCACCCGTTTGCCGTTGGCAAATATCCCTTCCCTGTTTGCTTCGGACAATACGGGCGTATATACCGACTATCGGCTCACCTACCTGATCGGGACTACCAATGAAACCCAGTCGAAGTATTACACACTGAAGTATAACCCTTCCGTAGAATCAGTAGTAGAAGCAATGGAGAATCCGATGATACCAGTGATCCGGTTCAGTGAAATCTGTCATATCCTGGCGGAGATCAGTAGCTATAATGGCAAGATAACCGAAGGAATCAACTACCTCGAAACAGTTCGAAAAGTCCGTGGAGCTGAACGTACCCTTAGTCTGACAGTCAGCACCCGTGAACAACTGGATGCCGAAATACTGCTCGATATACGGAAAGAAATGATAGGCGAAGGTGGAACCTTCTACACCTACAAACGGATGAACCTCTCCACCGTGCCCGATTCCGACGAGGAAGGAGAAATCAACATGACAGGTTCTTATGTACTTCCATTGCCTACCAGTGAAACAACCAACTAATGCCCGGATAAGATGAAACGAATATTGACATATACCATCTTCTGCCTGCTGTTCGTTCTCACCTCTTGCAGTGAAGAGCAGCTGGACGTTTATAATGGAGACAATTACGTCTATTTTACTTACATGAGCGATAAGTCTCCACAGAAAATAACATTCAACTTTGCTACAGATGCACCCTTGCTTCGAGAAGGAACCGTGAAAGTGAAAATGACACTTCTTGGCTACCTGCTCGAAGAAAATGCCACCTGTGATATTTCCGCAGTGGGAGAGAAAAGCACCGCCCGTTCCGGCATCGACTATGCCCCTTTGACCTCCGGCATCTTCCATAGCGGACTGGCGGAAGACACCTACGAAGTCACCGTCTATCGCAATGAAGACCTGCTCAACACAGACTACACCCTTACCCTTTCACTGGATGCAGTGGAAAACTGTCTGGTGGGTCCGGCAGAATACAAACACGTCACGATTCAAGTGACCGACCGGATTTCCCAACCTGTTTGGTGGAACCAGAGTTCGGCAGCCAATCTGGGTACTTATTCGGATATGAAATACCGTGTTTTTATCATTTTCATGGATGGTGAGATACTCGAATCATTGGATAAATACACCGGTATTGAGTTTGTCAACCTGATAGCCGACTTCAAGGCCTGGTGGAAAGACCAGTGGCAGCAAGGCAATTACCAATATTATGATACAGACGGAGTGACACCGCTGTATGAAACCATTCTCGATAACTGATAATAAATTATGAAGCGAAAAACAATACTATTCATTTCAATCCTGCAGCTTCTCGTGATAACCGGCTGTTATGACGATTTGGGAAACTATGACTATACAAACTCTACCAAAGTTTCTTTTGTGAACTCCGCTTCATCGGACTACACGTTTATGGTAGGCGACCTTTTCGAGATGGATGCGCCCATCAACTTCTCAACGGACATCGGGAATGTTGATGAACTTTTCACCGTTCAATGGTATCTGAACCGTGAACTGATCTACACAGGTTATCATCTGAAGTATCAGTTCGAAAAAGGCGGAACGTACGAACTGATACTGAAAGTCATCAATAAGGAAACGAATGAAACATACATCAGCAATAAATATACCTTGACGGGAAAGAACAGTTTCGACTGGGGCTGGATGATTCTCTCCAACAAAGGAGACGGAAAATCTTCTTTATCTTTCATCAATCCCGGCCTCCGGGCTACGCACGATGTAGAAAACATCATCGAAGATGGTCTGGGTACAGACCCGCTCGGGATCTATTACTATTATGTATTAGGCTCTATCTCCGGTGAAGAATATTACGTGATTTGCTCCGAACAGGGGGAAGTGTATATCCGTGCCGTAGGCACTGACAATAAAGCGATTCCTTATTACGGGAAGTACGGCGCCATGCCGTATGAGTTTGAGGGAGGTAGCCGTATCACCTGTTTCGCACCGTTCCACAACGTCACTTATTGGTGTGCCGACGAAGAACGTTGTATCTTGTATGATGAGCAAAATGCCCGTTTTATCGGCATTACACATTATCCGCAGTGGGGAGCAGTTTATACTCCTGCCATCGTCTACTTCAAAACATACGATCAGGATTTGGAAGTTCCCTCCGGTGTGTTGCGGGTGAACAATATGGGAGCGGGAACCCGCTGCCTGGCAATAGGGGCTTACGAAAAGAAAGATGTAGCCTCCAACGGCGGGCTGACATTTTGGTCAAACTACGTGTCGCTGATTGACGTGCAGGGAACCGGAAATTATGATTTGCACGAGTTTGCCGTAAAAGACATGGATAATAACTCTCACCTGATAACCGGTACGGATCAATACGGATTCAGCGGCAGCTCCTTATTGACTCCGCAAAGTGTCATTAAGATGTCCTCCAATTTTGAAAAGAACCCTTATTTCTACTTTACCGATGGAGATAAGAATCTCTATATATACAGTATGCAGATGCGCAGCCATATGCTGGCTTACACAGCAGGCAGCTGTATCACCGGCATCAGTGGAAGTCCTGTTGTTTGTGAGTTTTATGGCTATGGGGGAAATAGCACTGATCCGAATTTCCGGCTGGCACTTTCGCAGGAAAATGGGGATATCGCCATCATCGATGTAAACACGAGCCAGATGGTACGTCTCTTCGAAGGTTTTGCTCCCGATTTGGAATTGAAGACTTTTAGCGGGTTTGGCGATGTGAAAGGCATGGTATGGTGCACGAACTATGAAGGAGAATATTAATTGGAAAAAGAAAATAACCTATCAGTAAATAATTAATCATTTAAACGAGAAAAGTATGAAAAATAGACTGTTTTATTTTGCTGCTTGTGTAGCTTTAGTATTGTCTTCAGTAAGTTGCAGCAGTGACGATGGTGAAGAAGAAGATGCAGATATTCCCGTAGTGGGGAAAATTGCTGTTTCCGGTGCTTATAATGTGTATTCCCATGGAAGCCAGGGATGGATTGAAGCGGACAAGATAGGAATATATGTGTTGTCCGATGGCAAACCGCAGGATAACTTGCCGTATGCTCCGTCGGAAGTAGCGGTGGCTACTACTACAGAATTGGATGGTAAAACGTATATAGTATATGATCGTGATAGTCGTGTGACTGAAGATATTACGCTGAATCCTTCTTCCGAACTTGCTGCAGGATTTAAGGGTGGCGATCACACTATTTATGCCTATACGCCCTATAACGCAGCTTCACAAGATTATAAGGCTGTCGCTTTGCCCAACTTAGCTGTGCAGGAGTATTATGAATCAGAGTTTATGCCGCATCGTAATTATAGCTTTGCTTATGCTTCGGCTACTACATCTAGCTATTCTGCTGCAACTGTTTCTTTGGGAGAATTCAAACCATTGTTTTCTCAAATCACTTTACCGGGTGCGGGATGCCCGGATTCTTTTGTCGGTAAGAAATTTACTAAAGTGGTGGTGAGCTGTGACCATCCGATTGCCTACGAAGATGGAGCAACTGTAGATTTGTCGACAGGTAAAATTTCCGGTACTCCGATAAACAGTATTACTTATAATCTTCCTAATGGCGGCTTCGAGATAACTGCCGGGTATTTTGGTGCCAGTTTGGAGACCTGTTATATGATGATTGCCGTACCTTTTGAAACAGGGCTAACTTATACCTATAATTTTACTTTGACAATTGATGGACAGGAATATACTATTTCAGGCAAACCGAATGAAAAGATGTCTAGTATCAACAACTTAAATATGTATGGCATTGCCGGTATCGAATAATTATTATCTTTGTATCTGTATATAAATATTAAAAAAGAAAGCATGAAGAAATTAGTTTCAATTCTGATGATTCTGGCAATGATCGTTCCATTGGCCGGAGCACAATCGACGGACATCTTCAAGAAAAAGAAGAAAAAGAAGAGCAAGACGGAAGCGGTGGATAAAGCCAAGGCTGACTCCATTGCCAAGAGTAAGAAAGATGCTCTGCAACCTTACGCAAAAGTAATCACCGGCAAAGCCAAAACAATGGACGGCTTTTTTAAAGTGCATTACGTAGATGGTAAATATTTCTTCGAAATAGCCGACTCTCTTTTCGGACGTGATATTTTGATTGTGAACAGAGTTGTGAAAGCACCGGTAGACGCGCAGAAACGTAAAGTAGGCTATCCGGGAGATTACATCAGCGACGAAGTGATCCGTTTCGAGAAAGGACGCGGCGACAAACTGTTCGTGCGTGAAATCTCTTATCTCGAACATTCTGCTGATACACTGGGCATGTATCAGGCCGTATTGAACTCCAATGTTCAACCCATTGTGGCCACCTTCCCGCTGAAAACTGTCCGCAAAGAAGGAGAAACTACCAACTACGTGATCGACATGACCGACTATATCCGTAAGGACAACGAAATGTTTTCATTCACCAGCCGGGTGAAAGACAACATCGGAGCGAGCAGCATGGTAGACGACGCCAGTTATATCGACACACTGAAAGCCTTTCCGCAAAACATCGAAATACGTACCGTGCGTACCTTCCAGCGGAAGAAAGGAGGAGGCAGTGGACTTGAGAAACTGCTGGCAGCTTTCTTTGCCACCTCTACCACTCCGTTGACTTACGAACTGAACAGCTCTATGCTATTACTTCCCAAGGAACCGATGAAACCGAGATTGCACGACGACCGGGTAGGTTACTTTGCTGTGAGCTATAAGGATTTTGACGAGAATCCGCAAGGAGTGAAGTATAAAGCGAATATCACCCGCTGGCGTCTCGAACCCAAAGACGAAGACCGCGAGAAATACCTGCGTGGCGAATTGGTGGAACCAAAGAAACCGATTATCATTTATATCGACCCTGTCACTCCGAAGAAATGGGTTCCGTACCTTATTCAGGGAGTGAACGACTGGCAAGCCGCTTTTGAGAAAGCAGGATTCAAAAATGCAATCTTCGGCAAAGAAGCACCGACGGACGATCCTACCTGGAGCTTGGAAGACGCCCGCCATTCGGCTATCGTGTACAAGCCTTCCGATATTCCGAACGCAAGCGGACCTCACGTGCACGACCCTCGCAGCGGTGAAATTCTTGAAACGCATATCAACTGGTATCACAATGTGATGAGCCTGCTTTACAACTGGTACATCGTGCAGGCAGGAGCCATTGATCCGGGAGCACGCAAACCGATGTTCGACGATGAACTGATGGGCGAACTGGTACGTTTTGTATCTTCCCACGAGGTGGGACATACATTAGGACTGCGTCATAACTTCGGTTCTTCCAATACCGTCCCGGTAGAGAAACTTAGAGACAAAATATGGGTGGAAGCCAACGGTCATACACCGTCTATCATGGACTATGCACGCTTCAACTATGTGGCACAGCCGGAAGACAACGTTTCACGTTCGGGAATATTCCCCCGTATCGGTATGTATGATAAATGGGCGATTGAATGGGGCTATCGTTGGATGCCTGAATATGAAACGGCGGAAGCCGAAATACCTCATTTGAATAAGTGGATCATTGAGAAGCTGCGGGAGGACAAACGCTATACGTTCGGAACGGAACTCGACAGAAACGATCCCCGCAACCAGAGTGAAGATTTGGGAGATGATGCCATGCTGGCAAGCTCGTATGGAATCAAAAACCTGAAACGTGTGATGCCTGAAATCATGAACTGGACTTATGAACCGAATGAGGGTTATATGAAAGCTGTCCGTTTGTATCAGAATGTGGTGGGACAATTCGACTTGTACATGGGCCATGTGGCTACCAATGTGGCCGGTATCTACCACAATCCGATTTCTGTGGAACAGACAGACATGAAAGCGGTGGAATATGTTCCGAAGGATATTCAGAAGAAAGCGGTCGACTTCCTGAACAAGGAACTGTTTACCACACCGACCTGGCTGATGGATGATAAACTGTCCGAAAGAACTGGTATCAATACTTTCAATTCGATCTACCGTGTACAGAGCAGTACATTGAAACAACTGCTTAGCAGCCGCACACTTGATAAGATGACGGACAACGAACTGGTCAACGGAGCGAAGGCATACACAGCCAACGATTTGTTCCGTGATTTGAAGAAGAGTATCTGGAGCGATATGCAAGGAGGAAAGAAACCGGATGCTTCCCAACGTAGTTTGCAAAAGACTTATGTCAATGCGTTGATTGGAATGCTTGATAAACCGAAGAACAGTTCCGGTTCGCTCGGAAGTCTGGGTGGTTATTCGCTCGTAGCTTTCGATTTCCCTTCTGAAGCACCGACTATTGCACGCGGACAGTTGACTGATCTTAGAAGAGACCTGACCAATGCGGCAAATGCTTCCAGTGGAATATACAGAAGTCATTATCTGAACTTGAAAGCGTTGATTGATGCTGCATTCGACGTGAAGTAGAAAAATAATTTACGATTAAGTTCATTTACGATTAGACGATTTACGATGTACGATTGGAGTTAGTACATTTTGCCCCATTTTTGAAACATGAACGATAGACTTTTGCCCCATCTTTGAAACAAAATCAATGGTATTTTGCCCCATCTTTGGAAATTCTTTATAACTTTATTGCTGAAAATCAATAAATTTGTGGTTTATGTTTAAAAGAGATATCTTATTTCATCTGGAAAGATGGAAAGACGATACGCATAGAAAGCCTTTGATATTGCGTGGAGCAAGGCAAGTCGGTAAAACAACGGTAGTCAACGAATTTGGAAAGCAGTTTGACAATTACCTGTATTTGAATTTGGAGAAACGGGAGGCAGCATCCTTGTTTGAGTTGAATGTATCTCTAAAAGATTTGATGCCTTTATTTTTTGCACATTGTGGAAAGATAAGGAATGAAGGAACTATATTACTTTTTATTGATGAAATTCAAAATTCAGCAAAGGCAGTAGCGTTATTACGCTATTTCTATGAAGAATTACCTGATATTTATGTAATTGCTGCCGGTTCATTATTAGAAAACCTGATAGATGTACGTGTTTCATTTCCGGTGGGAAGGGTGCAATATATGGCATTGCGTCCTTGTTCATTTCGCGAGTTTCTGGGTGCTGTTGGAGAAGAACCTTTATTATCCGTTTTAGATAAGCCTGAAATCACTCTCGCTTTCCATGATCGTTTGATGTTATTGTTTAATATCTATACGTTGATTGGAGGTATGCCGGAAGTTGTGCAACTCTATGCGGAGCGCAGGGATATTTTATCCTTGGAGTCCACTTATGAAACTCTTTTGCAAGGCTACCGGGATGATGTGGAAAAATATGCTTTGGGAAAACAACTTCCGGAAGTGATTCGCTTTATATTAAAAGAAGGATGGCATAAAGCTGGACAAATTATAACTTTAGGAGGATTTGCTGGTTCGTCTTATAATGCTCGGGAAGTGGGAGAGGCTTTTCGTTTATTGGAAAAGGCGATGTTGCTGGAATTAGTTTATCCGACTACGGCAACGGAAGTTCCGGCCACTCCTGAAATAAAGCGTATGCCCAAACTGGTCTGGTTAGATACAGGATTGG
>QWCN01007677.1_pt1 | contig 16066 bp, 10 predicted proteins | sample 1972711 | NCBI WGS metagenome assembly QWCN01 (sample SAMN09866707, study PRJNA288562) | Human gut metagenome isolate term1_stool, whole genome shotgun sequencing... | isolation source: gut | host: Homo sapiens | place: USA: California | reverse complement strand
CCGGGCACGGGAAAGACGATGCTCGCCGAGGCTGTGGCCGAGGCGCTGGGCAAAAAGCTCATCATCTGGAGCGTCAAGTCCACGACGAAGGCACAGGACGGCCTGTACGTCTACGATGTGGTGCAGCGTTTATACGACAGCCAGTTCGGCACGTCCGGCGTGGACGATATCGCAAAGTATATCAAGCTCGGCAAGCTCGGCGAGGCGTTTTCCGCCGACGAGCAGGTCGTGCTGCTGATCGACGAGGTCGACAAAGCAGACCTCGAGTTCCCGAACGACCTTCTTTGGGAGCTCGACAAGATGGAATTCTACATTCCCGAGACGAAGGAGACCATCAAGGCCAAGCACCGTCCCATCGTCATCATCACCTCGAACGCGGAAAAGGAGCTGCCGGACGCGTTCCTGCGCCGCTGCATCTTCCACTATATTGAATTCCCCGACCAGCAGCAGATGGAAAAGATCATCCGCGTCCACTTCGATCATGTCGACGAGACGCTTTTGATGCAGGCGATGCAGGCGTTCTACTATATCCGCTCGATCGACTCGGTGGAGAAAAAACCCTCGACATCCGAGCTTGTCGACTGGATCCGCGCGCTCGAGCTTACCGGCGTGGACACGTCCCGCATCACGAAGGAGATCCCGTTCATCGGGGTGCTCCTCAAAAAGGACAAGGATATCTCCACCGTGCAGCGCCGGCTGAGAAGATAAGAACGCCATGTTTACTGGATTTTTCTACCTTCTGCGCGCGCACGGCTTTCGCGTCAGCCTGAATGAGTGGATGACGCTCATCGAGGGGCTGATGCTGGACCTGCAGCACGATTCGCTCACGGGCTTTTACGAGCTCTGTCGCGCGGTGCTCGTCAAGTCCGAGGCGGATTACGACAAGTTCGACCAGATCTTCCTTGAATACTTCGACGGCGTGCCATATCAGGACGAGCTTCCCAAGGAGCTGATGGACTGGCTCAACAACCCTGCCGCCGCAATGGAGGAGTTCCGCAAGTTCCTGCGCACGCAGGGCTATGAGGAAAAGAGCATTGAGGAAATTCTCAAAATGTTCGAAGAGCGCCTCAAGGAGCAGACCGAGGAGCACAACGGCGGCTCGTACTGGATCGGTACGAACGGCTACTCAAACTTCGGCAATAGCGGCCACAGCCCGCAGGGCATCCGTGTGGGCGGGAAGAGCATGTACCGCCGCGCGTTTCAGGTGGCGGGGGAGCGCAGGTTCCGCGACTTCCGCAAGGACAATGTGCTCGATATCCGACAGTTTCAGATGGCGTTCCGCCTGCTGCGCCAGTATTCCGAGCAGACGCAGGAGGCCAAAACGGAGTTCGACGTGGATGGGACCGTGCGCGAGACCTGCGACAACGCGGGAACGCTGTCGGTCTGCTACAAGCGTCCGCGCAAAAATACCGTCAAGGTGCTGATGCTGATGGACTCCGGCGGCTCGATGGAGTATTATTCCAACCTCTGCTCCATGCTCTTCCAGGCGGCGCGGCAGTCGAACCATTTTAAAGAGCTGCACGTCTACTACTTCCACAACTGCATTTATTCAAGCGTCTATACCGACCCGCGGATGTACCGCGAGCACGCGGTGCCGACGGACTGGATCCTGCAGAATTTCGGCAGCGAGTACAAGGTCATTTTAGTCGGCGATGCGCTGATGGACATGTACGAGCTGATGGAAAAGCGCTACGACTACCGCACCGGCGAGGCGAAATGGTCGGGCCTCGATCAGATCAAGCGCTTCTGCGAGCACTACGACCACCTGATCTGGCTCAATCCCGAGGAGCCCCCGCGCTGGGGCGGCTACTGGGGCGAGAGCTACGGCTATATCGCAAGGGCGGTGGACATGTACCCGCTGACCGTCGACGGTCTCGAGCGCGGCATGAAAAAGCTGCTCGTGAACCGGTAAAGGAATAAAAAAGAGGACGGGCCTTACCCGCCCTCTTTTTTGACCCACGGCGGCAAAATTGGTGTCCAAACGGAACAATTCCGCCCGATGGGGAAAGACAAGCGGCGAAAGCTGTGGTATACTGCCAGACAGTTAGAGATAACTAACTCCAAAGGACAGGAGCGAAAGAGATGACCGCAGAGAAATTATTGGAACATCAGGGCGCTATTTTGCTGGCGCAGAGCGACGGCTGCGCGGTCTGGCAGTTTCGAAACGAGACCGGCGACGGCACGATGACCACCTATGAGATCTTTTCGGGTGTGATGCTCGCGTTCAACGACTTTCACATGGAGCGCTACGAGTGCGATTTTGTGGCCGACCGGCGGATGCTCGCCATCGACCAATGCCGCGAGGGGCGCATGGATTACGCCGCGAGCGACAACTTGGTCACCTACACGGCGGCGGGGGATATCATCCTCGACGAGGCGACGGCGAGCATCGACCCCGAAAACGAGCACCCCATCCAGCAGGCGATCTCCGAGCTGACGCGCGGCAAGACGATCATCACGATCGCTCACCGCTTGGCGACGATCCGCAGTGCCGACCGGATCCTTGTGGTGGAGGATGGACGCATCGCGGAGTCCGGCACGCATGACGAGCTGGTGAAGCAAAACGACGTCTACTGCCGCTTCATCGCCATCCGCGAGCAGGCTGAGCTCTGGCGCATCGTGGCGGAATAAAAGGAAATATGCAAAAGCTCCGCAACTTCTGTTGCGGAGCTTTTGCTGTTCGCCACCGATGGACGATTTAACCAAAAATGTGCAATGGCTTTCGCCCTTTTGATGGTAGCGGAATAACAGATGCTGAGCTACATTATAATAAATCACGTCGAATAATGCGGCTTGCTTTGTGCAAGTGTGACGAAATGAGAGACTGAAGCGGTGTTTTTGCAGATCTGCCTCTTGCGGAACGCAAAATAAGGTGCTATATTACGGTAGCGCGATAAAGTGAACGGGGGGGAATACATCGACTTTGCAGACAAAGCGGCATTCGTTCGAACACTGAAAATTTTAGGAGGAAACAACACATGAAAGGAAACGTACTCAAAAAGTTTCTCTGCACCTGTCTGGTGACGGCCGCGGCCTTCGCCGCGACGACCATCAGCGCCTCCGCCTGCACGACGATCTACGTCGGCGGCGACCTCGTCGAAGAAGGCACGCCCTTCGTCGCCCGCACGGAGGACTACGGCTCTGACTACAACAAGCTCTGGTTCATCAGCGAGAGCGGCAAGTGGAAGCAGGGCGACCACTACGTCGGCTGCCCGGAATACGGACCGTTTGAGTGGGATTTCACCCACGACAGCTACCGTTTCACCTATTTTACGAACGATATCTACTATGACGGCATCTGCCCCGAGTGCGGCGAAAAGGCCGACCACTACTCCTACACCGAGTTCGGCACGAACGAAAAGGGCGTGTCCGTCTCCGCGACCGAAACGCTCTACGGCAACGAAAAGGTGACGGAAGCCGACCCGTACCGCGACGCCGAATGGGCGGAAGCGAACAAGAGCGAGCGCATCGGCATTGAAGAGACCGATATCCCGACCATCATCCTGGCCGAGGCCTCTTCTGCGCGCGAGGGCGTGAAGCTGCTGCTCGACATCTACGAGAATTACGGCTGCGTGGCCGCCTCCGGCGTGTTTGTCTGCGACAAGGACGAGGTCTGGTACGTTGATCGATCTGGACGATGAGAACGTCATCGCCTCCAAGGACCTGATCGCGGTGGCGAAGAAGGCCGGAACGTTCGTCGGCGACGAGGCAAAGAACATCATCGACTTCCGTGCGTCTTACGCCCGCATCAGCGAGAAGATGGACCAGCGCATGATCGACGGCCTCAACTACCTGAACGCTACTTACAAGTACGACAGCGACGCGCTCGTGGCCGACAACACGAAGCTCACCATCTCCAACCTTGACGCAAGCGACAAGCTTGTCGCGCTCTACACCAACATCAAGGCCGACCGCAAGCTCGACAAGGACGATGTGTTCGGCTACTACAAGCTCTCCTCCATCGGCAAGGCCAGCAACCAGGAGATCGAGATCTTCCAGCTCTTCAAGGATCGTCCGGTCGAGACCGCGACCGTGGGCTGGGTCGGCGTCGGCAACATGTCCTACAACGTGTTTGTCCCGTACTATCCCATGCTGATCGACAGCATGTACAAGGGTTATCAGGTCAGCACCGCGTCCGCGAAGTTTACGACTGAAAAGCCCGACACCTTCTGCACCTACGGCACGAGCTGGGCGCAGGATGCCGAGGGCAACTGGCAGCGCGTTTCCGGCTTCAAGGCGTATCCGAGCAACTGGAAGGATTCCTATTACTTCACGTTTGAGGGTCTCGGCGGTTACATCGCCAACGCCGACAAGATCACCGGCAAGCCCCTGAAGGCCGAGGCCAAGGCCTACGTCGCCGATAAACTCGCCGCCCTCCAGCAGGAGCTCTACAAGGACTTCGTCACGACCGACCAGCTCGCCAAGGCGGATGATGCCCGCGCCCTTGCCGCCGAGAACGGCAAGACCATGGCTGAAAAGGCCCACAAGCTTGGCGTTGAGCTCGTCGAGTACATCACGAAGGATGAAGCGCTCCAGCCGAGCGTGTTCACCGATGTCAAGGAAGGCGCCTACTATGTGGACGCTGTGAACTGGGCCGTGGATAAGAAGGTCACCTCCGGTAAGACCGAGACGACCTTCGCCCCCAACGACTCCTGCACCCGCGCGCAGGCCGTCACGTTCCTGTGGCGCGCCGCCGGCAGCCCCGAGCCGGCCGCAAGCGAGATGACCTTCACCGACGTGAAGGCGGACAGCTACTACTATAAGGCCGTTTTGTGGGCCGTCGAGAACAAGATCACCTCCGGCATGAGCGACACGCTGTTCGCGCCCGACGCGACCTGCTCGCGCAGCCAGATCGTGACGTTCCTGTACCGCATGCAGAACAGCCCTGAGAGCAAGGCAGAGAATCCGTTCACCGATGTCAAGGCGGATGCCTACTACGCAAACGCCGTCCTGTGGGCCGTGGAAAACGGCGTGACCACCGGTGCGAGCGCGACGACTTTCGACCCCGCGGGCGACTGCACGCGCGGTCAGATCGTCACCTTCCTCTATCGCTGCCTGAGCAAGTAAGCGGCAAAAGCAAACAGGAGAGCCCCCGAAGAAAACCTTCGGGGGCCTTTTTTGCGGAACGGGTGGGAGAAATATCAACAGAAGTTGATGCTGCGTTGAGAAAGAGTTCATCTGCTTGCGGTAAAAATATAAAATCTGATGTTGTAAGTTCCGGCGGGGATGCCCGCAGATGAGGTTTTTATCTTTCAGGAAGGAAGAAACGAACGATGCGAGTGAAGATTATTTCCGACAGCACGTGCGACCTGTCGCCCGCGCTGCTCGAGCGCTATGATATTGCCGTCACGCCGCTGTGCGTCATCAAGGACGGCAAGGACTTCCACGATGGCGTGGACATCACGCCCGCCGACATTTTTGCCCACGTGGACGGCGGCGGAGACCTTTGCAGCACGTCGGCGGTCAGTCAGTACGAGTACGGCGAGATGTTCGCGCGCTACGCGAACGAGTATGACGCGGTGGTGCAGATCACCATCGGCGCGAATTTCTCCTGCTGCTATCAGAATGCCTGCGCCGCGGCGCAGGAGTACGAGAACGTCTTTGTGGTCGATTCGGAGAATCTGAGCACCGGCCAGGGCCTTCTGGTCGTCGCGGCGGCGAAGCTCGCCGAGCAGGGCCTTTCCGGCGCGGAGATCGCCGAGCGCGTGCGCGCGCTCGCACCGAAGGTCGAGGCGAGCTTTTTGATCGAGCGCCTCGACTACATGCGAAAGGGCGGCCGCTGCTCGGCTGTGGCCGCGCTGGGCGCGAATCTTCTGCACCTGAAGCCCTGCATCGAGGTGCGAAACGGCAAGATGGCCGTGTGCAAGAAGTACCGCGGCTCGTTTGAAAAGTGCATCCGCCAGTATGTAAAAGAGCGCCTTGACGGGCGCGAGGACATCGCGCCGGAGCTCGCGTTCATCACCCACGCGGCGGCGGACGCGAACGTCGTGGCCGCGGCGAAGGGGGAAGCGGCACAGTACGGATCGTTTGAGACCGTCGAAGAGACGCAGGCGGGCTGCACCGTCTCGTGCCACTGCGGCCCGAACACGCTCGGCATCCTGTTTGTGAGAAAGTGAGAAGAAACCACCGTATGGCAGGCCATACGGTGGTTCTTTTTCAGCATTTTACGCTTTTTCGCCAAAAGATGACCGCGAGCGCGGTGCAGACCGCGATGGCGGCGGCGTAGGGGATGACGAGCAGAAACGCGGTGCTCGCCGGTGCGCTGTAGGAAGCGTAGCGGATGCCCCAGAGCATGTCGCAGTAGTTGAATGCGACGGCGGCGCACATCACATCGGAGAGCAGGATCGCCAGCGCGGCGAAGGTACAGGACAGAGCTTTCATGGAGAGACCTCCTTATTTGTATTTGGTGCTTTTGAGCAGCAGCGCCGCGCCCGCGGCGATGGCCGCGACGCAGAGCAGCAGAAAAATGCCACTGCCGTCGATGCGGATCATCGACGATCCGCTGATCTGCGCGGGAACGGACGGGGCAAGGATCGACAAAACGCCATAGACGATCAGCGCGGCCGCGCCGCCGAAGCAGAGAATGAGGCTCAAAAGCCGCATCGTCCGGTGCTCCTCCTGCGCTTCGGCGGGCGCGGCATTCGGCGCACCGTCTTTTAGAAGGTAGTCGAGCGAGACGCCGAAGTAATTGCTCAGCGCGAGGAGCTTGTCGCTCTCAGGCATCGCGCTGCCGCCCTCCCATTTGGAGATGGCCTGACGCGAGACGTTCAGCGCCTCTGCAAGCTGCTCCTGCGAAAGACCGCTCTTTTTGCGCAGTGTGTAGAGTTTTTCAGGTAGTGCCATGGTTCCTCCTTTCGCAAAAAGCATAGCGTTAGTGTGCGCAAAATGCCATGTATTGCAGTAGACAATTGCGCAACCGTGGGTAGCAATGAAGACTTTTTGCGGAAAACAGTGCTGTTTTTGCCCATTTTACCATGCGGAGGGGGAAAGCGCCAGCGGAGAGCAAAAAATCGCCCGAACTGGAATTTGTTCGGGCAATTTTGGTTCAGTTCTGTTCCTCGGAGGGGGCGTTCTTCTTTTCAAGCTCCGCGCGCAGCATGCGGTTTTCAGCCTGCAGGGCGTCGAGCTTGTCGTTCAGCGGGGCGAGCTGCTTTTTGAGCTCGCGCGCGACGATGCCCTGATAGAATTTGTACCGGCTCGCTGTGCCGGCTGCGGCGCACACGACAGTCACGCCGCCGGCGATGAGGCCGGCCTTTTTCCAGTCGACCTTGCGGACGACTTGCAGCACGGCGCGCTGGTCGAGCTTTTTGCCGCGCAGCGGCGCGGGCGCAGCGCTCTCCGCGCGCACGGGGAGAATGTGGATGGTTTCGAGCATTTTCATCGGATCGTCCTCCTTGATCCATGTTATTTTTCGACTCTAAAGGTATCATGCCGCATGCGGAATGTCAACTGCGGCGATGCGTTGCAATGAATAGAAAAACGTGCTATGATGACCGAAGATTTTTGATTCGAAAGGAAGCGAGGGGAGCGATGCTCCCGCGTTGACATGATTGCGATTCTGCTTGCGCCGGTGTACCTGCTGGCGAATTACTATTTACTGCGCCGCGTGATGGGCTGGGTGAAAGCCTGGTTCCCGTTTTTCCGCACAGCGCGCCACTGGGCGCTGCCCGTGGCTGTGCAGGCGTTTCTGGCCTGCTCCATCGTCATCGCGTTTTTCCTGCCGGAGGGGCGGGCGCGGCGCGTGATGAAGCTCATCGGCAACTACTGGCTCGGCGTACTACTGTATGTGCTGCTCGCGGTCATCGCGGCGGATCTGCTGCGGCTGCTGCTGGGGTACGTGCTGCCGTTCAAGCACATTTTCGTCACGACACAGATGCACCGCATCGCGGGCTGTGTGTGCGCGCTGGTCATTTTGATCGCATCCATCTGGGGCGTCGTCAACGCGCGCATTATCCACGTGACGCCGTATGACGTGACGGTCGATAAGACTGTTGAGGGCATGGACGAGATGAAGGTTGTGCTCGTGGCCGACCTGCACCTTGGCTACAACATCGGCGAAAAGCAGATGCAGCAGATGGTAGACAGGATCAACGAACAGGACGCCGACCTCGTCGTCATCGCGGGAGACATCTTCGATAACGAGTGGGAGGCGGTGGAAGCCCCTGAGACCATCGCCGCCACGCTGCGCGGCATCCGGTCGAAATACGGCGTTTACGCCTGCTACGGCAACCACGACATCGAAGAGCCGGTGCTCGCAGGCTTCACCTTCCGCCAGAGCGAGAAGAAGGAGAGCGACCCGCGCATGGACGAATTCTTGAAGGACGCGAACATCACGCTCCTGCGTGACGAGGGCATGCTCATCGACGGAAAGTTCTACCTCTATGGCCGCCCCGACGCGCACCGCCCGGGCCGCGGCATCGAGACGCGCAAGACGCCCGATGAGATCACGGCAGGTCTGGACAAGGATAAGCCCATCATCGTCCTCGACCACCAGCCCAAGGAGCTACAGGAGCTCGCAGACGCGGGCGTCGACATAGACCTCTGCGGCCACACGCATGATGGACAGATGTTCCCGGGAAATCTCACCATCAAGCTGATGTGGGAAAATGCCTGCGGGTATCTTCAAAAGGGAAAGATGCACAACATCGTCACCTCCGGCGTCGGCCTGTTCGGACCCAACATGCGCGTGGGGACAAAAGCAGAGATTTGTCCGATTACCATCTATTTTGCATAAATGCAAAGCACTTTGCGGCACTTGTGCCGCGGGGATCGCAGCGCCGAAGGCGCTGCACGGATCAAAGGGGGATTCTCTTTCGCAAAAGAGAATCCCCCCTTTGGAACCCCCAGAGAAAGGCCTTGGATTGGCAGTCTCAGGCTTGAACAACTCTGATGTCTCCGAAGTGAAAGTGCCTCGTGCGCGGCGTTGCCGCGGTTAGTGTTGCTATACGATTTGTCTCTGCTTCTATTATCCGCTGCCGCTCTGCCAGTCTCGTGGCAGTGCAGCCTAATTTCCGTCTACCGAGGCACTCATCAATGCGGCGAGTGCAATAATGCCGCATTCGGCACGCAGTCTGCCGCCGTGCTGTCGTCACACGCGCCTCACGATAGTAAGGCGCGGTTGCAAACGAAAACGAATCGTAGGGGCTCATGGCGAAGCCATGTACACCGCACCCGATTGCGCAGCGCGTGCAGCTCTTCAAGCCCAGCGCCGACAATGGCGGGGTCAAGGGGCAAGGCCCCTTGCGTTCTCTTGGGGGATTTAAAGGGGGACATTCTCTCACGTGAGAGAATGTCCCCCTTTGCTCGCTTCCCCGCGTCAGGCGGGGAAAACCGCAGCCCTTTCGGGACGCAAAAAAGAAGGGACCACCGTTCGGTGGTCCCCAATTTTTTACAGCTTGCGGAAGCGCTCCGCAATGACCGCCGCCGCGTCAGCGGTCGACAGCGCACCGGTGTCAAGGTAAAGATCATACCCCTCTGGCGCGCCCCAGGTCTTGTGGGTGTAGCTCTCGTAATACTTGCGGCGCTGCTTGTCCATCTTGCGGATCAGGCGGATGGCTTGGTCACGCGTGAGCTTTTCCTGCGCCATTTTGCGCTGGATACGGTGCTCGTCCGGCGCGGCGACGAACACGGTGAGAAGCCTCACGTCCTCGTCGCGCAGCACATAGTCTGCGCAGCGCCCCACGAACACACACTCCTCGTGGCGGGCGATGCGGCGGATCTCGTGGCTTTGCAGGGCGAAGAGCACTTCGCTCGTCGGTTTGCCGCGCAGCACATGGTGGTTGCCCTCGTGCACGGTCTGGAAGAGGTAGGGGTTGGTCGCCTTTTCGTCCGAGGGGGAGAGCGTCTTTTCCGAAAGCTCGCCGTACTCGCACGCGAGGCGGATCAGCTCGCGCTCATAGACGCGGATGCCGAGGAGATCCGCTGTTTTCACGGCCACTTCGTGGCCGCCGCTGCCGAACTGGCGGCTGATGCTGATGATGCGATTTCCCATAGTATGAATCTCCCTCCGCTTTTCTATTGTTTCAGCGCGTTGAGCGCCGGCTGGGGAATCGAGAATGCACGATCCGCCGGCGTGATGACGGCGGAGAGCGACACCGGAGCGTCGGAGAGGATGAGGTGCAGCGCGCCGCTGCACGAGATGTTGACGGACTGGAGCTCGCCCTGCTCGCTCACGCGGACGGAAATGCGTCCGGAGGAGAAGGTCACATTCTGTGCCTTGATATCCGGCGCGATGGCGGCGGCGAGCTCGCTCATCGCGTCGGAGTCGAGCGAAAGACCGTAGAGATAGCCGTCGCTCGCCTTATCGCAGCCCGCGCTGCCGTTCAGAATGGACTGGTAGCAGAGGTCAATGAGCGACGTGGCATCGACGAGCTGCTGGCTCGCGGTGTCGACACTGTTGCCGTCCGCGTCGCAGATCTTGCTGCCGGAGAAGTAGACGGCGAGGGTGTTTTTTTGGATGCTGCCGTAGCTCTGACCGTCGATATTGCTGCGGTCATACTGGAGCGTGCTGTTCAGCACGATCGGGCCGCAGTCGGCGGAAAGAGCAATGTCGGCGGACAGATCGTCCGCGGTCAGCTCGCCCCAGGCACCCAGCAGACGGAGCGCGTTGTCCGTCAGCGTGGAAGCGTCGTCATTGCTGCCCGAATGGATGGCGGTGAGCACATCGTCGGGGATCACCGGCGCGAGCGCGTCGGTGAAGTGCGCGGCGGCCTCCACGCGAAGATCTCCGGAGTTTTCCGCCGTGAAGCTTATGTCCATCAGCTCGCCGCTCTCGGCGGTGAGATCCACGCGGATTGCGGAAAGCGATGCGGCGTTCGCGATCTCGTCCGAGGTGAGAAGACGCAGCAGTGTGCTCGCGTCGTCGCCCTCGGCGGTGAGGGTGTAGCGCTTTTCCTGCCCGTCAACGGATTTCGTCACCGTGAGCGTGCGGCAGAGCTCGGCGGTCTCATCCATGAGCTCGGCGTAATTTGGGAATGCGCCGCCGACAGCGTAGGACTTGCCGTTTTCAAGGTAGATCGCGCCGTCTGCGTAGTAGAGCGCCGCGCCGTCGCGGTCGATGCAGGTGATGGGAGCGCCGTCCTTCTTCGTGCGGGCGACGGAGGCATCTGCGCTCAGGCTGATTTTGCCATAGGAGGCGTCGACCGTGACGTCCATGGTCATCGGGTCCTCTTTGACACGCGCCTCGACAAGGCGGTAGGCTTCGAGGTCCTTCTTAAAGTCGGAGTGGAGGAAGAACGCCGCAGCCGCGCCGAGCAAGACTAAAATCGTGATGAGAATAGGGAGGAAGCGGCGGTGCCTGCGCTTTTTCGGCGCGGGCGGTACTGCGGGCTGCGTGAGCACGTTTTCGCGTGCCTCGCGCTCCTCGCGAAGAAGCCGAAGTTCCTCTTCCGCGCGCGCAAGGCGCGCCTCGATGGAGTCGGGATCGGCTGCGGGAGCGGGCTCGGAAGTGGGAACGCTTTCTGCGCCCTCAATCGCGGCGGTGACGACCGGCGCAGCGGTCGCTGCTACTGCCACGGCGGCGGGGACTGCCGTAGATTCAGCGGACACAGGCGCATCCGCCTGAGTGGCATCTTCGACCGCTGTAGACGCGGGGGCACCCGTCTTGGCAGGGGCTTCGTCTGCTGTGGACGCATTGGCGTCCTCGCCGCGGACGATCTGCTCGGCCTGCGAGACGGCGCTCGCGCTGCGCGCCAGCGCTTCGGCGCGTCTGCGCGCCTTGCGCTTGTGGCGGTGGACGAGCAGAACGATGATAAGGATCAGAACAGCCAGAACGGCGAGCACGCCGAGCCAGATGCCCCAGACGTCGAGCGTCCGCACGGCGGCAAACTCAACGCTGTCGCCGCTCGTGGAGAAGGTGAGGTAGCTGCCCATCGTGCCGCAGTCGGCCTCCTGCCAGCTGCCGCCGTCTTCACGGGTGTAGATGCGCAGCTCCTTCTGCCCGTCGGGCGGGAGATAGCGCACGGTGTGCGTGTCCTGCCCGTCGTCGGCAAGCTCGATGCGCCACTGCTCGAGCACTTCGGCGTTGGCAACCATCGAAGGCATTTCGCCGCGGCTGAGGCAGGAGAAGTAGCCCTTCACGCGGTCGAGCACAGTGCCGGACTGCACGTCGAACGCCGCGGGCGTGAGCGGCTGGGCGGTCACGGTGATGGCGTCGCCGTCGTTGTAGTTGCCCTCGACCAAGATGACAGCCTGTCCGCTCTCTCGCGTCTGTTCAGAGGCAAGGCCGGGAGTGTAGGCCTCGTAAACAGCGGTGACGACGGTGTCAAAGTGCAGATTCGTGAGGTCGGTGCGGTCCCAGTGGACGTGACAGCCGCTCTTGGCGGGCGGCTCGGGGATGTCGCTTTCGTCGATGGAGTCGCCGTAGTTGAAAGTGCGGCTGAGCACAGTTTTATCGTCAGCAACGAAGGTGAGCGTGAAGGACTTCATGCTCTCGGGCAGGTCACTGAGTGCGAGCAGCTGAGAATAGCTGATGGGCTCGGCCCGTCCGGCGTAGCCCTGACGGTTGATGCCGGGGAGATCGTCGGAGACATAGTAGTTATGCTCAAATGTGCCCGTGTCGCTGCCGGAGATCGCACCCTGGTACTGCTGGCAGTCGGTGATGTCGACGAGCGAGTAGTTCCAGCGGACGCTGCTGCCGCTGCCGTCGACATTTTCCTGCACGCCGGAGCCGACGATGCCGCCGACATACTTCTTGCCGCTGAGCGCGTTTTCGTTCGTGATGGTGCAGGACGACGTCTCACACGCAGTCAGATAGCCGAGGTCCATGCGGCCGACAATGCCGCCGACATAGCTGCGCTTGCCGGCCACATCGCCGGTGTTGACGCACTTCTGGATGATGGAGCGGTACTCATACTGCTTGCGGTAGATGTTCGAAAGATGGCCCGTGACATCGTCCTCGGGGTCGAGCGTGTATTCAATGGTCATGGAGCCTGTGATGCCGCCGGTATTCACATCGCCGTACACCGCGCCGCTGTTGCGGCAGGAAGAGACTTTACCGAACGTGACGGAATCGATGTCGACATCGGAGGTGTCGACAATGATGTCGCCCGTGCCGCCGCTGAGCGAGGAAATGGCGGAAAACAGCGTTCCTGTCAGCTCGTTGAACTTGTTGTTGATCGAACGAATATCATTTGCCAATGTGCCGACCGTGCCGCTGGCGGCGTTGTTGAGCATCGTGACCTGACTGCTCAGGCCGTTGATCGACGAGGTCAGCCCGCCAAGATCCGGTGCAGCGACAATCTGAGTCGAGCCGGTGACGGTGCCCGAGGCATTGCCCTCGTGGCTCGCGCCCGCGCCTGCGGCACTGCCGCCCCAGATGGTGGTGCTGTGACCGCTGTCGGAATGCTCGTGGTCGATGCCGCCGGCTGCGCCCTTGCCGCCGCCGATCAGAGTGTCGGAGGAATGGGAGCCGTCGCCGGTGATGACGCTGTCAATACTGGCGTTCAGCCGGACGTTGTTCAGCTCGTTGGCGGCGTTATCCACATAGCCGGACATGCTGTTCAGGCGCGAGGCAATCTCATTCGAGCCGCCTTCGGCATGGTTGGTTGCTGTGTTGACAAGACCGCTGAGCTCGTTGAGTTGTGTTTTGAGCTGCTGCAGCAGACCGTCGGAGATCTCCATGCGGATATAGGGTTCCATTTGGCCGGCGATGCCGCCGACGTCCTTTCGCCCGCAGATCGCGCCTTCATTGCTGCACGCGAGCACTTGTCCGCTGCTGCGGCCGACCACGCCGCCAATATTGTAGCCGATGTGCTGATAACCGACGGCGGCGTAGTTTGTGCTCGACGCGATCGCGCCGGAGGAATAGCCTGCAATACCGCCGGTGTCGGTGGTGGTGTTGAGCGTGTCGGCGCGGGAGAGCTTGGCGAGGTCGAGCGAGAATTCGAGGTTCAAATTGCTCAGGTCGATGGAGGGGTCGGTGCTCTCGATGTTTACATAGGAGCGGCCGCGGCAGGAGACGATGGAGCCGAGGTTCTCGCCCACGATGCCGCCGGTCATGCTCTGGCCGAAGATCGCGCCCGAGGCGTCGCACGCGCGCACGATGCCCGTGGCGAGGTTGCGGCCCGCGATGCCGCCGACGCTGCGTTTGCCGGAAACACTTCCGTTGAATGTGCAGCTTTCGATCGTGCCGTGGTTTTCACCCACGATGCCGCCGATATTTTCGCTGTCGCCGGACGGGGTGACCGTGCCCTCAACATTCAGGTTTTTGATGACGGCGTCCTTTTGCAGCACGCCGAAAAGACCGGCGGGGGAGACGCTCTGCGTGATGGAAAGGCCGCTGATGGTGTGGCCGTTGCCGTTGAACGTGCCGCCGAACGTCGGGATGGGGAGCTCGTCATCGTCGGTCAGCTCGATATCGTTGTCAAGCACAACGGTTTTGCCGCGCGACCAGGAGTCGAGCGTGCAGGAATGCGCGAGGGATCGTAAGTCTTCTGCGCTCTTGATATGGATGGCGCCGTCCCCGTCCGCCAAGACCTGCGTGACAGGGAGAAGCGAGATGAGCAGCAGGCACGAGAGTGCAAGCGCGCAGGAGCGATAGAAATGATTAGTCTTCTTCATCGTCTTGCTCCTCATTTGCAGATCCGGAGATCAGATTCAGGTCGATGTCGCCCTCGACCGTGGCGTGCATGATGCCATGCACCGTACCATTGATGCTGCCGCGCACCATGCCGTTGACGGAGACCTTACCGTGACCCGATTTCTTTTCCGCGATGGACGGGACGGAGAACGAGGTCTTGTCGACGATGCCGCTGCCGATGAGCAGGATCTGCGGCAGGGCGAACATGACCATGATGATGGAGATGACCGTGCCGCGGCCAAGGCTCTCGCCGATGCCCGCGATGACGGGCTCAGATGTCATGCTGCCGATCAAAAAGCCGCAGATCGAGAGGATCGAGCCGGAGGTGATGATCGTCGGGAAAGCGAAGTTCAGCGTCTCGACGATGGCGTCGCGGTGGTGCATTTTGGATTTGAGCTCCTGATAGCGGCTGGCGATGACGATGGCGTAGTCGATATTCGCGCCCATCTGGATGGAAGAAACAATTAGATATCCTAAGAAGAAGATGTACTTGCCCGTGATGGTCGGGAACGAGAAGTTGAGCCAGATGCAGCCCTGAATCACGAGGATCAGCAGCACCGGCATACCGGCGGAGTTGAACGTGAAGAGCAGCACCAGCATAACCACGAGCACCGACACGATGCTGACGACCTTGTTATCCACGGCGAAGGACTTTTCGAATTCGTATTCGTTCGTCGATTCGCCCGCGAGGTAGACGTTTTCATCGGGGTAATACTTTTCGGCAATTTCGAGAATTTTGTCGGTGAAGGCGTAGGTCTCGTCGCTGCTTTCGGGCAGCGTGAGGTAGATGAGCATGCGGTCGTAATCCGTACCTTGAAGCTGGGCCTTGGCGCTGTTCATCTGGACCTCGGCATCCTGGAGCATCTGCGTTTGGTCGTCACTGAGCGTCACGATGCCGGAATCCACCTGATCGCAGACAAAGAGAAACATGTCGATGAGCGGGACTTTGTAGGTGGCGAGATTGCCCGCAAGCTTGCCATATTCTGAATGCTGCGCGGCGTAGGCGGCGTAGACGACCTGCGCGGCCTCGTAATCGAGACCCGCGAGCTCGGCGAACTGGCGCGGCGTCAGCTTGTCGGCCAGCATGTAGCCGTCGAGTGCTTCGATGTTGGTAAGACCCATCGTGGAGTCGACCTCGTCGTACTGGCCGAGCTCGTCTAAGATGGCAGACTCCTTGTCGTAGTCGCCCGTGGGGACGATGAGCGCCAGCATGTTCTTCGAGGTGAAGTTATCCTCGATCATCTGCTGGGCAAACTGCGTCTCATTCTGCTTGGGGGCGGAGATGAGGCCATAGCCGTAGGCGTAGGGGCAGTCGGACGACAGGCGGTAGCCGATGACGGCCAGCACCACGAAGACGATGGGGATGATGTAGCGCGTGGCATAGTCGAGCTTGCCGACGAACGGGATCTTCGGCACGAAGCTGCGGTGCTGCGTGCGGTCGATCAGCGGGCCGAAAAGCATCAGAAGGCCTGGCATCACGATGAACGC
>QWCN01004374.1_pt1 | contig 16071 bp, 10 predicted proteins | sample 1972711 | NCBI WGS metagenome assembly QWCN01 (sample SAMN09866707, study PRJNA288562) | Human gut metagenome isolate term1_stool, whole genome shotgun sequencing... | isolation source: gut | host: Homo sapiens | place: USA: California | reverse complement strand
CAGCCCATTTTCCCGATCATGCCTAAACCCTTTGGTTTTCAAAACCTTTCGCCCATTTTTCCCGACCATTGAAAAAACCGCTTCGTTCTATGCCCCATAAATATCAATAGATTGAATATCTGCCGGATTTAAGTTATCAATATTCCCTACAGTAACTCCATCTACAACATATAAAGGGGATGAATTACCTATTGTTCCGATTCCACGAACAGAAACTTTATAACCCTCACCCGGCATACCTGATGTTTTTACAATATTAACACCGGGAGTCTGACTCTGTAATGCTCCCATAGGACTTACTGTATTTAATTTTTGGAGGTCCTCACCCTTAACCTGTACAGTAGCACCCGTAAGAAGCTTTTTCTTTTGGACACCATATCCAACAACAACCACTTCATCAAGAACCTCTGTATCTTCCTTGAGTACAATTGACAACTCTTTACCTCCAACTACAGCCAACTGTTGAGACTTGTAGCCCACATAAGAGACCTCCAATACTGAGTTTTCAGATGCAGTAAAAGTAAAATTTCCATCAAAATCTGTTATTGTTCCGTTAGAAGTTCCTTTTTCTATTACAGAAGCTCCTATAACAGGCATGTTTTGAGAATCAAGGATTTTTCCTTTTACTGTAACTTTCTTTGCAGACGAAGACTGATTTTTTCTGGATATGACAATCATCTTATCACGAATCTCCCATGTGAGATTTGAGTCCAGAACTTTTGACAAGGCATCTGTAACAGAAGCATTGGTCAAGGTAATTGTCACCTTCTTACTTTCATTTACTTCGTCCGTTTTGTAAATGACAGACATTCCTGTTTGAGTTTCAATTTCATTTAAAACTGTCTTGAGAGACTGATTTGTAAAGGTCTTACTTACTGTTTGCGCATCAATATTAAGAGTTGCACAACCTATGGATGCTCCTAACAGTAATCTTAAAAGACATGTTCGGTTAAACATAGTGATTGAATTTTAGAATTTAGAAAAAAAAATATTACATATCTCTAGCTATTTAATTATTATTCTATCTTTATCAATAGTGTACTCAAACGATATAATAAATTGCAAAGCATCCAGAACTTGCACTAATGTTTCATTGTTTTTCAAAGAAATTCTGAACGTATTACTTTTTATTTCATTGTTTTCAATACACACCTCTACACCGTACATTCTTGACAGCTTCGCAGCAAAATCCGCGAAAGTAATTTTCTCATATTCCATCCTGCCATCAATCCAGGCATTTGAATCATTAACATCCGACCTAAAACTTTCAACAGTTCCTTTATTCTTATTTATACATACACCTTCTCCAGGTGATACTTCATACAACTCATCTTTATAATCTATTTCAATCTTACCTTCAATAAGACTTGTCAAGGAAGTTGCATCAATATCGTACGCACATACATTAAATTTAGTTCCCTTTACTATTATATCGTATGCCGACGTTGAAACTGTAAATGGTACACCATTCCTGGATGTAACCTCAAAATACCCCTCGCCATCCAACACAACATTACGCTTTTTATCAGAGAAATTATTCGGGTATTTCAAAGTTGACCCACCATTCAACCACACCATAGTTCCGTCCGGTAGAACCAACTTCGACTTTTGACCTGAAGGTACTTCACTTACAAAATATAAGTCATTGCTTTTTCCGGTAAATCTATCATACAAGTAAACAGACAATGATATTATAATCATGATAGAAGCTGCTACCGACAACCATCCCGAATTCAACTTTCTATTCCTGTCATGAGATAAAGATATTCTAGAAGTATTCATCCGCGTTTGTAGTCTCGCCCATTTATCTGCCATCTCATATTCATTAATATATCCACTTATCCATTCACTTTCCCATTGACGGAACAGTTTCATATTCTCATTACTATCATTTATAAAATCAAACAAGACCTTTTCATCTTCAAGAGAAATTTTACCTTGAAAATACAAAAAAGCTGTTGATTTTATCTCTTCCATATTTTTCATATCATTAGTCTTTCTACTGATAAAACAATTCTATCCATTCTTACCCTACCTATTTTTATAAGTTTTTTTTCTTTTAGGATAAGAAAAACAGAGATACTATTATAAAATACTTAGTATCAAGAGATTGGTTCTCTAAGTAAGATGAAATTATTTTCAAAGATTTTGTAATATGTTTCTCTACTGCTTTAGTAGTAATATTAAGTCTATCAGCGATTTCATTATTTTTAAGTCCTCTAAACCTGCTTAAAACAAACACCTGCCTGGTTCTATCTGACAATAATGATATAGCTTTTGATATTTGTATCTTAAGCTCTTTTTGGAAAAGTATCTCATCCGGCGAAAGTTGCATATCCAATGAATACAGTTTCTCCTCTCCTCCTATATCAAATACATAATCAACAGAAATATTCTCAATCAAAGAGTTATGTTTTATATAGTTCAAACAAGCATTTCTAACCATACAAAACAATAAAGAAGATAACGAAATATATCTGATACTACTCTTTCTTTCCCAAAAAGAGATAAAGCAATCTTGAAGAATATCTTCTGCTATATCCTCATCATTTACATACCTCACTGCATATCTGAGAAGTCTTGGATAGAACTTAAAGAAAAGTTGCCTGAAAGCCTCTTCATTACCTTCTTTTACCATTTTAAGAAGTTCATTATCTGAATAAGGAATTGTGTCAATCATAATATAATAAGATATATTTCTCTATCAGTATTTGCAGCCTATGAAAGTCTAAGTCTTTCTTCTTGGATATTTACGTTATTCACAGTTACAAAACCGACTTACTATGATATGTATATATGTTAATATAATAATTTTATTAATTGATATTATCCCTACTATTAGACATATACTAATAGTAGGGATAAAATATACATAATCAAAGTCTTACACTATAATTACCATCCTGGGTTTTGAAAATCAATGTTCAATCTATCATATTTAAGTTCTTCTTCCAATGGAATAGGCCAAATACGATATTTGTCATCTACTACATCTCTCTTTTGAACAACAAATCTATTATAAGTTAGGTTTCCATCATCATTCTTTTCAATCCTCATACCTGTAACCACACCTTCATATTTATCGTTCAACTTCCAACGTCTGAGGTCGAAATAACGGTGTTCCTCAAAAGCAAATTCTACACGACGTTCATTACGTAATCTTAAACGCAGTTCATCTGTATCCATTGTACCTTTAACAAGGTTAGGCATTTTTGCACGAGTTCTGACAACGTTGATAGCATCATAGACTTCATCACATGCTCCCTTATATTCCAACATTGCTTCAGCATAATTTAAATACATTTCTGCCAGTCTATAATATGACCAATATCCGTTAAGATCCTGATTTTTATTGGTTTTCCAATGCATGAACTTTCTTAGATAATATCCTGTCCTTGTATATTGCTCGCTTACAGAGGAAATTCCACAATTACCATCAACAAAAGTTTCTACCACTTGAGTATTATTTTCCTGATTATGGAATATACCATTATAATATATGGTTGACTTTAATCTCAAATCTCTATTTGCATAAGGATTATTCGGATCATATTTACCACCATTTTCCTTTAAAGCTTTAGGATTATAATTAGGAATCAAATGATCTTCATCCAAATATGGTTTTTCAAGATTTAATATTGGAACACCATCAATTGTTTCGTATGCATCTACCAATTCCTGAGAAGGTGAAATACCACTGTTTACAACACCGGCATCCTTAAAAATAGGCAGCCCATATTGTGCCCAAAGAGTTTTAATATTATTCTTTGATACATAAATTCCCTCGGTATTAACAGGTTTTGATCCTACGCTTAAACTTAGAAGGAAATAATCCTGATATGGACCAAAAGCCTTTTTATTAGCAAGTTTAGCTGGAGCTGGATTATAAATACTAAATCTGCTTTCTTCCAACAACTTATCGAGCGATTCCTTGGTTATTTCTGCTGCCTCTTTCCAATGATCTTCGCCGTCACACCACAAGGGACTTGCAGCATATAATATAGCCTGAGACTTTATTGCATATGCTATTCCTCGTGTCATTGAACCATTTTCTGTTGAATTTTCCACTCTCCACAATAATTCAGGTTCATTCAACGCCTTATCACAATCGGCAATTATATCCTTTACACATTCATAGAAAGAAGGTCTTACAACTTTTGAATAATCATAGCCCTCAGTATTAGAAGTTCTTATTATAGGTAGTGGTCCGTAATGTTTAATCAGCTCCCATGCATAATAAGCACGTAACAAGTATGCCTCACCTTTCCATCTGCTTCGATATGCAGGTATAGTAAAAACAGGAACCTTATCAACATTGTCTATAAAAACATTACAATGATATATACCTTCATACAAGTCTTTATATAGATTTGAATTCAACAAATTATTTGATGAACTCATAGATCCTAAATAATAAGAATAAGCTTTAGAACCCTTCACATCATTAGCATCCTGCGCCTCATCTGTAAAACTTGCAATAAAAGTATTACCGGCACTATACCTGCCATAACCGGGCAATTTTCTGTAACAAGTATTAAGATAATTTCCTGTCAAATTATAATCAGAAAAAATTTCGTCATAATTTTTTCTGTCATCAGCATCGTATTCAAAAACACTTTCACACGAAGTACTCAATAATATTGTAACTCCTAATGTTAATATATTAATTATTTTCATACTTAATTAATTTAAAAGTTCAAGTTTAAACCTACCGTCCAATACTGAGAAGTCGGAAAATCGGATACCTTTCCACCTTCAACATCTACATCATTGGTTTTCATATGATCCCAAGTTAAAAGATTCATACCACTGATATAAAATCTTAATTGGTTAATATGCATCTTCTTCATAAAAGCTTTATCCTTCATTGTATAACCAATTTCTACGTTCTTAAGTCTGGCGAAGCCTTTATTCTGATAATAATAGTTATTGTTCTTTTGGCTAGAACTTCCTTGTTTTGTCAGAGCAGGAGCCAAAATTTCCTCACCATTAGCATACCTTTCAGATGTCCAGGCTTTTAAGTGATGTTCAAAAAATGTACCGTTATTATACGTTTCATAATATCCTATTCCATTGTTGAAACCACCGAACTTGCCCAATCCTTGGAATAAAACAGAAACGTCCCATGATCTCCACTTAAGGAACAATTCTGCACCCCAAGCTATCTGAGGTATTGTTGACTCGCCTATTGGAACTATATCTTTCTCATCAATAATATTATCACTATTTTGGTCTATATATCTAAAATCACCAGGTCTTGGAGATTTACCTACATAAGTAAGTCCTGAATTGTCAATTTCTTCCTGACTGTTAAAATATCCGTTACCATTAGAATAATCAATTTCATATCCCCAAGTCTGACCTATTCTATATCCTGTCTGCCTATATTTATATGCATAATCGTCTGCTTTAGGCAATTCTCCAATTTCAATAATTTCATTCTTGTTAAATGCGAAATTAGAACTTAAGCCAAGAGAAAAATCTTTATTAATCTGCTTGAAATAACCAAGAGACAAATCAACTCCGGAATTATGAATCTCACCAAGATTTATCTTGCTTAAATAATCAGAAGAAAGACCGTTCAACAATGGAGTGATATTATCATCAACCAATATGCTTGTTCTTCTGTCATTATAATATTCAACACCAACAGACAATTGATTAAATAAGCTGAAATCTACACCTACATTGAATATCTTTGATTTTTCCCAAGTCAAATTCGGATTACCCAATCTTATTATATCTATAGGTTTGGATAAATAATTTATTCCTCCATTACTTGCTGCACTAGCCAGATAATCTCTATAAAGGAACCTGTCATCACCAAAATTATCATTACCAACAAGTCCATAAGAAGTATGGAACTTTAAGTACGACAATACTCTATTGTTCTTCAAGGCATCCAGATTAGTTGCGACAAATGCCAAAGAACCGGAAGGGAAGAAACCATACCTGTTTCCTTTCGAGAATTGTTCAGAACCCTGATATCCAGCTGTAAAATCAGCAAAAATCAAATCATCATAACCATATGTCAAACGACCTCCATATGTCATTCTCAATACAGGCTGTACTCCCTGAATTTTATTTGCATTATAGTACTGTTGGGACAAAAACAAATTTACTCCCAATTTATGTCTGTTGAAAGATCTGTTATAGTCAATATTCCAATCATATTGTGACCTGATAGAACTTTGTGTTGATTTTGAGAAAAGAAGAGGTTCCTTTTCTGTAGTGCCATATTGATAAAACAATAATTCATTTGTATTTGTCAAATCCCTTGTCCAGCGCTCATAATCAGTATTTCCCTTATTTTGAGATGTAGTATTATTGAAATAAATAATATTAGCTGATGTTTTAAGACCTGGAGTTATGAATTTTAAGTCAAATTCCAAACCAATGTTAGTCGACAAATTATAGTCTGTTCCTTTAACATATCCTGATCTGTTCAGTCTACCAAATGTAGGATTTGTATTCTCAGGAGTTACTACAACCTTTCCATCCGGTGTTAACGGACCATATATGACGGGAGACATATCAAATATAGAACTCATAACACCTCCAGTCCCATCTGTAGCATTCGGTGACAATTCTTTATTTATTCGCGCTGCAATATTCACATATCCCTTGATATAGTCATTTATCAGGAAAACCACATTCGATCTGAAGTCAAATCTGTTAAGACCGTAAGTTTTCAATGCATCAGCGGTCTTGAATGGAGAATCCTGATGCATATATCCTAAACTTGCATAATATTTGACATATTTAGTTCCACCATGAGCACTGGTATAAATATTCTGAGTCTGTACAACATCCTTCATAAACATATCATACCAATTATTATTTGGATACAGATTCCTGTCTGTTCCATTATAATAATCATCTATTTCATCTTGTGAATATATATAGTAATCACCAAAACCGTCATTTTTCCAAGCCTGATTAATCATTGTTGTATAATCACCTGAAGATATCATCTTTGGTCTTACTATTGCATTCTGTAACGTATAGTTCACGTCTACGTTAATAGAGGGAGCAGAAACTCCTCCACGCTTTGTCTTTACGTATATTATACCGGCAGCAGCCTGCATACCATACAAGACAGATGACGATGCATCCTTCATAATAGTGACACTTTCGACATCATTGACGTTAACATTATCAAGACTTCCTATCATTCCGTCAATAAGGATTAAAGTAGCTCTACCATTAACTGTAGAAGCTCCCCTTATATTCAATGAATATGTTTCTTTACTAGGCTCATTACCGGTTGTCTTTACATATAATCCGGGAACTCTACCTGCTAATGCTGCCGCCAAATGATGATTATGAGTTTTTCTCAACTCATCACCGGTTATGACAATAGCAGAACCTCCTACGGAATATGAAGGACGGACATCTTTAATTAAATTTACTTCCTGGTACTTATTGCTGACGTCTCTATCGAGCTTTACATACAAATTCTGTTTGTCATTAATTTTAATCTTTTTAGTAGAATATCCTACGTACTCTACCAACAAATATTTTGTACCGTTAGACAATTCTGCCCTAAACTCACCATTCGCATCAGTAATTATATTATCGTCTTCACCTACTATTCTAACTATAGCTCCCGGAAGTCTGTCACCGGAATCATTACATACATATCCCTTAACGGAACGAGACTGAGCATTTATCAAGTTTAAGTTCATCATCAATATTCCAGACAATGCGAAAAACTTACTTATATAGTATTTTCTCATGATATCCAATATTTTTTGTTTTATAAATGAAATTTAATCCCAACCTGGGTTTTGCCAGTTTACTCCTGTAACTGCTTCAAGTCTGTTTGCTTCGTCTAATTCTAAACCGTGAAGCAAATACTTACTTTTATAGGTTTCTCTTGTCCATGGTGTTCCTACAAAAGAGCCTGTTTTCTTATCATAGGATTGACCTATCGGACATCTATGGTACTCATAAGTATTACCTACTTTCTCTATCCACATTGCAGTAAGATGCTTTCCACCATATTTCATCTCCTCCCCAGGTTTAGTCCATCTACGGATATCATTATATCTGCATTCTTCCATAGCCATTTCAATTCTTCTTTCATTCTGAACCATCAATCTGGCTTCTTCCTGATTTGAAGGATTAATGTTTTTCATCTTTACGCGATCCCTTATAGGCTTTATAGCATCAACTGCATCTTGCCAATTACCATTCTCAATAGCAGCTTCTGCATAATTTAAATATAATTCCGACAGACGCATCATTCTCCAATGAATTTTTAACCATGATCCAGGATAAGAATCCGGGCGCATATACTTGCGCATATAATATCCTGTACATGTCCTTTTAATATCCCCCATCTTTATACCATCTTTAGCCCCGTTATATGTCCATATATCGAACATTTTCTGATTTTTATTCATTGTTTGCGAGCCATTATAAAATATTATTGCATAAAAACGTGGGTCTCTGTTCTCGTAAGGTTTTTGAGGATTATATGTAGTTCCGCTTGCATAGTTTGGCTCAAGATGAAGCTCGTCTTTGTAGGGCTCTTTTAAATCTAATACATATGTACCGTCTTTCATTGGGAATGCATCTACAAGTTCCTGGGTAGGACAAATACCGGATTTACTAGCACCATTTGATGGTAATCCGTTAAATTTAATCGAAGCATTTCCTCCCATCTGAAACTTAGCTATCCATATTGTTTCTTTATCTATTGGAGAAGGTCCATAATCAGCCTGTGAAGTAGAATATTCATAAAATGCATTATCTCCATACAGATTCGTATTCCTCACCTCTGTATACAGTTCATAACCATTTGCTAGACAAGCATCAAGACTTTCCTTTGTTATACGTTCTGCATCAGCCCAATAATTCTGTCCATCACAGAATAAAGGGCTTGCCATATACAATGCAGTTCTTGATTTTACCATTGCAGCAATAGCCTTGGTCATTCGTATTTCCTCTCCGGCTTTTTCATATCTCCAAGGGAATTCAGGAACCTTCATTGCTTCTTCACATTCTGAAATTATAAAATCAGCACAAGTTTTGAAAGATTCTCTTCTTAAATCTGCACCATCATAATCAACAGGAAGCACATCCTTTATAATAGGTACACCTCCAAATCTGGATATTAGTTCCCAATAATAATATGCACGAAGTACCCTTGCTTCAGCCTTCCAGTGAGCCCTATCCTGTTCTGTTGGAACTACTGCATTGTCAATTCTGCTTATAAATAAATTGCATCTCCTTATGTTTCTGAAAAACAAATCCCAAGATGTCCTGTTACCCTTTCCCCAATTATTGTTGTCTGCAATCAGTTTATTACTCCACTTATCAGATTTCATTCCCTTATATGCAACTCCTACATAATTGGTATTTGTAGTATATTCCCATGCATCGTCTGTTAGAATAATAGGTAAGTTTGTTCCCCACGAATATTGTACCGCAAACCCGGGAATATCTTCATAACAAGAATTTAAATATGCTCCGGTAGTTACTTCATTAGCAAAAATCTCGTCATATGAGTGCTGACCTTCCGGGATTACATCTAGTGAATTCAAACAAGAAGAAAATAAATACAAACTTGAAAAAACTAGAAAAAATGTATATAATTTATTTTTCTTCATAATAATCTAAAAATTAATATTAGCACCAAAATTTATTACTTTTAATACAGGTAAAACTGATGTTGTAGTTTTCTGTTCCGGATCAATATTCTCAAACGGCAAATTATCAAAAGTAAGAAGATTCTGACCGTTTGCATAAAGTCTTAATTTATTGATTCCTATCTTTTTAGTCAATTTCTTAGGAAAAGTATAACCAATTTCCAGATTCTTCAATCGCAAGAAAACTCTGTTTCTAATAAAATAATCGTTAGGTTCAAGCGAAGAACTTCCAGAAGTGGTCAAAGCTGGATATGAAATCTTCTCTCCATTACCATATTTTTCCTGTGTCCATGCTCCCAAATGATGATTCTGGAATACAGATTTCGTTTCATCAACACCCATAGATCCCTTATAATTTATATGTGAATTACCTATACCATATAGTAATGCAGAAAAATCAAATCCTTTATAAGAAAAACCTAATGTCAAGCTATAATTAAATTCAGGAAGTGAAGGTTTACCTATTGGAGCATAGTCTTTCTCATCAATTACGTTATCACCGTTCATGTCCTTATATACAAAATCACCTACCCTAGGCTTAATTCCTGAATACTCAGGATAAGCAGCAATTTCTTCTTCAGACAAGAAGTAACCATGCCCCGGCGAATCCCAGTCAATTAAATATCCGAAATTCTGTCCCATTGAATAGCCCTGACCTCTATATGGGCAATAATAATCATCTCCTAAATTTAATTCATCTTTAAAAATTATTTCGTTCCTAGCAAAATTAAGCATACCTCTTATTGAGTAAGACCAATCTTTGTTGACTCTTTTATTATAAAATATATCCAACTCAAAACCATGATTAAAAACTTCACCAAGATTAGCTTTAGGCAACACTGATTGAAAATTACCTAATATGGAAGGCACTGTATTACGGGTGATAAGGATGTTTTTTCTGTTTTCCCTGAAATAGTCAAATGTAACTGTCAAATCATTATTAAACAGACCTAAATCTATACCATAATTTTGTTTATATGCTATTTCCCAGGTAAGATTAGGATTACCGATTAGTACCTCTTGAACCTTCTGACCATTACCTAAGACTGTATCATAAAATATTGTCGGTGGACAATCAACTATAGTATTATTATCCAAATACAGGAATCTCTGGCTTCCAATTTTATCGTTACCTACTTTACCAAAAGATGCACGAAGTTTCAAATTTGATATAGCTTTTACATCCTTCATGAATTCTTCATTAGAAACAAGCCATCCTAAAGAGAAAGCAGGGAATACGCCAAAACGTTTTCCTTTAGCAAATTGCTCCGAACCGTTATATCCTATGTTAAACTCGCCCATATATCTGTCGGCATATCTATAAGTCAAACGTCCGGCAAATCCCAAACGGTTATATGGCAATAAATATATACTTGTTCCTGATGCTGCCTCACTATTGTCTCTCTGGAAAACAAACATCGCACCTACATTATTCTTTCCAAAATCTCTCATATAGTTAACAATCCACTGAAAGTTCAACGAATAAGAGAAACTATATGATTTATTTAATGACAGCTGATACTTCTGATACTCATTCCGTGATGTTAATGAGTAAACGTCATTTATATTACCATTCTCATCTTTCTGCTCTAATATTGACAACTGATATACATTATAACCACTCTTCGATCCTTTTATAATGGAATTCGCATTTACATCATATGCAAGAAGAACTTTTGTACTTAAGCCTTTTACAAATTTATTAAGGTCAAAATCAAAACCTAATGAAGTATTCAGCTTACTCTTATCCTGTGTCTGATAACCCAAATAATTTAACTCACCATAAGGTGATGAATCATCTGTTGAAACCAATGCATCCATAGGAATACCAAAACTTTCGTCTGGAAAAACCGGAACTACAGGAGACATTGTATAAATCTTTCTAATAAACTGATATTGATCATCCTTAAAATTAGGTTTACCAACTTTATCTATATATCCTGCAATTTTAAGGTCAGCTTTAATCCAATCTGTAACCTTAATATCAAGGTTTGATCTAAAATTATATCTATCCAATTTGAATTGAGGGTCATATCCAAGCTTACTTCTAGGTTCAGTATTCATCATACCTCCCTGATTAAGCATACCGACATTCACAAAATACTTGACCCTTTTGGTACTTCCTGAAAGGTTTGCATTATATCTACTCATAATAGAACGATCCTTAAACACTACATCAAACCAGTCAGTATTGGCATAATAAGGGTTTGTACCATCTTTATATAATTGAATTTGTCTATCTGAATATTTTACCGGAAGACCGTCATTCATTAAAGCCTGATTATATAAAGTGGCATACTGCCAAGAGTCCATCATCTCATAATTCTTTGTAAACTCTTGGATACCATACTCTGCAGACACACTTAATGAAGGTTTTTCCTGCTCTCCAACCTTAGTTGTAACCAAAATCACACCATTTGCACCTCTAACACCAAAAACTGCAGTTGCTGAAGCATCTTTAAGGATTGATATGGTTGCTATTTCATTTGGATCGAGCAATGACAAATCTTCTCGCGGAACACCGTCTACTAATATTAAAGGATTCTGTCCATTCATAGTACTTGCTCCTCGCAATCTCAACTGAAAATCTTCCTCACCAGGTTGTCCGCTATTCTGCATAATTGACAAACCCGGTAATTTACCTGTCAAAGAACCGACAAGATTCGCAGAAGGGCTCTGTTTAATCTGATCATTGGATATAGCTGCAACCGCACCAGTAACACTAACTTTTTTCTGTGTTGAATAACCCACAACTACAACTTCTTCCAGCAACTCAGAATCATCTCTCAAAACAACATTGATAGAAGATTGGCCTTTCACTTCTATCTCCTGAGTTACCATTCCAATGTACGAAAACACCAAAACGGATTTTTTTGAAATATCATTTAAGACATAGTTGCCGTCAAAATCCGTAACAGTTCCACTTGTAGTACCCTTGACCTGTACTGTAACACCAATTAAAGGATCTCCATTTTTATCCTTAACATTTCCCGTAATGGAAATATTTTGCCCATAGACAATTAATGAGCAAAAGAAACATAAACAAAAAAATATTAGTCTGTGTCTCATAAATTAAATATTAAAAATTACATTTAGGTTAAAATCTTCACAAAAGTAATTAGAGCCCATTACTATGATGTAACTCTAAGTATAAAATATGTATCTCTCAATAAGAATCAATCAGTTACAAATGTATATCCGTCTATATCTTAAAAAAACAACTTAGTTTTATTCTCCTCATACTACCCTTTCCATTTAGCCTTAGGTACTATATATAATTTTACATACCTGGACAAAAGATGTACAGCTTTCTTCTTAACATCACTGTCATTACCAGATGACAATTCAATCCATTTTGCAATAGATTCAACTTTATTATTAGGAGTATTAAAAGATTTTGCTATTTTGTCTATTTTCAATTGTCCACCACCATATTCTCTCTGTATAAAGTCAGAATTAATTACTCGGAATACCTATTAACTTCTACATTTGGTAGACTATCTACAATTTTCCACTTAATTTTTTCTCTTTCCCTTACATCTTCCGATGTAACTATGGCTTTAACATTTTCTTTGAAACCTTCAAATGTTGCATTTGTCACTTTAATCTGCCATGTATCTTCTACAGTTATAAATACAGGTACAAGAGAAGGATCATCAAATGACTTGACATTTCCATAACAGTTGTTACGGTAGAGTTTATACATCTCAGCATCAGGTTCAAGTACATAAACTTCCTTATCGTCAACCTGAGCGTCTACACCAAAAATAGCATGTACATTATTTATTTCCGAATCATTAGCATATGAACCAATAGTTGCATCAGGATCATCCTTATGCTTTCTATCGATAAACCCTTTATGAATTAACAAACATGCTGATGAACTTTTAGACCACACACTATCTATTTTCACTGTTCCATTATGAGTTGTATGAGGATTCATCATAACAGCAGTTCGTCCGTTCTCATTTCTGACATTCTTAGCCTGTATATCAAAAACACCTGCATATATACCACCTACTCCTGACTCCAAACGTAAAGTTACACCACTTTTTGCATATATATTTCTAAAATAAATGCTCTGAGCACCATGAAGTTGACACAAGCCATAACCTGAATTTGCATTCAATATACTACAATTCCTGATTTCACCATTCGTAGGGAGAGATACTTCCCATTTATCACCTCCCTTAGTTGTGGTTGGAACTAAAGTCAATCCGCAAAATTTAGTATAATTATCTTTGATAACAGCATCTGCTATAAGAAAGTTCTTCACTAATCTACAGATTATAAAACGCGATGCGCCATTACTTCCAGGCTGAAAAAAGAATAATCCACAATATAACAACCATCTGAACCTCTAATAGAACAATTTTCAATATATTGCCCATTGTCCTTTTCTGTAGAAAAAATAAGCAAAATAGTTCAGGAATTCCTTTTGATTTTTAGAGCCTACATATTTGATGGAATTACGTATCTGATGTACTATACAAAGTTGTACAGCTGTATTAGGATAAACACTTTGAATGGCTTCAGGAAAACCTTTCAAGCCGTCTATACAGGCTATAAGAATGTCTTCGACTCCACGGTTCTGGAGGTCTGTCAGAACACTGAGCCAAAAGTTTGCTCCCTCATTTCTTGATATATACATTCCGAGCAGCTCCTTATGTCCTTCCCGGTTAATACCCAACACATTATAGATTGCACGGGATACTGCACAACCGCGTTCATCTGTCACTTTATAGTGAATGGCATCCATCCAGACTATTGGATAAACCGAATCAAGCATACGTGATTTCCATGCCTTTATTTCCGGAAGTACACGGTCGGTGATGGCACTGATTGTATCAGCTGAGACACGATTACCAAGGTTTTCTTCCATCCAGTCACTGATTTCCCTTGTGCTGTTTCCCAAAGCATATAGGCCTATTATACGGTCAGCAACTCCTTCAGCAAGAATTGTCTCGCGCTTCTTAATAAATTGTGGATCAAAACTTGAATTACGGTCGCGGGGAGTGGATACAGTTACCTCACCTAATGGAGTCTGTACCTGTTTCTGCATCTTACCATTACGGCGATTACCCAATTGACGTTCTGTTTCTGTAAGATGTGCATCCATCTCACCTTCCAAGGCTGCATTAAGGATACTTTCCAATAAAGGAGCAAAGGCACCATCTTTACCCAATAAAGGCTTACCTGCTTTTAGTTGTTCAATTGCCTTGTTCTTGATACTCTCAAAATCAAATTCTTCTTTCATACAAAAAAACTGTGTTAGCAAAGTTTATATTTTATTCTTTGCTGACACAGTCATCTATTCCGTTCATACCATCCTTAAAACTCTTAACCCCCTTACCAAGACCCTTCATCAGTTCGGGAATCTTTTTCCCGCCAAACAACAACAAAATGACTAGAGCTATAAAGATCAGCTCCTGACCTCCTATTCCTAAAAGCAATAAATTACACATATCAATTACATTATATAAAATAGTTAATAGCATCTCACTTCGAAAAGCCTTACATCAGAAGCTCCAGGTCTCTGCTTTCTTCTCTTTTCTATATTAGGATGAATCTGTATTTCAGTATGAAGATTTGAATCACATTTTATTTCTACAGAAGACAACGAAACCGGTTTATCCCAAGAAAGAATCAAGTCTGGGTTCAGTCCGTCCGACTGCCAATGGTGTATCCTGTCCACCTCATCCCTACTATATCCGTCAGTCAGCAAAGCCACATTACCTGATGTGGTAGACGAAGCCTCAATCTTCGCCTTGCGTGCCAAGTCAGCCCCGTCGTTTGCCGGACGGTTCGGAATATAGCAGTCATCGCGTAAAAGTCTTTCCTGAAGCTCCGGAATGTGTTTCTTGTAAACTCCTCTTGGAGAAGTCTTATACTCCATACACATGGCAGCAGCAGTACCCGCAGCTTGTCCCACAAGACCACAAATTGCAATAAGTCTGGTTGCTGAAAGAGCTATATGAGTTACACTTACATTTCTTCCTGCAAACATAAGATTATCAATATTCTTAGAATAAATACATCTGTATGGTATTTCAAACATTTTTTCAAATCTTTGATGGAAATAACTTGCAGGTTCCTTATCATTCAAAATTCCGCCGGGACAGTGTTCGTCGAGCGACCAGCCGCCTCCGTATGCTATTGCATCATCAAAATGAGTGAACTTCGTCAAATCGTTTTCATTCAGGATATAATCTCCCATAAAACGCCTTGACTCACGCCGTCCCGGAACGGAACCAACCCAATCCAGTACCAAATTGGCGGCTTCAGGGAATTTTCCAGAGTTCTTAACATAATCCCAAGCACCATATAGATATCCCAACAATTTGTGGCGGTTCTCTTCTGTAACATCAACAATATCCAAGTCGCTACCTAATTCTACCCACCAGAATCCACAACT
>QWCN01004051.1_pt1 | contig 16088 bp, 13 predicted proteins | sample 1972711 | NCBI WGS metagenome assembly QWCN01 (sample SAMN09866707, study PRJNA288562) | Human gut metagenome isolate term1_stool, whole genome shotgun sequencing... | isolation source: gut | host: Homo sapiens | place: USA: California | reverse complement strand
ATCTTCCACACCGCCTGCCGGAATGCGGAACCGACGGGATGAAGCGACGGTGTAAAGTCCGGTTCTTTCCCGGAAAAATAAATATCCAGCCATTGTTTCGCTTCTGCCAGGACAGGTGTTTCCCGGGAAATATGTTCTCCCGGAAGCGTATTGGCGAAGTATTTCTGTCCTTCAAACCACAGACCGATCAGGCCGATTTCATCCGCGGCCAGTAAAATGCTTCCCAGAGGTGATTGATAGGTACCTGTATATATCATTGGTTAGCCTCCATTTCTGATTTTTCTTCTGCGTTTGTAATTCTGAGTTCTATTATATACAGATCGCCTAGCAAAAAACAACATACGATTATTTTAATCTCTCTACCTTATTTCTCCGGATTTTCTTCAAAAATATATACCCCACCAGGCACGCAAGTACCTCTGTGATGGGAAAAGCCCACCAGATCAGCGTCACCCGCGCCTGCCCGTTCCGGACAAAGGCAGAAAAGATTCCGGCCAGCGGCAAAATCAAAAGCAGCTGCCGAAGCAGAGAAATCACAAGGGATTCGATTCCGCTCTCCAGAGCCTGATAAATCCCCTGATAAGCCACATTGATACCTGCGAAAATAAAACTGACAGAAATCACTCGCATAGCCCCAATAAAAGCTTCTCGTGACTGCCCTGCATTAAACAGGGTCGCAAAGGCTCCCGGGAAGCCTTCCGTAATCAGGGTTCCGAAGATCATCAATGCCGCTGTATAGATCAGACCATACCGGATTCCGTCCCGGATTCTCTTTTTCTCTCCCATACCATAGGCGAACGCCACGATCGGCGTAATCGCGTCTCTGAGTCCGAAGGCCAGGAACAGTACAAACTGCTGCACCTTATAGAACAGCCCGTACGCCGTCTGGGCCGACGGACTGAATTTCAGAATCAGGTTCATGACATAGACCATCAGGGACATGAGCGCCTGGGCAATGATGGCCGGAAGTCCAATGGCGTAGATTTCCTTTATGATTCTGCCCTCCGGTTTCAGATACTTCATTCCATGGGCAAATTCTCGATTCAACTTCAGATGGAACACCAATAGCAGTACTGCAGATGCCATCTGCCCGATGACTGTGGCGTAAGCTGCTCCCCGCACGCCCATTTCCGGAACCGGGCCAAGTCCGTAAATCATAATCGGATCCAGTATGATATTGATCACGGCTCCCGTAACCTGTCCGATAGTAGAATACAAAGAGCGTCCTGTGGCCTGCAGCAGCTTTTCCAGTATGGAAAAGAAAATAATTCCCACGGAAAGAATACAGCAAATTCGCAGATAGTCAGTTCCCATGGAAATGACTTCCGGCTCGACAGTCTGCGAAGAAATATAGGTTTTTACACCGCAGATTCCAAACAGCAAACATACCACGTAAATCACCACACCCAGAAACAGGCTGTTTCCGGCTATCTTCGCAGCCTTTTCCTGATTTCCCTGTCCCAGCGTCATGGCCAGAAGCGCATTGGTTCCCACGCCCGTTCCGACACCCACGGCCACCATCAACATCTGAACCGGGAATACCAGTGTCAGTGCATTTAACGCTGCTTCGCTTCCCACACTCATATTTCCCACAAAGGCGCTGTCAACGATATTGTAGACGGCCTGCAGTGCCATAGACAGGATCATAGGTACGCCCATCTGCACCATCAGCTTCTTTACCGGCATTTCTTTCATTCTGTTACTTTCTGCCATTTAAAATGATTCCTCCTTTTTTGCATAAAAAAGCGCGCGCCTATCTCATAAGCCGGACTTACGCTAATAAGCTACACACTTTTTTCATGACGTTATCTGATTTTAAAATACAAGAACGAGCAGCAGGAAACTGGATTTACGCAGGTCTGCTACTCGTTCGGTTAATTATTATATTTGTTATTTTACCAAAAGTCAAACAAATAATCTTCTTTTTTCTTTTACAGCTTATGCTACTGAGCTTTCAGGCATTGCTTTTTACTCACTGAAGGTATAGCGAATCAGATATCCCTTGGAATCTCCGGTAACAATCGTCACATCCCCATTGGGATTCTTGATCGTCTCCAGAATCGGGTATTTGCCATGCTCCTTCACATAGCTTTCCGGGCTCTCGGCCTCCGCCTCGATGAATTCTTTCTTCGCATGGGCTGCTCCGCCGCAGGGATTCATAGTTTCTACTAAAATTTCATACTCTTTCATGATGCCAGACTCCTTTTCAAAGATTGATGTCTTTATTATAGCCAATCTTTTGCCGGGAATCAAAAGGCATTTTCACTAAATTTTCTTATTTACTTATCTTCTGTCCAACCACATACAGCAGCGCTGCCACCGCCATACCATTGATGGACGCAATACCCCAGGACAGCACATTTGCCACAACGGCGCCTGCGATAACACCGATCACTGCGAACCAGTTCACAGCAGCCAGCGGCGCGTGCTCGTCCTCGTAGTCTTTCTTGTTCATAAAATAAGACAGCACCAGAATGATACCCACTGGCGGCAGAGTGCAGTTCAGGATGTTCAGCCAGCCGCAGAAGTTGTAGTACAGCCATACGGAAAGCATCGTTCCGATGATACCGGCCACCAGAACCATGGGCTTTTTCTTCTGATGGAAGATATTTGCCAGACCCAGTCCGGAGGTGTACAGAGCGTTATCGTTGGTGGTCCAGATGTTCAGGCCCAGCACCAGAATTGCCAGGTAAAACAGATTCAGACGCAGCATGACCTCGAAGATATCATTTCCGCCTACGAAAATATAGGCGATGGCGCCGAAGAAGAACATCAGGGAGTTACCGATAAAGAAAGCCACAACCGTCGCGATGGTTCCGGTCTTGGCATCCTTGGCGAACCGGGTAAAATTCGGCGTGGCCGTTCCGCCCGATACGAAGGAGCCGACTACCAGGCCTGCGCCGCCGACTACACTTAAGGTACCGCTGGATACTGCAAACTGATCCACGATAGTTCCCTCGCCCTGTGCCACCGCCATCACCATAGCGATGGTTCCGAGAACTGCTACCGCCGGAACGGCAATATAACTGATGATGGTCAGAGATTCGATTCCGAAATAAGCGGACGCAGTCATACAACCACCGGCCAGAATAATCAGCGCCCACATGGCTATCTTACTGTCACCTAAGAACTGATTGGCAACCGGAATGGCAAACATGGCCACACCTACGCCAAACCAGCCGATCTGGGTAAAACTGATCATAGCGGAGGACAGATAGGAGCCCTTCTCACCGAAGGCCTTTCTCGCCAGCAAATCCATGCTGAGACCGGTCTTGGCGCCCACATAGCCCAGAAGCCCTGTATACAATCCCAGAATGCAGCCTCCCAGAATCAAGGAGCCCAGGAACTCCCAGAAATTCTCGCCTGCTGCCAGCTGCTGACCTACCCACATGCTTGCGGAAAAGAAGGTAAAGCCCAGCATAATCATGAACATGGTCACGAAGCCCTTGCGACCCTCTTCGGGGACTGCCTGCTCCGCGTAGTCTACGTCTTTTTTCTCTTTCACTTTACTCATTTTTTCATCTCCTGTTTTTTATTGTTAGAAATTTCAAGGGCACAAGCCTTATCCTGCAAGCAGAAACGGCTTCTGCCCTTGAAATTCTGCTACCTTAAAAAATCAGGGCGGAACCCCTTGTATCAGTCCGTCCTGATTTTAAAATTCTTATTTACAAAATGTATTTCCGAAGCGCATCGGTAAACTCCCCGATTCTCTGCTCGGCAAGCTCTTTTAAGGTGATGTTCTTCATGCTCTCGATATAGCCCTGCTCCTGGCGGTACAGCCACCTGGTATCAGCCGGGCGGATCTTCTCATAATGGTTATAATGAACCCAGTCCTCATAGCTTACCGGAAGCGGATAGCCCAGCTTCTCAGCCAGCAGCTCCCGGAAATCGATCCGGTCCGCGCGGTCACGGATGCCTTCCCAGAACTCCAGTACTTCCTCCACATGCTCGTGGATCTCATACCGTCTCGCTCCGCCGTCGTAAATGATACATTTTTCAAAGAGCGGACTGCACATGGAAAGAGTCTCTCTGCGGAACTCCGGCGCTACGATACCGCCCTTCCAGTAGAAATCCACATCCGGCAGATTGATGCCGGACACGCCCTTGTCCTGGTAGGTGCTGAAAATACCCTCGTAATAAATGGTAATAAAGCCTTCAAACTCCGGCCAGAACTCCCGGATATCCCGGGTCAGCTCCTCCAGAATATCGATACCCTTGGTTCCGCCGATGGTGAAAATGATAATATTGCGAAGCTTCGCGCCGTGATCCCGATAGAAATCGGTCACGTAGCGGAGACAGTGAATCAACGTCTCGCCGCTGGCAATGATATCGCCGATCATCAGCGTGCTGTCTGGCACCATGGTCAGCTTGCTGTACTTGATCTCCAATCCCGCGATCTCCTCATTTTCAAAGACACGCTCACTGGACAGGAAGCTGATGTCATGAACACGGATGTGCTCCCGGTAACAGCTCTCCTCCAGCGGATAGTTGAGAGCGCCTCTCAAAATAGAGAGAATATTGGCGGTGGTCACCTTCTTCTGCTCCTTCAGATAATAAAGCATCTGGGATGTGGCGGAAATCAGGCAGTTATACACCTCATAGCCTACAATCTCCGGCGTATTCAGAAGCTTTCTGGACTCTGCCTCTGATACAATATAATACTCATTCAGGTAGTTTCCGCCGTCCAGCCGATAACAGGCCACGCCCTGCTCGTCAAATTCCGGCACCAGAACCACATTCTCCCAGTTATTCATTCTAATCTCCTTCGCTTTGCTATATTTCACGTAACTTTTACGTTATCTTTACACATACCTTAGAATATATTAACGGGTCGGTCGGGTTCCGTCAAGGGGAATCAGGCGGAAATTCGACAATTTTTTTCCAATACAGGGTACTTATTTTTAAACGCCGAACACCTTCGCCGCCTTCTCCATCCGCTCCGCGTCGATGCCCTTCAGAGCCGTGTCATACTGCTCCGCAAACATGGTCTCGATGTCTTCGCTGGCCGGAAGCATATCAAATAGTACAGATAAGATTAATTTGCTAGTTCATAAAACATGCACTGAAATACAGAAAACCTGAATTCTGTTAGTTTCGTATAAGCCTATATTACTGCACTTTCTTCTCTCCCCGCTGCATATACAGATAACACCCGATACAAAGCACGATTCCCACCGCCGTAGAGATCGGCGCAGCCAGGCCGATGCGGGTCAGGCTGGCGTTGGGCTGGATGCTCATGTAATAGGACAGAGGCAGACGGACCAGAAGGGTCTGAATTATGCCCTGTGCCATGACAAAGACGGTTTTGTTATTGCCGTTAAAGTAGCCCATCATGCTGAAGAGAATGGCGGTTCCTAGGGTTTCCGGGGCGAAGCCCTTCAGATAATCATAGCCTCTGGCGATAACAGATACGTCTGTGGTAAAGAAACCAGACAGCACGTCGCCCTTCAGAAGCACCAGGGCAAATACGACGCAGCCTACAGTAAGTCCCACGCCCATGCCGGTAAACATAGATTGCTTCGCCCGCTTGTGTTTACCTGCGCCTACATTCTGGGAGACGAAGGAAGCCATAGACTGCATCAGGGCGCTGGGTACCAGCATAGCGAAATTAACGATTTTGCAGGCTACGCCGTAGCCGGAAGATGCCTCCAGGCCCAGTCGGTTAATAAAGGCACAGAGGGCCAGGAAAGAACACTGGGTCATGATCTCCTGAAAGGCCAACGGCAGACCAATTTTCAGGAATCTCGGGCACTGGGCATTCCAACGAAAATCCTCTTTTTTGATGTCAAAGGGCAGACCCCGCTTTACCAGAAGCAGCACCGCAAATACCACGCTGCAGGCCTGCGCCGCCACAGTCGCAATGGCCGCGCCCGCTGCGTCCATATGAAGACCGGCTACCAGCACCAGGTCGCCGACGATATTGATAATACAGGCCACCAACACGAAGAGAAGCGGGGAATTGCTGTCGCCCAAGCCGCGGAAAATGGCTGCCAGCACATTGTAAGCCACGATAAAGAAAATGCCGGCTCCACAGATACGCACATAAGCTGCCGTCAGGCTTACCGCTTCCGCAGGTGCCTGCATCAGCACTGCGATGGGCCGCGCCAGTCCTACCATAATCAGAAACAGCACCACGGAAATTGCTGCGAACACCACGGTGCCTCCACCGATGGCCGGTCCGATGTACTGGGGCCGCTTTTCACCCAGATACCGAGCAATGAGCACTGTGATACCCATAGCCAGCTGAGTCACCGCAAAGGTCACCAGATTCAGCACCTGGCTGCCGGTGGAAACCGCGGAAAGTCCCGAGGTGGAACCAAAGTGTCCCACCACCAAAAGATCCACCGCGCCGTAAGCCGCCTGCAGTATCAGTGCGCCAAGCACCGGCAGCATAAAGGCCACCAGCTTCTTTAAGATATTTCCCTGGGTAAAATCCGCTTTATCGTTTGTCATAGGTCGCTCTCCTTCCGCTCATAATCTGATAAAACTTTTCGATGGTCGCAATCATCGTCTCGGCCTCCTCCTTGGAAATGCTGTCAAAATATGGAAGCAGGCCGCTGAAATATTCCTCGTCATATTTCTGATGTAGCTTTCTCCCCTTTTCCGTGGCAGTAAGGAAGGTCACCCGGCCGTCGTCCGGCGAAGCCATTTTCTGAAGATAGCCCTTTGCCTCCATCTCCTTGACCGTCCGGGTCACGCCGGGTCTCGGAATATTCAGGAACTCACTGATATCAGAAATCCGGACCTGTTTTCCTTTCTCTTCCAGTTCCTGCATGCAATCCAGATATTGAATATAGGACGGCTGTACGCCCTCCGGCAGTGGGGGAAGCAGATCACGGGTTCGCTTCGCCATGTAGCAGGCGTCAAACATCTGCTTGATTAATCGATTGTTCATCTGTTTATCTCCTCACATATAGTTATCAAAGTTAATTACCATTGATAATTATATAGAGAATTGGATTTTTGTCAAGACCTATTTTATAAATAACTGGGGAACAAAAAACTACCCGGCAAAAATACCGGGCAGTTTTTATTCTTTACAATATTATTTTTACATCACCTTGCGGAACAACTCTTTCAGCTCTTCTACGCTGGTGTCCTTCGGGTTGCCCGGTCTACAGGCATCTGCATAAGCAGATTCTGCCAGGAAATCCAGATCTTCTTCCTTCAATGCTTCCAGCTTCGCGGGGATTCCCACGTCCTCTGAAAGCTTCCGGACAGCGTCTACAGCAGCTTTACGGTATTCCTCTACAGACATCTCGTCCACGCCCTTTACGCCCAGCGCTCTGGCGATTTCTCTGTATTTCTCGCCAGTGCAGTCCGCATTATACTCCATCACTATGGGAAGCATCATTGCGCATGCCACGCCGTGGGGAGTGTCATAGACCGCACCCAGGGTATGCGCCATGGAATGGGCGATTCCAAGACCTACGTTGGAGAAGCCCATGCCTGCGATGTACTGACCCAGAGCCATGCCCTCGCGTCCCTCGGCTTCGTTCTTTACCGCGCCGCGTAAGGACTTTCCGATGATCTCGATGGCCTTCAGATGGAACATATCTGTCATTTCCCAGGCTGCCTTAGTGGTGTAGCCCTCGATAGCATGGGTCAGGGCGTCCATTCCGGTGGCTGCGGTCAGGCTTGCCGGCATGTCTGCCATCATATCCGGATCAACCACTGCGATAATCGGCATATCGTGGGTATCTACGCACACGAATTTCCGCTTTCTCTCCACATCGGTAATGACATAGTTGATGGTTACCTCAGCAGCGGTTCCTGCTGTGGTCGGCACTGCGATAATCGGTACACAGGCATGCTTTGTGGGTGCTACGCCCTCCAGGCTTCTCACATCCGCGAACTCTGGATTGTTGATGATGATACCGATGGCTTTTGCGGTGTCCATGGGAGAACCGCCGCCAACGGCAATGATGTAATCAGCGCCCGTTGCCTTAAATGCCTCTACGCCGGCCTTTACGTTATCAATGGTCGGATTGGACTTAATGTCACAGAAAACCTCGTATGCCAGGCCTGCATCCTCCAGCACTTTGGTTACCTTTCCTGTGGTTCCGCGCTTGTAGAGACCCGGGCCGGTGCATACCAGCGCTTTGTGGAAGCCCCGATTCTTTACCTCTCCGGCGATTTCCTGAATCGCGCCAGCTCCATGATAAGAGGTTTCATTCAATGTAATTCTGTTTGCCATAATATATCGTCTCCTTTTTCTTTTGAACCAACCATTTCCCTTGTTATTATTTTAACGCTTTGTTTCAAAAAATCAAGAGTTGCCAAAGCAAATCTTTACTTTATAAATGCTTTGAACGCCAGATAATTCTCATACAGATCTGCCTTGGATACCACCTCCCAGGGCGAGTGCATGGAAATAACCGGAACGCCGATGTCTACGGTGTCGATGTTAAACTTGGCGATGAATTTGGCCACGGTTCCGCCGCCTCCTTCGTCCACCTTGCCCAACTCGCCGGTCTGCCATACCACGCCGTTCTCGTCGAACAGGTTCCGCAAATATGCAAGAAACTCGGCGTTGGCATCGTTGGACCCGCTCTTTCCTCTGGCTCCGGTGAACTTCATGATGCCTGCGCCGCAGGACAGGAATACGGAGTTGTTCTTCTCGCAGACCTCCGGGTAATTGGGATCGTATGCCGCCGTCACATCTGCGGACAGGCACTTGGAATGGGCCCGGATAGCCGCGGAGCTTACGCCGAAGGAGGCTGCCAGCTCGTCGATGAGGTCCGTGAAAATAGCGCTCTGCATACCGGTGGTTCCTTCGCTTCCGATCTCTTCTTTATCCGCCAGGACAATCATCACCGTATGTCTGTCAGAGGTCTCATCCAGGCAAGCCTTCCATGCCGGGTAAGCGCAGACCCGATCGTCGTGTCCGTAGCTTCCGAGCAGGGCCCGGTCGAAGCCCACATCTTGGGCCTTGAAGGCCGGAACCATGGACAGCTCGGCGCTCATGAAATCCGCCTCGGTGATACCGTATTTGTCATGCAGCAGGTGCAGCACATTGTTCTTGACGGTTTTCTCATCGTCCTCCGTAGCTGCCGTGTAAGGAATGTTGCCAAACCAGATGTTCAGCTGCTCGCCCTCGATGGCGTTGCCCAAGGGCTTCTGGTTCTGCTTGGCCGCCAGATGGGGAAGGAGATCGCTGATGTAGAATACCGGATCGCCCTCAGACTCGCCCGCCTTCACCTGCACGGTGGCGCCGTCCTTCAACGCCACCACGCCGTGCAGGGCCAGGGGCATGGCCGCCCACTGATATTTGCGCAGGCCCCCGTAGTAATGGGTCTTGCCCAGAGCCACGCCCTCGGACTCATAGAGGGGAAGCTGCTTCAGATCCAGACGGGGACTGTCGATATGAGAGGCGATGATACGGATGCCGTCCTTCGCGATATTCTCAGTGCCCACCTTGATCAGATACATATTTTTCCCGCGGTTGTTGTAATAAATCTTGTCGCCCGCCTTGAGTTTGCGGCCAAAATCAAAAGCCTCGTAGCCTGCTGCCTTCGCAGCCGCCTCCACATAGGCGCAGCACTCCCGCTCGGTCTTTCCTTCGTCCAGGAAGTGCTTGTAGCCCTCAGCGAAATCGAAGATCTCAGTCATCAGGGTCTCATCTGCGGTTTCGTAGACGTTTGTTCTTTTGTAAGTAAGTGAATCCATGTGTGTTCCTTCTTTCTATCACAATATTGTGCGTATCTATTACTCTGTCTTTGATTTTATCACGTTTGAAACCACATTTCTATCTCTGTTTTTCTCATTACCGTACCTACTGGGCGTCAATTTAACCTCCCCAAAATTCACCTGAAAAAGCCAGAACAAAGATCTGAACTTGTTATATCTGCGTCCTGCAGATCTTCTTTGCTGCCTGATTAAGCTCACTGTTCTCCAAAATCAGCTTTTGGCCAAGCAGCGCTGCCTTTGTGAGTTCTGGCTCTACAGGCAGAACTGCCAGTATCCGCTCAGGATCTCCTATGGCCTGCTCCAGCACCTTCCTGCTTTCCTCGTCCACCTTATTCAATACATAATACACGGGTTTTTGAAGCCTTCCACTCAGCTCTCCTATCTTCACCGCAAGCTTGGCAGACTCATAGGAAGGATCACAGACCATCAGAATCAGATCCACCTCATCATCCAAACCGCGCCCGAAATGCTCAATTCCAGCCTCCATATCCAGAATAGCGATCTGATTTTCCTCAAGCGTTAATCTGCTGACAAACTGCTTCATCACCGTTCCCATAGCGCAGGCACAGCCCTCGTTCGCCTGATGAATCTTTCCGCTTACCATCAGCTTGATTCCGTTCTTTTCTGTGTAATACCCTTTCGGAATATCACTAAGCTTCCACTGTCCTTCAAAGAATTGATGCGTAAAATTAGATAGCATCATATCCTTCAGAACTTCCTCTTTCCCTCCAAAAAAACCGGTAAATTCCTTTGGATTTTCCATACTGAGATGCCGGTGCAGTCCATAGTTCGATTCGTCAGAATCGATGATCAGAACTTCTTTTCCCGCCGCCGCAAATCTTTCCGCCAGCAGCGATACGATGGTGCTTTTTCCGCTTCCACCCTTTCCACATACAGATATTTTCACTTTGCCACCTCCTCAAGATACAGGGACAGATGCACGTCACCCGGTATTGCAAAACCGCACTGATCGCAGATGCTTTCTCCCACAGTCTGCCCATCCCGTATAAATAGCTCTATCACGCCTCCGCATTTTGGGCAGTCAATCTCTTCAATCGTCGTCATACCGCGTACTTCCTGGCATGTAGGTAATATATCATTCATTTTCACACCTGCTTTCTATCCGGGGTCCATAATTTCTCGCAAGCCGGAAGATACATCTGCCCTGAAACTTGTGTCAGGTTATCCTTTGCGTATTCCAGCTTCATATCTGATACGACCTTTCTTTTTCCTTTCCATTTTTTGGCTGTTCCTTCCGACTACAGTTCCAGCTTTTCCACAATCTCCTGAAGGGCTTTCCGCACTGGAGAGTCCATGGGAAGCTGTACAATGGGCTTTCCATCGCAGTCAAAGCGGTAAATCATATCGTCATGAGGCACTACTCCAAGGAGCTCCAGGTTCTGATTTTGTATCTCTTCCAGTGTTCCGGCATCCAGCTTCCCCTCCGGAGCCCGGTTGATAATCAGTCCCACCTTCTTTGGCTTAAAATTCAGCTCCTTCATCAAAGCAGCAATCCGTCCGGCTGCCTGCACGCCTCTCCTGGAACAGTCGCTGACTAAAATTGCGATCTCCATCATCGGCAGGAGTCCACGGCTTACATGCTCCATTCCTGCCTCATTATCCACCACCACATAAGGGTAATGGCTCTGCAGCTTCTGCACCTGCGTCTGAACCAGGCCATTCACGAAGCAGTAGCAGCCTTGCCCCTGGCTGCGCCCCATGACCATCAGATCAAAGTCATCCTCCTCTGTAAGGGCGTCTGCCAGCCGGGCCTCCAGATAATCCTTTTTCGTTACCCCGACGGGAATCTTATACCGGCTGTCCGATCCCGCCCGCTCGATCTCCTCCCGGAGCTCTCCAAGGGTGATGCCCGCCTCCACGCCAAGCACCTCATTGAGATTTGAGTTGGCATCCGCATCCACGGCCAGAACCGGCTTCTTCCCGCTCTGGCAGAGATACTGAATCAAAAGGCCGGTAAGCGTGGTCTTTCCCACACCGCCTTTGCCGGCTACTGCAATCACATGTCCCATATCCTCTCCATCCTTTCCTGTGCCAAATCACATTTTCCTGCGTTCAGCAATTATTCTGCTGCCGTCCTGATACAGGGTGTTCTTTTTATAAACAACATGTTGATTTTATTTACAAACTGATTATAATAAAAGTATCCGAAAATACAATCATCAATTTAAAGCTGTCTGTAGGTTTCTGAACAGTTTTCCGTATTCTGTTCAGAAATTCCAATAGAAATCATCGATAAAGGAGAAAATTCCCATGCCGGAAAAGACACAGAAAGAAGACCGGAGGACGCGTTATACCCGCCAGGTCATAAAGGAAGCATTTTTAAAGCTCCTGGAAGAAAAGGAATATCCCAAAATCACAGTCACTGAGATCTGCAGACTTGCGGAAATCAACCGGGGAACCTTCTATCTCCACTATTATGATACTGCCGATGTGCTGGATGATCTTCTAAGCGAAATCCTGAAAGAAACCACCAGCGTCATCGACCATGTCTTCTGCCCTGCAAGAGCCTCCGGGAACTGCTCCTATCCTTTCTGTGACAGGTTGCACAGCAGCGACCGATATCAGGCGCTTTTTCTCGACGACACCATCTCCGCACAAATCATAGAAAAAATGGCGGAAACGACAAAAGAAGACTATGTGACCTGGCTGATGTCACACAGTCTCCTTACCTTTGAAGAAGCCGAAGCCATTTTTTATTTCCAGATGAACGGCTGTCTGTCCATCAATAAAGTCATGCTGCGCAATCATTGCTCCGACTGGAAAAAGATACAGCGGGCCATCGATCAGTTTATCCGCGCGGGGCTGGAATCATTTCTGATCCGGGATCAGAGGGAATAGTGATCCGCATTTCATCCGATAACGGCGTTTTGTCTGTCAATATTCTCCTTGCCACGCACCTACTGGGCGTCAATTTTTTCCTTCAGCTCCGTCAGGTACATCCAGCGCTCCATCTTCTCATCCAGAAGGCTCTGCGTCTCTTCCTTTTCCTTCGTAAGCTCCGTCAGGCGGCTGTACTGGCTGGCGTGAGCTGCCATTTCTCCGTCCAGATCCTCGATCTTCGCTTCTAGCGTGGCGATATCGTCCTCGATGGTATCGAATTCCTTCTGTTCCTTGTAGGTGAATTTCAGCTTCTTCTCACCCTTGTCCCAGGTGGCTTTCTTTTTTCCGCCGGGTTCGGAAGCTCCCGTTGCTTTTATGCTCTTTAAAGCGCCGCCAAAATCCGTGGCTGCCGCGCCATGCTCCCGGGCCAGCGCTTCCATATAGTCGGTATAGCCGCCCTCATACTGACGGAAATGGCCGTTGCCGTCAAAGGCGAAAATCCGGTCTGCCACATTGTCCAGGAAATATCGGTCGTGGGAAACGAGAATTACAATGCCGATAAAGGAATTCAGGTAATCCTCCAGAATGGTCAGGGTCGGAATGTCCAGCTCATTGCTGACCTCGTCCATAACCAGCACATTGGGGCCGGTCTGCAGGACGCCTAAGAGATAGAGCCGCCGCTTCTCCCCGCCGGAGAGCTTGCCGATGGGCGCATACTGCATATCCGGCGTAAAAAGAAATCGCTCCAGCATCTGGGATGCCGTGATCCGACCGTCCCGGGTCGGAATGTACTCGGCGATGTCCTTTACATAGTCGATGACCCGCTGGTTCTCATCCATTTGGGGCAGCTCCTGGGCGAAATAGCCAAGCTTGATGGTTTCGCCCACCTCCACATCACCGGTATCCGGCGAAATCTGCCCCGCAATCATTTTCAGTAACGTGGACTTTCCGCAGCCATTTGGGCCAACAAACGCGATAGTCTGATTTTTCAGGAAAATATACGTAAAATCCTCAACAATCTTTCGGCTCTCATATTCCTTAGATACATGATGCAATTCTATGGTCTTTTTGCCCATACGTGTCTCCACTGAATCCAGCTCCACAGTCTTATCGAAAACCGGGGCCTTTCCGGCCTTCAGGGCCTCCAGCCGATCCAGTCTGGCCCGCTGCTTGGTGCTCCGGGCCCGGCAGCCTCTGGCTGCCCATTCAAGTTCCATTCTGAGAACGCTTTGCCGCTTCCGCTCCGTGGCCAGCTCCATTTTCTCCCTCTGAGCTTTCAGCTCCAGGAAACCGGAATAATTGGCCTGGTAGCTGTAAAGCTTCCCACGGCTGATTTCCAGAATCCGGTTGGTCACCCGGTCCAGAAAATAGCGGTCATGGGTTACCAGAATCACGGTTCCCCGGAATTTCCGAAGCCAGGCCTCCAGCCAGCGGATCATCTCCTCATCCAGATGGTTCGTGGGCTCGTCCAGAATCAGAATATCCGCCGAAAGCAGCAGGGTCCGTGCCAGGGCCACCCGCTTCTTCTGCCCGCCGGACAGCGTCTCGATTTGCGCACCCACATCCGGGATGCCTAAGGTGTTCAGCATATTTTTTGCGTCATACTCGGTGACCCCTCCGCCCGCCACATAGGACAGCGCAGTAGACCCATCCGGAAATGTGTTTGCCTGGGACAGAAAGGCCAGCTTTACGCCATTTTGCATAATGACCTGCCCCTGATCAGCCTCCTCGGTACCTGCGATAATCCGAAGCAGGGTCGTCTTGCCCGTGCCGTTGATGCCGATGATCCCGACCTTTTCTCCCTCATGAATGCCGCAGGAGATATCATCAAAAATCCATTTATCTCCATAAAGCTTGCTTACGTGCTCGATATTTAAAATGTTCATAATACTTCCATCTTTTCTCCTTACAAACTCATGCGCGCTATTCCTGCCGTCCGGTACTCCAAAAGCTTCTCCTTTAGCCCCTGATGCTCCTCCAGCTTCAGCTCCGGGTCTGATTTTTCGATCTTCGCGGCCTCCTCACTGGCAGCCTGCAGGATCAACGCATCTGTAAAAATATCTCCAATCTTAAACTCCAGAATTCCACTCTGGCGGATTCCGAACAGGTCGCCCGGTCCCCGAAGCTTCAGGTCTTCTGAAGCGATATAAAAGCCATCATTGGATTTCTTCAGAATCTCCAGTCGCTTTTTAGTATCCTTACTGTCGGATCCGCTAACGAAAATGCAGTAGGACTGGTGCTTTCCGCGTCCTACACGCCCCCTTAGCTGATGTAGCTGCGCCAGGCCGAAGCGCTCGGCGTTCTCCACCATCATAACTGTGGCGTTGGGAACATTGACGCCGACCTCGATAACGGTCGTGGAGACAAGCACCTGGATTTCGCCTGCCGCAAAGCGCTCCATAATGTCATTCTTCTCGGCGGCTTTCATTTTCCCGTGCAGATATTCAATAGCAATGCCGGAAGCCAGCTCCTTTTGCAGCTTTTCCGTATAATCTACCACATTTTCAATCTCGATCTCCGGATTTTCCTCCACCATAGGGCAGATAATATACACCTGCCGCCCGGCGGCCACTTCCCGCTCGATAAAACGGTAGGCCTTAGGCCGATAACTCTCGTCCACCACACAGTTCTTGATGGGCAGACGATTGGCCGGAAGCTCATCGATGACGGAGATATCCAAATCCCCGTAAATGATAATAGCCAGAGTCCGGGGGATCGGCGTGGCGCTCATGACCAACACATGGGGATGAAGTCCCTTACTCGCCAGTGTCTCCCTCTGGCGAACACCAAACCGGTGCTGCTCATCCGTCACCACCAGTCCCAGACGGGCAAAGTTTACCTTCTCCTGAATCAGCGCATGGGTTCCGATAATAATCCGCGCCTCACCGCTCTCAATGCGCGCATAAGCCTCCCGTTTCTCCTTGACCGTCATGGATCCGGTCAGCAGCTCCACGCATACGTCCATGGAAAGCCCGGAAAGCAGCTCCCGGATACTCTCCGCATGCTGTCTTGCCAGCACCTCGGTGGGCGCCATCAGCGCCCCCTGATAGCCGCTCTCCACCGCGGAAAGCAATGCCAGCAGCGCAATGACCGTCTTACCGGATCCCACGTCTCCCTGCACCAGCCGGTTCATGACCGTTTCTCCCTTAAGATCCGCCTGAATCTCATTCCAGACCCGCTTCTGGGCTCCGGTGAGCTCGTATGGCAGTGATGAAAGCAACTGCTCCACAGACGCTCCCGGATGAATCACGCACTCATTGACCGTGTCTTCGGTCTGCTCCTTCATCTGACGTAAGGCCAGGATAAACAGGAAAAACTCATCAAAGACCAGCCGCTTTCTAGCCAACAGCAGATCCTCCCGCTTCACCGGAAAATGGATGGCCCGCAGGGAAAAGTTATATTCCGCTAACTGCTGTTCGTTCCGGATACGCTCCGGAAGATATTCTGTGTCCAGATCCAGTTGCTCAAAAGCCTGGCGCACCGCCTTGGTCACAGTCTTATTGGACAGGCCGCCGGTCAGTCCATAGATGGGCTGCATAGTGTCCAGCAGCTTCTCA
>QWCN01004035.1_pt1 | contig 16148 bp, 28 predicted proteins | sample 1972711 | NCBI WGS metagenome assembly QWCN01 (sample SAMN09866707, study PRJNA288562) | Human gut metagenome isolate term1_stool, whole genome shotgun sequencing... | isolation source: gut | host: Homo sapiens | place: USA: California | reverse complement strand
GAGGTCAAGGAGGCGAAGGAGGAGGCCTCGAAGAAGGCGACGCAGCTCCAAGCGCAGGTGAAGGATTTGAACCAGGAGCTGAGAACACGCGTGTCAGTCAAAGAGATGGCGAAAATCAAGCGGATTCTGGTCACGCTGCAACAAGTGGGCATTGCGGTGGACTTCAACGAGACGACGGAGTTGCCGATTCCCAAAACGGAGGCGATTTTGCTGGAGAAGATCCGCCACTTGGAGACGGGCAACAGCGAGCTGCGCTCGACGTTCAACGACATCTACAACAAGTACATGGCGAGTGAGAACAAGCGACACGAGGTGGAGGAGCAGTTGGGCGACGCGCGCGATGCGATGGAGAAAATGGAGGGTCAGATCGCGGAGTTGGAGCAGCGCGTGATCGGCGATGTGGGAGGTGAAGGCGGGAATGTGGAGAGGATTCTGAAGGACCAGAGGGACCGGTACAAGAGACGCGTGGATGAATTGGAGGTGAGTGTGAAATGGAAGGATGAAGGATAGAGCGAGAAGGAGAAGGACCGAGCGTCATTGGATTCGCTATATTCGGTGGTGAATAGCTTGAAGAGAGAGTGGGATGTGCGATGTCGATGTGACGTGTAGATTGAACGAGAAGAGGCCCTTTTCTGTGTTTACTAGTAAATTAAAGTAATGCCTAGAGCGACTATTCCATCCGGAACTCCTTCAACAAGTATCATTCGTCCGAGTCGTCCTCCAACCCCTTGGAGAAGGTCGCCTTCCGCGTTGCCCAGGAGATGATTCAGTCGCCCAAGTTCCGGTCTGTTGTGTCCCTCTATCTCGTTGTCATTCATTTTCTCCTTCTGATTGCAATTCTTCGTTATATGTGATGAACCAGTGCGTTTTGAAAAGCAGGGCTGTTTGTTCTTTCACCTGTGCGCAGATCACGGGAATGGGCGCGGATCCACTATTCGCGAATGAACCGAAACACCATCTCCCTGGCCCAATTCAGTGGCATGCAATTGGGGCCAAATGACATGTCATATGACAGCAAACACGTGTGAAGACAATGTGTCATTCTTTCTTTTAATGTCGAATCTTCGATCGAGTTCTGATTCCTCTTGTGATGCATTTGATAGTAATACTCCCGGCATGCGGAGAGTGTGGGGGAAGGGCAATCCGGATTATGACGGAACCCTGTCCATTGTCGTCGTCGGCGCATCGGGAAACCTCGCTATGCTGAAGGTGTGGGTTGCACAGTGGGAATAACGACTAGACCTACCCCGCGCTGTTTTCGCTCTTCACGCACTCTCTTCTCCCGATGTACACAACCATTGTCGGCTATGCGAGAACGAAAATGGATACGGCGGCCTTCCGCGAGAAGCTGCGAAAGGCTCTGCCTAAGGACGCGCGCTGCGTGGACTGCTTCCTCAAGATTTGCTACTACCACTCGGGCCAGTACGATTCCAACGAGGATTTCTCCAAATTGAGCGCGGAGCTGGATGAGCACGAGAACACGCAGTGCCAGCTGTACACCGAAGGGGGCGTGCAGAAGTGGGTGTGCAACAAGAACCGTTTGTTCTACTTCGCCATTCCGCCCAGTCAATTCCCTCCCGTTTCCAAGTGCATCCACGGTACCCCCAACATCAGCGCACTAACGCAAAGACACCTGCATCAACAACAGCGGATTCCACCGCCTGGTGGTGGAGAAGCCCTTCGGTCGCGATTACGACACGAGCAAGGAGCTGAACAACTACATCAAGGAGCTTTTCTCCGAAGACGATATTTACGTGACCATGAGTTGGAGATGTCACGCATAGCGAATTGACCACTACCTGGGAAAGGAAATGGTGCAGAATCTGCTCGTCACGCGCTTCTCCAACATGATCATCAGCGCGCTGTGGAGTCGGACCTTCATCAGCAATGTGCAGATCGTCTTCAAGGAGACGCTCGGCGTGAACGGCCGTGGCGGCTACTTCGACAACTACGGCATCATCCGCGACGTGATGCAGAACCACCTGCTCCAGATGGTGTGTCTGCTTGCCATGGAACAGCCCTTGTCACTGCACAGCGCCGATATCCGCGATGAGAAGGCGAGACTGCTGAAGGCGATCGAGCCCATGACGCTCGAGAACACTGTGGTTGGGCAGTACGTGGCCAGCGCGACGGAGCCGGGGTATCTGGACGACCCCACGGTGCCGAAGGACAGTCTGACGGCGACGTTCGCGGCGACGGTGCTGTGAGGGCAAGACGGGCGTGTGAGGCATAGAAAGGTGAACACGCCACGGTGGGCAGGCGTGCCGTTCTACCTGAAGTGCGGCAAGGCGCTGGACGAGTCGAAGGCTGAGATTCGCATTCAGTTCCGGGACATGGCGTGCCCGTTGTTCCCACAGTCGAACCGCAACGAGCTGGTGCTGCGCGTGCAGCCCGACACGGCGATCTACATGAAGACGAACGTGAAGACACCGGGTTTGGAAACGCAGCCGATCATGACGGAATTGGACATGACGTACAAGGAGAAGTACGATTTCGTGCTGCCCGAGGCGTATGAGCGGCTGATCCTGGATATTATTCGCGGGGATCATAGGTAGTGGAAAGGGAGGGGAGTGAAGCGTAGCAACTTCGTGCGCAGCGATGAATTGGAATTGTCGTGGAAGATCTTCACGCCGGTGCTGCACGAGCTGGAGGAGAAGAAGATCAAGCCGCTGCCGTATGTGCGCGGCACGCGCGGTCCGGAGGAGGCGGATGTGCTGCGCGATCGATTTGGTTATGTTCGGACAGTGGATTATGAGTGGACGGAACCGCAACTGGTTCCGCGCGTGTAAACTAGTCATTGCGGCCTGTTTGTTTGAATTGCATTGGTGATTGAAAGGAACAGCCTGTTTGCTCCAATTGCATTGATGATTGTGGTATGCATGTTGTAACAAACCACATACACATCAGGACATATCACGAAACAAGGGGTGCTTTAGCAAATCTGTCGCTGTTGCTCGCGTTGCGTCATTCTATCCATAATCCACATTCTCCATCCCCACGTAATCGAAGCACTTGTTGAAGAAGTCGTGCATTTCTTGACTGACCCCATTCCAAATCTTCTCACCCACTTTCGGACCAGCGCGCATTTTCGCCACGGTAAACATCACGCTTTCGCGCGTTGTGCTGTTCTCCTTGATTTCCTTCCACGGCAGCTCCCCCGTCAGCATCTCGTACAAACAACAGCCCAGACTCCAAATATCGGATCGCCCGCGCTGCATGCCGCGGCCACACTCTGGTGCAATAAACACGTCCGTCCCGCGGTACGATCCATCATCAACAATTGTGTTCCGTGATTCCTTCTACGGATGACGAAAGGGAATCGAGGGTACATCGAGAAGCACACTGGAGCCAAAGTCGCACATCTTGTACGAACCCTCCTTCACGATTAAGATGTTCGCGGTCTTGATGTCGCGGTGAACGATGCGGGACTCGGCGAGGTATGCGAGAACCTGCAGCATTTGGAATAAGACCTTCTTTATCTCCGCTTCCTGCATCGGGCCATTCTTCACGATGAAGTCGTGCAGATTGCCTCTGGGGCAGTATTCCATCACATAGCCGAGAAGCCCGTTGCCGCTGATCTCGTCGTAGTAGATCACGATGTTGCTGTGGAACAAGCTGCTGACAATGGAGATCTCTCGACGCAGATCGTCGTACACGGAATCTGGGTAACAGGAAAGGCTTCCGGACTCCTGCGAATTGACGGTGGAGTTGTCTGTGGCGAAGAAAAAAGGATCGATGAACAACTTCACCATCACCTCGTTTTCAATGCCGTCCATTTTACCCGTGAAGAACTAGAGGTAAGAAGACATAAGGGGACTACGTAGAGGTTGGCTTGGCGGAAGAGCAACTTGAGATTGACCACTCTGTTCTTTTGCGCCGTAAGAATCCCGTCGGGGAATACTACTCGTAATGAGCACTGACAAGACGCACGGGGCTCTTCTGAATACGAACTGTACACGGTCTTTGCATCTTCCTTATTGCCTTCCTTCTCTTTCTACACGGTCAGTAGAATCAACTAGGGAGTTACAGCGTCGTAGTACTCCAATTGCTCGATTAGCGCCTCCTTCTCATTCAATTTCTTCTGTAACGCCGTAGATTCCTCGATTTCAGACTTTAGCGTATTCCATTTTGTCAGTTCCTCATTCCTTTCTTTTCTCTTCTCTTCGCAGAGATCTTGAAGCTGTTTCTAATTGATAACTGCACCTCCACTGAACCGTACACAAAGGGCCTGCATTCTGCTGATTTCTTCGGTCTCTAGTCGTCAGTTCACGCCCACTGCAGATTCCAACTCTCCTTATCACTCAGTGCAGCGAACGCGTCGCGTGATATCAGCTTCTCCAGATTTCTAGGCAATAAAGCGCCCATACCAAAACGACAGTCCCACGATCTCCTCGACGGTTTTCTCTGCCATTCCAACAACAAAGATCCAACCGTAACGATTTGAAGGAAGAAGAGCAGTGTGTTGTAACAAAAATGAGTATTCCTTGTTCTTCAGCATTCCTTCCTGCATTTGGCAATTTGCGCTTCAATGAAGTCATGTGTAGCAGGGCTCTTGTCTAACACTTGCTCCTTAACACTCTCCAGAAACTGAATGTAGTTACGCATGCTCCAGGAGAAGAGGGATGACACCAGGTGCAACTCATCGGATAAAGTGATAGCAAAAATGAAGGGGTCGTCCGTGTTTATCGAGTACTGCAGATCATCAGGCAATTGACTAAGGACAGGATGTTGGTGCAGATCAGTGAGTCCAAGCGTCATCAAATTTGAGGTGGGACACACTTCAATGGCAATTCCATCGCGTCGACACTGCTCCAGATCCTCCCTAGTCTACAGTCAAATCGACACGTGATGCCTACAAAGAACAATCCATGGCCAATCCGATTCGGACGGTAAGCAATGATGTCTCTGCAATCCTGAATTGGAGTAAATGCACTCTTGCAACAGCACGAAGTCGTTAAGACCAAGCGATCAGGGACTTCGCCTCCGTGGATTACGGTGGGCACGTTGTGTTGGCGGAGAATGGTGAAGGCTTCGGAAAAGAACGAGAAGGGAGCCGTCTAAGCATCAAAGATCGGATTTCGCATCCACCGTAGGATTGCCAGAGAAGTCCACACCCACGAACTCCGGAATCCCCTTTGAAATGTAATCCACTGCCATGTGTGCGATGCGCACTGCTTTCTCTCTACCTCATGAACAGTGTTAAGAATGCCCACAGACTCTCTCTGCGGTTAATGCTGACGAGGAGGCGAACGCGAATTTGATGTTCATATTTCTCGTTTAGAGTACGTAGCATATTCAGAATAATATCGATTCCCTCCTTTTCGCCAATCTCCTCGCCACAAGTGTATTGCCGAGGAGTGGTTCTCAATTCTGCATACACCACATGCTGGTCAACAAGATCCTCAACCACTTCACGCACAATTCTTTCCAAACTGTCCCTCGAATCGATGATTTCGTGGATAATGTCAAACAACCGAAAGCAGCTATGCCATTACGCTTTGCTCTTGTCATTACTCCTTCAGAGAACGCTTTCCATTCAAAAGGCAATTCAACTCGTCCATTCTCTCCTTTCCGTATTTGAGTGACGCGAGCTCCAAGAAGGTTCCCTTTCGAATGCTGCCCTGTAAGTGTTGGTGCAATTCCTATGCCTCAACACAAACCCATCAGAACACGATTTTCGGCAATTCTGTTACATCCATGACCGTGTTCCTATTGAATTCCTCCGATTCCGTGAATTCTCCAGGGGTAACAATGCATCACTCCCCATTCTATTGTTTGCTGTTCTGTTAAGCGCTGCTTATCTTTGTTCTCTCTGTATACTAATTCAAAATGAAGTTGCCTAGCCTATTATTGTTTGTATTTCTTGTTCTCTATGGATACGTTACTCTGCTTTACAACGCTGACCCATCTACTGCTACGTCCTTCTACGAATACGTAGACCCGTCAGAGGGGCAACCATCTGACGCTTCTTTCGTGTCTATTCCCAGCACTTTAACCGTAAAGGGTTTTCATCTTCTGGTTGAGTGTAATGGAGTAGATGCATTTGCAAGTGTTGATGTTGCACAGAGCACAACTTCCCCCTCTCCTACTGAATCTCTAGAAGACGCATCAAAGACGGAAAAAGAAGGCGACGTGCAGCCAACCGCCTCTGAAATGCCGCTTCCAAAGAGAGAGGTAATCAATACTCCGAAGCCAACGCCGCTCATCCCCACTGTTGGGGTACATACTACTACGCAGGCTCCTAACACGACTGGAAGAGTTGCGAGCAAGGAACCGGCCAAAGTGGAACAGGCTCCGAAGAAGGATATCAAGAAGGAGCTGCTCTTCATCCCTCCTCGTCTTATCAACAGAACGCGATTCGAGAGGGAGGTGTGGCGTCTTCCTCCCGAATTGAAGCACATCGGCAATACGGTCGAGATCTTCAATCGCACGCTTCTGTGGGAAGACAAGTCCATCGCTCCGGGAGACGTCATTTCCACGGAGCCCATCACGAGCTGGTTCTCCAGCTGGAAATCGCGTCTCCGCGTGAACTGCAAGGACTCCCGCAATTTCGCCATCTGCCAGGTTCACGTCGTCGTTTCGTGGGACTCCGACTCGCGCGCCTTCCGTGCCTACCAAGTCCAGCCCTGTACCGAAATCGGCCCGATTTCTGATGCCTAGACAGAGATGTGAATTCGACGCGAGACGTCGATTTCACGTACTGCATGGTCAGCTCGTAAACCACAATAGGGTCAGTTATGCGTAGAGTGGACCGTCTCTCCTATATGCCCTTTCTGGCAGAGCGTTGGAAGGGTCCGTTTTCGCTTGCTATTATTGCTTCGGAATACGAGCTGCCCAAAGTCGACGCCTTTTTGGCGCAGCACGCATCCTTGCCCCGCTTCCGTGTGACGGTGTATGTCGCCTTCACCGTGTCGCCGTGGAGTTACGTGGTGTACATGCGAGAGCGTTCGCACATGCGAATGACTACACGACGCATCTTCCCCATCAACTTGTTGCGAGATTACGCGCTGAACAACGTGGTGACGAGCCATGTGATGTTACTGGATATGGACTTATGGCCCTCACGTTGGAATCCTGCCGTGGTGTGACGTGTAGCGACGCTGTACGAGGACCTGAAGGCGATCGACTTCGCGGTGCTGCAGGAGAAGCGAGCAGCGGTGATGCTGCCGACGTTCAGCTTCTCCATGTGGACCACAGAGCAGATCACATCGGCACAGCGGAACATCTCGGAGTGACGGTTGGCAGGAAAGGTGAGGCGTAGGGTCAATGAGATGATCCCGAGGAATAAGACGGCGCTGAAGAGTTGTGTGGAGCAGAAGAAGTGCAATTTGTTCAAGAACGCAAAGGCGCACGTGGGGGATCCCAACTTTTTTGATCGGTAGAGGATTGTGAGCCTTGATTCGTACTTCGATGGTGGCGATACGCTGTACAAGGTGCCGTGTATGAACTACACGGAGATGGAGCCGTACATGGTGCTGAGACGTTATGATGTGATGCCGATTTACCATCCGTACTTTGTGGACTATGGGAAGAATAAAATGGAGTTCACGCTCCGCTTACGATTTGAAAGCTATTCATTTTATGTGTTAGTGTCTGATTTTGGGTTTGATTACCCGCATCCCAAGTTCGTGTGGGCGGAGGTAGTTCACGTGTAGGTCGCTTGTTTCTGAAGAATATGGGAGCATGCGACGCCATGGAGCCGCTTTGCCAGCAGTGGATTTGTTTGGTGTGATTCAACGCTATGTCACATCGAGTGCGAAAGCAGAATGGACATTCCCGGTGTGTCCGAAGAAGAGAAAGTAATCCCTGTTCCCTGTTTGTACCCCACACCTAGCAATTCAAATGCACTGCGAACAAACACGACGCACATCATGAAATAAAACGCTTTGCAGATATATACCATTTGGGAGCCGCAATTGACATGATCGTGATCAAACGACTAAAAGAACTCGATGACGTCAACAACGCTGATCTCGACTGGCACAGCAAAAACAAATCCACGTACGATCGAATCAACGATTTGTTGTCGACAAACTGCGTTCGGGAATGGCCGCGGTAGAAGACATTGCTGGATTCAATGCGGTACGGGTGAAGGGCCACGCTCAAGTTTCCAGCAGCCATCGTTGAGTCCGTAGACAAAAACAGATACAGTTCATCGCGAGGAATGGGAGATGCCTTAATCAGCCTCCGCACCTGGTCCGGCACCTTCTTCAACCGGTCGGGCGACACCATCCACGTCTGCTCGTTGCTGTCCGCCAAGTTGCCGCCACACCGCACGTGGATGCCCAGCTGGTTTTGCGCCGGACCGATTCGCAGACGCTCAGACTGAATGAGGGATTGGATGTCCGGCGTCGGGTTCAGCAGCAGGCGAAGCAGGTGCTGGCAGAATAAGCCCCACCACTCGTTCGGCTTCATCACGCCCAGAGCTTTGAGTTTCTTTACGACCTTGGGAGTGCCCAGACGGTAGAGATCCACGCGGTAGTCAACCATCAGCAGATTTGCTCTGCGCAACGTCCACACGTTGTTGTACACCATGCACCGGTGCCTCTTGTCACACAGAGCGAATTGATTCACGGCTAGCGGTTAAACAGCAAAGTTTGACTCACGTCCGTCGTAGCGAAGAACACGCAAGCAAGAATTGAAGGTTGTCCAGAAGATAGCGGGCATGGAAACTACAATTCAGCACGCACTCAAAGCAGCACTTCGGTAGGTTCGGTGCAGCAGCAACGCATAGATCAAGCTCTCAACCATCGAATAGTACTTGTGACCCAATCCTCCTCCCGCCCCGGAATTCACAATTGTCAGATTGTTATCTGGAGAGTTCACGACGGATAGGATCCGTTGGCAAAAGCCATCGTAGTCTACTCCTTCATTCAAAACAAGAAGCACGAACCATAACCATCATTCCAAGGAAAATATACGTCCTTCTGGTTTGAGGACCCAGAATGAGAAGAAGCGGTGTGGATGGGAGGATTGGAATCAACAGGAGGAATTGTAGTCGGAATCTGTCTCGGAGCAACGCTCTTACGCGAAATGCACGGGATATGTGTAGAAACAGGAGAGGTGTTCCCGTTCGTCACTTGTATGGCCAAAAGCGATAGACTGTACACAAGAATGAAGTGGGCCGCGATCATGGATCCAAAGGGAAGCACGATAACGAAAGAAATGCCACTCAGCGCGTCGTAAGAAGCGTTCCAGAAAGCAGGCCGATTTCGGTTGCCCCTTTCCTTCCAGTTTTCTCGTTGAGTAGTCAGCCATGGATATTCATCGATGCAAATTCTCAGAATGGATGCCGTCAGCAGCGTGTGCTACCGTCTTCCACCCCGAACTGCCCTACCTAGCAGTGGGTAGAGAAAATGGCGACATTGAGCTGTGGAACGTGGAGGAGAAGTGGTTCTGCGAAATTGTGCGCTGTCGCGGCGCTGTCTGAGACGTAGCGAATTCCTGGTCACGAAAACCTCTCGATTCGGTCGCTCGTGTGGGTTCAGAGCGATCAGATCGTTGACAGCGAGTTCTTTAAGTATCGCCTGTTCGGTTCCGGCCTACAGGGACAGATCTTCGAAGTGAACCTTCACACGATGTGCGTGGAGAACCAGAGCGACTCCTACGGCGGTCCCGTGTGGATGATGGACAAGAACTCCAACAACAGCACTGTGGCGTGCGCATGTGAGGACGGTTCGATCCGCCTATTCGACCTTTCGAGCGAGCGTATTGTCTACCTGCGTTCCATTCAAATGTTGCGCGCGGTGGAGAGTCTTCACCCTGTAGGTGCAAAACGCGCCTTCTCTGCTGTGCGTGGTCCGAAGACGGTTCCATGATTGCCTGCGGAAGCGGCGAGGACCACGTGTACATATACAACATGGACACCGGAGCCACGAGCTCATTGCTCCTGAATCAGTACAAGGGCGAATCCACCATCATTTGGTGCATCCGCTTCATTGCTTCCACAAGGCACGCTTCGCTCGTTCGCTCTGACTTCTAGAATCGTTACAGGCGACAGCCGCGGTAATGTCGAGATCTGGGATGTGGAGAAGCGAGTGATGGAGGAGAGCTTCATCGCGCACGAGCACGACGTCCTCACGCTCTCCGTGTTCTCGTACCTGGACTGCATGGACCGCAACACCGATTGCATGCCGATCACGCTCATCGTCTCCGGCGGCGTGGACGCGAAGGTAGTGTGAGCGCGCGCCTGATAACCAACAGCTGTGCATGTTCGCCAATCTCGTCTCGCCGGACAAATGGGTCAAAACCTCAGCGCTGCGCCTCCACACGCACGACATTCTGTGTTCCGCCGTGACGGTCCTGAAGAACAACCGCACGGCGCTCTGTAACGTCATGTCCGTGAAGCAGGTCTCCCGCCTCCTGCAGGCCGCCCAGCAGCCCGCTGTCACGCCCGCCGTGGACACGGCTCCTCCCGCCAAGAAGCAGAAGGTGGAAACACCGTCACAGCAGGGTCAGGAGGGTCAGGCACCGTCACAGGCACCGTCACAGCAGACACAGCAGGGCCAGGCGGCGGAGGAGGGCCTGGAGTACCCGGCGCTGCGGCCGCTGGGGCGCGAGCGGTGTAACATGATCGCGGTGGTGAGCGGCGCGGTGGACGGGTCGCTGGCGGTGGCGAGCACGCTGTCGCGCGACGAGCACAGCGCGATGAAGTGCTTCGACTACCCCGGGTTCTTCACGCCGGCGGCGGCGTGCTGCGAGGGCTACTGCGTGCTGAAGGTAGGGGCGGTGGTGGCGTGTGAGTGTAGTACGACCACGAGCTGATGCTGTACAAGCTGGGCGCGGCGCAGGAGGGTCAGGTCGTGAAGAAGAAGGAGGAGGAGGATTCGGTGGAGGAAGAGGAGGAGATGGAAGAGATAAAGGTGGAGGAGATGGAAGAGAAGAAGAGAAGGGAGAAGAGGGAGAGAAGAAGGGAGAAGAAGAAGCAAGAGGAGGAGGAGAAGGTGAAGACGGTGCCGGTGGGTCTGTCCAGCAGTTTCCAGCTCCTGCTGCGTGGGAGAGAGAGGAGGCAGTGACAAATAGGCTTGAAGCTGGAGGGCGGGCGAAACGTACAGTCATCGGCGGTGCTTCGTAATCAAGAATCACTGTACATTCTGGCGCAGGACATGAGCCAGCTCAAGTGCTTCATGTTCGATGAAACCACGCTCACTGTAACGCCCGCACGTTGGAATCATCCGTAGTGCAAACTGCTGACGCTGCCTCCGGCGCTGCAGAACCATCACTTTATGTGTTCCACTCTCTTCGAGATGGACGGAAGCGTGGCGATTTTGGGAGTCGAGTCCACGGGGAGTTTCATGTTGTATCCGTTGGAGGGAGAAGTTGTGCAGGGCTTCCTGTTCACGGGTGTGGACGAGGCGTACCGTCACCCCATCAATGCCATTCTGGTGTACGACGTGGATGCCGAAAACAAGGCGTTTTCTGTCGTCTTCTCGACGCTGTGTAAGGGCGTGTATCAGGCGCGTGTGGCGTTCGAGAGCGGTTCTGTGGCCACGACGCTTCTTCCTTCGCCGCCCTATGCCATCACAGCCATGAGTTTGATGAAGAGCGACGATGCATTGCATCTGACGGAATCGGTCCTGAAGCAGAGTCTGCCCTGCACGGAGACGCTGATCGCCACCCTCGCGGATAATTCGGTGTTGGCGTAAGGGAAAGTGGCTCCGCTGACGTGTAGCTACGATCTGACGAAATGCACGATTAACCGCGAGTACTCGATTCTCACGTGGCTGATGCCTGCCGAGTGCGCCTCCACGCCCTACGTATTCTCGAGCGTCGTGTGCTTCCCGTCGAAGCGTCTGGCGCTGTTTGCCAACCGCAACGACGTGCTGGTATGTGAGATGGCGACGGGCAAAGCCACGACGAGCCTGTCGAAGACGAAGCAGCGACGCATTCTGAACGTGGGGAAGATGCTGCTGGAGCAATTGGTGGCGTGGGCGTGAGCGGGGTGCGTGAGGAGTAGAAAGAAGTCGACGAAGAAGGAGAAAGTGGCGGTGGAGGAGTGGGTGGACGTGCGGATGAGGAAGCTGAAGAAGTGCGCGTCGGTGCTGTGCTGCGAGAAGGTGGGCGAGACGGAGGCGATGGTGATCGAGCGCACGATGCTGGAGATTGCGGCGAACCTGCCCGCCGTGCAGTACAGAAAGAGATATGGTATTTAGTCGGGGTGTTTGTTCCAAAGCGGTGGTGTTTAGTGATGTGATAGGAGGTGGTTTGTGTCTACGATGAGAAGAGGTGATTGTCAGTATCTGCAATGAGAAGAAGTGATTGTCACTGCTGTAAAAGGGAAAAAGAGACTGTGAAACAAACACGCACACAGCTCACTGCAGTGACAACAACAGCCATTCACCGGACACTCGTCATGTGAAGCAAACCACTGCGTGATGTGGGCGTAGTGCCCGCCGTGGTGGCAGGAGCTGCACCACACCAGCCAGTCCGACGACTCCTGGCGCACTACGCGTCACCTCCTCCTCCTTCTCCCACCCGGAAGCGAACACAGCGAGCACGTGAACAGCTCCCGCTGGCACGTGACGCAGACGGGCGTCTTCAGACTCTGCGCCTTCCACGACGACGTGTTGGTGTTCAGAGGCAGAATCTTCGTGTTGCAGTTCGGACACACGATCACGCTACTCCTCAGTCGCCGCCAAAACCCGAACCCCGGAATGAACCGCTCGGAGTGCTCGCCCTGGTTGGTTATGATCTCTCCATACTGCGCGTAGATCCGGCTCTCGAGGGCACAGCGTTCGCAGAACAGACTGGCTTGACTCAGCAGGTCGAGATAACTATGCCTCACGCACGACAGAAATCGGCACTTCTTTATCCACAGCTCACTCTCCTTGTACACGTTATAGTTGTACAGCGCCAGCACCGACACCGTTTGCACGTCGCTCGTCCGGTTCACGAAGTGCTATACTTTCACTCGCCACACGACACAACTTGCAACAACTGCTGAATCGACGACGAGCCCATGCCCTTCAGCACCAGACCCACCAGATAGCCCTCGCACACGCACTTCCTTCCCAGCTCCTTTACTAGTCATCAACCCACCAGCCCAGAACGACGGTATTCCATCATGGTAGCGAAGGAGAGATAGCGAAGCACCACCAACAGGTCCTCGAACGCCATAAAACAGCCCGTGTTTGTCACTTCGAGGTATTCGATGATGGCGTGATCGTTCTGCTCCCGAATTCGGGTGTAATTTATGTCTGCGTTGTATCGGATGTACATGAGCAAAAAATGGAGGATTTTGAACATGATCGGCGTGACTTCCTTGCTACTCGTGAACTCAAAAACAGGGGGCCACATGTAATAGTTCAGCTGGAACATGATGTTGCTCTCGATCAGTTTCAAATCCCCCTTGGAAGAAATGCTCGTGAGAATGTTGCAAATCACCAACAACCGGTCGATCTCGCTCGTGGCTTTGGGGTCCCTCACTTCGGGGGTCATCGAGGAAGCCACTTTGTTGATGAACATGATCGCCTCCTCAAACTTGCACTGCACGACCAGAATCAACACATGGCGGAAATCGGGACTATTTCCGCCATGCTGACCGTCCATCATTTTCTCCCTCATTTCAGCAAAGCCGTTGTATGCCTCCAGCATCTTCTTCACCAGTCGCTCCTTCTTTTCCTGCATGTACACGCGAATGCGCCCACACTTCTCTTCTACCCCTGATTTTCGCACTCCAAAAATACCCCTGTTTCCGGTGGAACAGGTGCCGAGCACTTCGATGATGCCCTTCTGAATCCATGGGCTTTCTCTCGTCACGCGTCGCAGCGTGTGGAGTTGGGACCCCATGGAGGCAACTGTGGGAATGGCGTTCTCCTCGTCCTCCAGCTGGCTGAGGAGGAGGAACGCTCGCCAGAAGAAGAAGAGATCGGTGTGGGTGTTGGTGCGCGAGGCGAAAAACTCCTCCGCGCACACCTGCACGGTGGTGGCAACCTTTGGGTGAAACGCCCCCCTTTCTCTCACGTCTCTTCCATAGGACTGACCGGAGCGCTTCAGCACCACGTCAAACACGTCGTCGCCCACCAGCGCGCGAGTGTCTTCCCAGTCAAACGACGTCGTGTCCTTCGAGACGCTACGCCTCACACGCCCACGCACCCACCACCACAACAGATGATTGTTCGCGAAGTTCATGCAACGGTACAACACCGGCACGATCGTGTCCCAAAACAGGGACTTATTCTCCATGTACACGATGACGCGTGTGATGATTGGATGCTCCAGTTTGTCGATCGCGCACTGAATCACGCGCGAATCATGATTGGGGAACACATAGCGCAACACCTCGCCCGTCCACGTGTTCACGATGACGTAACCGCGGGAATCCGCGATAAACAGCTCTTGCTTCGAGAACCAACTCAACTACGATTCAGAGAACAACGCTTCGAGAACCTTCAGAATTGAGGACATCGTGTGGAGAAACGACAGTTTCATTTCGAGTTTCCCCGAATAGTCGATGTCGTACACAAACGCGTTCTTGCCAAAACTAGGGGCCCCCACCTCCTTGGCTTTCGCAGCGCTGCTGTCATTCTCCTTCTTCTTGGACATGAACGAGGCGTCGCGGAAGTCGAAGGACACCCCGCGTGGAGATTTGGGAGGAGGAAGAAAGGGCGTTTCGTACTCAATGTCGACATGTTGGCGAGTGGCGGAGTCGGGGATGAACGAGGGGGAGAGCGACTTGTACTCGCACACCACAGCGAGCTGCGAGTTGATCGTCGCCAGACGGCAGTAGGGCATCGCAACGGAGTAGAGAATCTGATGCGAAGACGACCTGGGTGATAAGAGAAGAAGAGAGCACGTACTGGATGGCCATCACTTGAATGTAGTTTTCATAGCCCACGAGGAGCAGATCCGGCGTATCCTCGATTCGCTCCTTTGACCCACCCAACACCATGTAGTTGTAGTGCTTGGATTGCGTGCGAGAAGGAGCTGCATTTCTGTCGCGGTCCTTCGCCGATTTCCTCTCCACCCAGTGAAGCGTGATGATAACACGCGAGCAGGCAATCGTACTAACTGTAAACGATGGGAAGAAGGGAAACGGAATCACGAGAGAGTGGTTGCTCACGTCGTGGATGTCGATGCAGTAGTTGTTCTCGTCCTTCACATAACCGACGGCAACCTACACGTGAACACCGGAAAGAGACATGACGTGGTTCTGGACGGCTCTCCAGCTCAAGCAGATACAACTCTGGGATTGCGAGTCGTGTATCTTCTTGTACACCTCCTCCTTGAAAATGCCACCCTTGCACAACCGCACAATCACGTCCCCTACACATAAACAACGCGGAAGAGACAAACCGTTTGCGAAACCGAGTGCCAAGCAGTTTTCGCACTTGTTGTAACCCCAATCCATGCAGGCAATCGCGTCATTGAAGTACTGGACGGAGCCGTGCTCTCGATTCGGATCCATCTCATAAAACTTTCCAGGCGTCGTCAGGAGCGAAGAGTCGTACAAGCTAGCGCCCTGAAACCACCATGTCGCCGATTACAACACCAGCGTGGGATACTCCGCATAGACAATGGAGATAATCCCCGGGAAGGAGTTCGACCATTTGATCTTCGAGACCTTCGGCGCCATTTTGTGCCCCTGTGCGTGTTGTCAGGTCATCATCATATAGCGATTAACCGACAACAATCTGAGTCAGTTTGGCCGAGTGGTCTAAGGCGTTGGATTTAAGCCCCAATATCGAGAGATGCGTGGGTTCGAACCCCATAGGTACAATTTTTTCATTCTAAAACAAAAGAAAATACAACTCAAACTTTATTCACTCAAAAAATGTAAATGAATGTTAAGCTCCCCTTTGATTCGAAGGTTGTAAGATACGTGTTTGACTTAACATGTAAAATAGAAAACAATGAAATATGTCAGCGCCCCACGAAGGATGCGCTGCTTGAAATTGTGGACTGCATTTTGTTCCTTGGGATTGACTCTCTGTTTGAAGCACTCATTGATCAGATAGCGTGCGGCGTAAATGAAATCCATGAGGAGACACTAAAAATGATTCCAAAAAAATTTTATGACCGAATTGTTGAAAGGATTCCGATTTGTTTTTTGGATATCGATTTTGTTCTTGCGCATTTTGGATTTGATTCGCTCAGAAAGAGAATCAAGCATTTTAATCATAATAAGTTTTTAACAATACCTTTCTTCA
>QWCN01004906.1_pt1 | contig 16152 bp, 9 predicted proteins | sample 1972711 | NCBI WGS metagenome assembly QWCN01 (sample SAMN09866707, study PRJNA288562) | Human gut metagenome isolate term1_stool, whole genome shotgun sequencing... | isolation source: gut | host: Homo sapiens | place: USA: California | reverse complement strand
ATAGTAGATTCTTTTCTGGAAACCAGTTACTCCTGGCAAATAAACGGTGAAGATATTTCGAACGAATTAACCTGTACTCTCCCCACAATCGAGCTTGGCGAATATCAGGTTCGTTTTGCTACTCACAATGAAGATGGCGATGACGAAGTAACTTTCAAAGTAGAAGTTTGTTCACCGGATCAAGTAGATTTCAACTGGACATTCCTGCAAACGGAATATAACATGTCAGCCGGCAGAACTATCCGTATCAAACCGGTTGACGTGAATAATGCACTGGATGCAGTCTATACATGGACCGTGGACAATGAACAAGTGCAATCCGGAGAAAATGATACTTATCTGTTTACATCCGGGCAGCAGGGGGAACACACGGTAAAGGTCGAAATGAAGAACTCATATATACTCGCTACGCAAACATTAAAAGTCAATGTTTGCCCTCCCGCAGGAACATACCAGCGGAAGATTAGCGCCACAAGTTCTGCGTCAATGAACAGAGTATATGAATATTTACCGGCTCCCGGTCAATTCATCAATGAGAATCATACCACAACAACTATGGCAGAAGCCTGCACCTATGCAGAAGAACGAATCAATCAGACGGCTTATGTTTCCCTAGGCGGATTCGGTGGATACATCATCGTTGGATTCGATCATAGTATCGTGAATGATGGAGATTACAACATTGCTATTACAGGAAACGCTTTTGATGGTTCGTCAGAACCGGGAATTGTATGGGTAATGCAGGACGAAAATGGTGATGGGTTACCTAATGACACTTGGTATGAATTGCGCGGATCCGAATATGGGAAAGCCGAAACCTGGCAGGACTATGCCGTCACCTATCATAAACCAACTGGTATTCAGCTTCCCACCCCATGGACAGACAATCATGGTCAAAGTGGGTCTATTGATTATCTGGGTGCTTTTCACCGGCAAGATTATTATTATCCCGCCTGGGTAAAGGAAAAACAATATACTTTGCGAGGTACTCGCCTGAAAGAGCGTAATTACGATCAATCCGGTAATGGTACTTATTGGGTAAATGATAGTTATGAATGGGGATATGCTGATAATTTCAGTGCCATTGATCGTCTGACAGATGATGACAACTATAATGCCGGACCGTCTGACAATCATTTCAAGATATCCCATGCTGTAACTTTCGACGGTAAGGATGCAAACCTGAAGTACGTTGATTTTATCAAAGTACAAGTGGGTGTTAATAGTAAAAGCGGTTGGTTGGGTGAAATATCCACTGAAGTTTTTGGAATAAAGGATTTCAACATGCTCAAATAATTGATAGAATATACATAAGAGATTCTTTTCCCTATTAAATATAGAGATAAAAATTACCAAATGGTAATTTTTATCTCCTCCCATAACCCTACCTTTGTCGCCATTTTCAACGACAAAGGTAGAAAGTTATGAAAGATAGTATTGATTTCGGCAGTATGAACATCTCCACGTTGTTCCGTAAGTTACTAATTCCTACGGTACTTGGGATGGTATTCTCGGCTCTGTTCGTTATTACGGACGGGATATTTGTAGGAAAAGGAATTGGCAGTGACGCGCTGGCGGCAGTAAATATCACTGCACCGCTTTTTATGATCGCAGTGGGTATCGGACTGATGTTCGGAGTGGGAGCTTCGGTGGTGGCTTCCATTCATTTATCTCAGGGAAAACGCAAAGTAGCAAGTATTAATATCACTCAGGCAATTGCTTTTTCCGCATTGCTCATACTTATCCTGTCTGCTCTGTGCCTTTATTTTATAGAGCCATTAGCCAGATTATTAGGTAGTTCGGACCGATTGTTGCCGTTAGCTGTAGAATATATGGCATGGTACATTCCTTTTCTCGTATTCTACGAAGTCTTAAATATAGGTATGTTCTGCATCCGTCTGGACGGTTCACCCACCTATGCCATGATGTGTAATGCGGTTGCAGCCATACTCAATATCATACTGGATTATATATTCATCTTCGAACTTGGTTGGGGAATAATGGGAGCAGCTTTTGCCACCAGTCTGGGAACTGTCGTGGGAGGGTTGATGACACTGATTTACTTACTCCGTTTCTCTCGTACCCTCCATCTATGCCGGATAAAGTTAAGTATCAAAAGTCTGTTACTGACTCTTCGCAACATCGGTTATATAATTAAACTGGGAAGCTCTGCTTTTATCAGTGAAGCCTCCATTGCCTGTATGATGTTTCTGGGGAACTACGTTTTCATCCGCCATCTCGGTGAAGACGGAGTGGCAGCATTCAGTATTGCCTGTTACTTCTTCCCTATCATCTTCATGGTCTATAATGCCATTGCACAATCCGCACAGCCGATTATCAGCTATAACTTCGGAGCCGGACAACCCGAGCGTGTACGAAAGACACTGCATCTCGCCATTCGGACCGCTTTAATCTGCGGTATCAGCTTTTTCATTCTTACCGTACTATGCTGCCAAGACATCGTTTCGTTATTCATTGACCGCAGCTACGCTGCATTTGATATTATCACTCTTCTCCGGGGAGTCGTATTTATGTTGATCGGATTCTTTGCGCTCCCTCCGGTATTGGGTATACCGGGTATCTGGCTAGCCGTACCATTGACAGAGTTATTAACCACTTTCTATATTTTCGGAATTTATTTGAAAGATCGTTTCATTGTCTGCCGACGATAAATCAAAGAGACTCCGGAATTATTGCAATATGTACCTTTAAAACATATAGCGTCTTACTTGTGGATAACTCCGCAGTCGCTAAGTAGGATTCGGGCGAAGATAGCATCTTCTCGCAATAATACTACGCTTTCGAGGTCTTCACCCCAAAAGCACAATAAGTCAAATAACACACACAAGCTAAAGTAACAAAAACACCTCCGATCACACCTACTATTCCAATCGCAAATCCAATAACTGGAGTAACGACTCCGCCACCGGCAACAGCAGTAATCATCAATCCTGAAATTTGGTTTGCTTTTTCCGGCCTTGCCTGTAAAGCCATCGAATAAATGATAGAAAATACGGATGAGGCAAAGAAGCCGACAGCACCGATACAAATCAGATTCACCATATCATTTTTTACAAAGGCCAGAATAAGCAAAGAGAAAATACAGGCAACAATATTCACACGGAAATATTTCATTTCAGCAATACGGGCTAACAAGAAAGCACCCAACAAAGCACCTACCGTACGGCTTAAAAAATAAACCTGTGGGGCAAACTTCACTTGTTCTGCCGTCCAGTCAAATCGTTCCGCCATCAGTTTGGAGCTAATAAAGTTGGTAGCAACATCTACTCCCACAATAAAAAAGATACCCAGAAACAACAACAGAATCGTTTTATCCTTCAACAAAGAAAAAGTATCACTGATAGAAAGTTGTTGGGTTGCGGCACTGGAAGCTTCCCGTTTAACAGGTGTAGCCATCAGCCAAATGGCAGACAATAACGTGATAAAGCCTAATATAGGAAAACAATAATACCATTTGTCATCTCCAAAATGTGCTACAGCCAGCAACACAATCTCCGGCCCGACGAGAGAAGACACAGCTTTAATCACTTGTCCTGCTGTCAAACTACTTGTCAGCAAACGTTGGCTGGTTACCACATTACTCAATAACGGATTCAATGAAACCTGTAAAATGGCATTGCCAATTCCCAAAAGAGCATAAGCTATCATACAAGTCGCACTGTTATAAACGACTAATGGCAGCAGCATACCCACTACCGTTATTCCCATACTAAGTAAAACCGTATTTTTACGTCCCCATTTGTTCATCTGATTTCCAACAGGAATACCTAAAAACAGGAACCAGATAAAAACCAATGAAGGAACAAATCCCGTCATCACGGGAGACCAGTCGAAAGTACGTTGAACATAATCGGACGAAATACCGACTATGTCACAGAAGCCCATTACAAAGAACCCGAAAAGAACGGGAAGGGCGGCATAAATAGAATTTTGTGTTTTCATGTTTAACCCACTATATTATAAAATGTAAAATCCCCGGTGTCCTGTCAAGCAACATCGACACCGAGGAAAATAAGCTGTTTATTCAGAACAATGAGGCGGATTTTCCACTCCCCATTTCTCATTCGGTTGATTTCCCATTGTGAGTTTCAATGTCCCACCTTTATAGAGTTCATCCCGGTACAACCAGCACTGTTCCAATGGTTTGCCATTCAGCGTAGCCGACTGTACATAATATGCATCCGGGGTATTACCTGTCGTTTCAATCACAAACGTTTTTCCAGTTGCATTCACCGGACTAAGTTTAATTTCAATCTTATCAAACAATGGACTGCCCATCTGGAAAGTCGGCCGTTCACAAGCTCCTCCCTGTACATCGAACAATCCCATTGCTGCCATCACATACCAGGCTCCTAACTGTCCCTGGTCTTCATCCTGACCATAACCATAACCATGTTCTCCGTTTGTTCCATAAAACTCATCACAGATCAAACGCGTCCATTTCTGTGTCAGGTAAGGCTTACCGGAGAAATTAAACAACCAGGAAATATGAAGACTGGGCTGGTTTCCGTGATTATAAGGGCTCTGTAAACCAGAGAAAGCATTTACTACTTTTCCACCACCAAAAATCGACTTACGGGCTTCTGTGAAGATAGAATCCAACCGATTGTTAAACTCATCTTTGCCGACTTTTTCAATCAAACGAGCCGGATTCTGCGGTACAAAGAAAGTATATTGCATTGCATTCCCTTCCTGAAAACCTCTCCATGATTCCAATGGATTAAAGTTATCAATAAACTCACCATTGGGTACTCTCGGACGAATCATCTTCAGCGAATCATCAAACAACTTTTCCCAACCTGCAGAAAGCTCCATCAAACGCTTATAATCTTCCGTACGTCCCAAAGCTTTTGCCCATTGAGCCACTGCATAAGCACTAAAACTATATTCTAATGTGTGAGATACGGAGAAGCTCGAACCTTCCGGATGTGTGCCGAAATGAACACTGTTCTCATAAGGCACATACCCTCTCTCTACAAACTGTTTCACATCCATCTTGCCTGCCCCTTCAATGCGGCCTTCCCAGCCTAATTCATTCTTCAAGGCTGCCTGATAAGCAGTTTCCACATCAAAGTTACGAATTCCGCTATTATAAGCACCTGCTAAAGTGATGCTCACCATATTGGTTCCCACTCCGGAAACATACTTGCTGGTAGCAATACCATCCCCTAGCCAACCGGCATCCTTATACACCAGCAACTGACTGTTTACAAAGTCATTATAGTACTCCGGATATGCCAATGCCCAAAGAGAAGTCAGATTCCAGTAAGCTCCCCAAACCGCATCCGTATTATAGTGATTATATTCCGGTTTACCATCCTTAGTCAAAGGTATCTGACCAATGGTACCGTCATTTTTAGGATAAGCTCCGTTGACATCGCTGGCAAGCCCTCTACCCAATAATGCATGATACAACCCGGTATAGAATTTGATTTTGCTATCTTCCGTACCTCCAGAAACCAAGATGCGGCTCAAAGACTCATTCCATTTATCCGTAGTCGCTTTCATAGCCTCATCAAAAGCCAAGTCTTTCGCCTCCGATTCCAAATTCACTTTCGCATTTTCTATGGAAGTATACGATAAACCTATTTTTACATTGACTATCTCGTCTTTCTTTGTTTTATAATTCAGACACATGATAGCACCCGGCCCTTTTATTTCATTACGAGCCATCAAAGCACTATCTTGATAGAAAACTTCGACAGATTCCGGCGCACGGTCCAATTTTGCATAAAAATACATGGCAACCGAGGCACCTGCCTGATATTTCTTCACATATTCCGGCTCTGTAATCACATAACCTTCAATAGTATTTCCATCTACCTGTCTGATGTACGCATCACGCACAGCTCCACTTTCGCCCTGGCGATTGCCGATATTAAACAATATATGGGCATTCTCCGATTCCGGGAATGTATAACGCTGGAATCCGACACGAGCCGTAGCAGTAAGTTCAGCCTTTACCTGATAATCCTTTAATAACACAGAATAATATCCCGGACGTGCAGTTTCATCTTTTTTATCAAAGCGGGAACGGAAACCTTTATCCGGTTCTTCCAGCTTTCCGGGGTTTGTTTTCACTTCTCCCGTAACAGGCATCAGTGAAATTCCTCCTATCTGAAACTCGTGCAAGCAGGGAAAACCATCAATAGAAGCATGACCGTCCTCATAACCTACAGCCTCCCAACCTTGATTATTTCCGTACGTGCCGTTTGTAGATGCACCCAGCTTAGCTAAACCGAAAGGCTCGGCAGCCGGAGTATAGAAAAACCACCGACTATGAACCGTACCAATATTCGGATTCACATACTCTACCAGATTGGGACGATCAGGTGTTTTGCACCCTACAACACCTGCCAGAATCAACAGGCTACCTATCCATTTTAATTTCATCATTTATTTCATTTTTCTGTTTGTAACTTCTCCTTTAATTATTGCCACACGTGCATAATATTCCGGTACACACGAAGCGTCCAATAACCATTTCGGCTTACGTTTTTCATCAGTCCGCCCTGTCCAGTCATGATACATCAGTCCCGCCTGATCACGTGCATGATCCCAAGCATAATCCAGTCCTTTTATCATCGTATCCACATATTTTGAATCCCCCGTAACATTGTACAGATCGTGATAACCTCTAAACAAAACCAAATTAAACCAAGGCAAATCTGCAATATAAGGAATACCGTCTTCCGTGTATTTAAAGAACACTTTGTAACTTCCTTCTGCCAGAAATTTAGCATTATTCAGATACGCCTGCTCACCCGTATAATTATATAAAGCTACAGCTGCTTGTAACAAAGTACCTGTATTGTAAGTATACAAATCCGGGCATACTGCTGAAGTCGTTGTTAACCATGAGTTCCAAACGACTCCTCTTTCCGGATCTTTCAGATATTTATCAATCCAATGATAGAACTTCTTTCCCACCTCCAGATAATACTCATCTTTAGTTGCTTCATAAAGTTTTAAAGCCAACACCATCGCTTTTCCGTTAGAACAGGCAGGTTTCTGATCTTTCACTCCTTCCAGCCAGGAAACAGCTCCTTCAAAGTTCTCATCCCAACCACTTAAAATAAAGGTCAATACCTGTTTCGCTTTCTCCAGATAATGAGGATTTTTAGTTACCAAGTAAGAATCAATATAATCAATACCCACTAAACCATTGTCATCATAATAGCGGTCTACCTTTCCAAATTGAACAGGGTAAGCCTGATAACCGAAAGGAACGCGTGTTGTATCATAATAATGTTCCATCGCCATCACCATCGAATCGACATAAACTGTATATTTCTCCGGTTCGATGGCAGCCATCAATACTGCTGAAGAAAAGACACCACTCATAGGCCATAGGTAAGAAACCTCTTGTGCCTGTCGGGTAGAATCATTAAAATAAGTCAGATCAGGACGATGACTACCGGGATAATATTCAGAGAAGAGACCGTATTTGGGAACCCGATAGAGTTCCCAGACACGTTGAAACATTTCTTCCGCCTTATCTTTGTTCGGAGTCGCTTTGGGCTCTCCTGCACAAGAGAAAAGCATGGATACCGCTGATACAAATAAAACTATATTTCTAATTTTACCATTCATACACTATTCTTCCGTCACAGTTTCCCCTTTATACAAAGCTATAATTCCCAGAGATTCTAGTGCAGCATCCTGCATCAACAACTGTTCAGCCCGTTTCGGGTCTGTTCCAGTCCAATCTTCATAAAACAGTCCGCTTGACAAACGAGCATTCTCGTATGCATAATCCAAGAAGTTAATGAATGTTTTGATATAATTACCTGCATTTTTGTAATAAGGTTCAATATCAATAAAGGCACGGATCAGTTTTGTTGTAAACCAAGGATCATGATCAGGATAAGCTAACGCCAACCCATTAAGCGGACGTACAAAATAATTATACGCACCTTCAGAAGAAGCAATGGCATTGTCCAGATAAGTTTGTTCACCTGTTATTTTATACAGACGGACTCCGTTAGAAATCATTACACCAGTATTGTAAGTCCATTTTGTTTTATTAATAGATCCGTCCGCTTGTTTATCATTCCAGTAGCAAGCATCTTCCGGATCACGCAGATTATTCAACGTCCAAGCATATAAACGTTTTGCCAAAGCTAAAACATCTGCTTTTTCCTCTTGAGGACATACTGAATAATATTCAAGTAAGAATAGTGTTGCATATCCATTGGCACACGTAGGCTTATTGGAATCACCAACTCCCTGCTGTCCCTTCTGATCCTCATTCCACCAAAGACCTCCTCCAAATGTATCATCTTCACCTTCTTGCAAAAATGCCACGATTCTTTTGGCCTTTGTCAAATAGTCTTGATTATTTAGCAAATTAAAAGCCTCTACCAATTCAATCCCTACAATAGAGTTATCATCATAAAAACGCGTTCCACTACCAGTAGTACCATTAGTTTGAGAACCATAACCACCCACAGCTCCATCAGGGGTTGAATAATAAACTTCAAAGCGGTCAACCATAGTTGCATAATTCACATCATAGCCCAAAGAATGTAAAGCTGCGACCCCTGATACCAGTCCGTCATACGGCCATAAGAAAGAAGCCGAGTTATCACCATCTTTCTTGGGATAATTTTCATTATACAATCCTTCTGTCGCCCCACTATTGATCCGGTAACACTGATTAATCAAATCAAACTGCTCTTTAGCGCGTTTATGATAAACGACTTCCTCTCCGGGTTCTGACGGAGTAATCGGTGTAGGCGGAATATATTTCTCTACGTCATCTCCGGCACAGGAGAATAATAGTGCCGGAAGAATAGCTAAAATAGTCTTTATCTTTTTCATAACTTAGTTTTATTAATTAATCGGAGTCACATTAGTAAATGTATGTATCATCAATCCATCCGCGTTCGTATCGATAGTGATAGTCGCATGCGTATAATCCAGACTACCTTTCATTTTCCAAAGGTGTTCCCATTGACTCCATTGGAACTCATACAAAGCATAGAAAGAAGCAGGTTCTCCACCCACCGGGCGTTCGGCACTCACATCATCGCCTCTACCCCAACACATATCACCACCATTTACTTGAGCTATAAAGTAATAACGCTCTTCTATATAAGTCAACCAACTAGGAGGATTTGTTTCCGGTTTAGAAGGATCAAGGAAGCGAATATCGCCCTCTCCTACAAATTTACCATTACCAACATATTGCAATACAGCTATATCAGCAAATGTCGCTCCCCAAATACAACGAACAGAAGAACCTATTTTTTCTGTCGTCATAGCCATTGTATTAAAGTTTACAGTCAGACGGGTTACCTCTTCGGAGGCAGTTACTGCCGTTTCACCATCACCCTCTCTCAACTTCGAACTATCATCAATATAATAACTGAATGTTTCACCTGTCGTAGCAGACTTAAATGAGATATTTCCAGCAGACAATTTTGTATAAATCTGGAAAACTCCCTCTTCTACACAACGGAACGGAATTCCGCCTTGTCCACCGTTCTCCGTAGCCGAACCATATAAATACAATTCTGCCGGAATATTATCAATTCCCTCCCCACGAGTCACAGTGATATTAGCCACCTTATCGGACTTCTTCACCACTCCTCCTTTCGAAGCAGTCACTGTCCATTTAATATCCCCTGTTCCCAAAGGATAAATACCAGCATTTCTGGCAATCGTATTAATAGCCGCATGAGTAATCGACAAACTGGGATTGGCTCCCAAATCACTTTTCATTGTAGCCAGTGGCTTTGAAAAGTCTCCGTCTGCTTTGTCAAACAAAACCTCGTACAATACAATTCCGCCATCTGCCGCACCGCCTCCGGACCATGATAGCACAACAGGTACTGAAGATGACACATCCAACTGGATAGAGGCAGGGGAATTCAATTCCGTAGGGACTGTAAAATCCGCATTCAATTCATAATCTTCCTGACAGGATACCATTGCCAGAAATACTGAACATATTAATAATATCTTTTTCATAATTGTTCCTTTTTGAGTCGTTAAACCAATTACCAATTCGGATTCTGCACCAAATTACCATTCAAGTCACGTTCAGCCTGTGGTATAGGCCACAAATAATGTTTATTTGCATTAAAAGCTCTATTTTCAACCCGAACGTATCCGTTATCCGTACCTACCACTTCATTCGTCTTCAATCCGTGACACCATCCGTTCAATACATCATCCGCAATTCTCCAACGGATAATATCCTTATGACGATGACCCTCCAATGCCAGTTCCGAACGACGTTCATTCCGTACAATCTCAATCAGTTTATCTTTAGAAGCTCCTTCCGGGAATTCCACTGCCGAAGCAAGTGTAAATCCGGCTCTATCACGAATTGGTTTAATAGTTGCATCCCAAGCCGTCTTATCCAGTTCACCTAACTCTGCCAATGCTTCCGCATTCATCAATAGAATATCAGCATAACGAATCAAAATCGGATTCAAACCGGAATAAAGAGTAGCACGATACGTATTATCCCAGTATTTCTTGATATAATAACCGGTAGCCGAACAATCCGATCCTACACCGTATCCATCTTTACCTTCTCCTTTCTCACAGTTGATAACGACTTCTGTTCCGTCAGCCAACGTATATGAGTTCCCAGTATACATCACTGTTGCTTTCAAACGTGGATCACGATTAGCATACGGATTACTTTCGTCAAACGATGTTCCTGTCTCTCTTATTGTTTTTCCATCTAGCATAATATAACTGTCTACCAACTCCTGCAAAGGAGAAAGCTGGGAATATCCCCCCAATGAAGGTGGCAGGAAAGCATACATCATCTGATGTTCACGGCTGGTCGGACGATACTGTGCATCCAAAATTACTTCAGAGTTGTATTCATTAGCAATCTCAAACAATCCTGCATAACTTCCAAAGAGCCTAAAACCTCCCTCCGTCATAATGGTGGACGTGATATTTTTCACTTGCGTCCAGTTACCTTCGAACAGATAAATTTTAGCTTTGATAGCCATTGCCGCCCAACGGGTAATCCGTCCTTTATTATCCGCATCATAAGAAGTCGGCAGGTAATTACCGTTAATCACTTCATCCAAATCCGCCAACATATTAGCAATGACAGTAGCTCTATCTGTACGTGCGATAGACATACTTTCCTTAATAGAAAGCACTTTCGTTGTATAAGGCACATCTCCGAACTTCGTATACAATTCATAATAATTATAAGCACGAAGCACTTTAGCCTCACCGATATAACGTTTCTTCAATTCCGGATCTAAATCAGGAACCCGGTCAATATTTTCGAGCAACTGGTTGCACATACGGATACCCGTATAACGTCCGTCCCAAACCTGTTTCACGTAAGAGTCGGCTGTAGAATATGAACCATTACCAATATTTTGTGTAAAATCATTAGGTTGTTTGGTATATGCATTGTCCGTCATAGCTTCACTATAAAGCTGTTCGTCCATATTTCCCAAATACGTATAGCAATTATTCAACGCCTTGACAGCTGCTTCAGGATCTTCTTCCCAATAAGTCAGGTCCGTTTCTCTGTCATACGGTGCCGTATCCAAGTCAACACAAGAGGCACCGCCCACTACCAAAACAGCAGATAAAATCAAATTCTTTATAGTTGTTTTCATCACGGTACAGTTTAAAATTTAACATTAAGTCCAAATGAATATACTCTTGCCACAGGATAAGCACGACCACTGCCGTCTCCGGTATATTCCGGGTCCCATCCACCTTTCATATTCGTGAAAGTCAACGGATTTTGCACGCTGGCAAAAATTCTCAAATTCTTGACATAGAGTTTTTTCATCCATTGCTGTGGGAAAGTATATCCGATCTGCGCATTTTTCAGACGCAAATATTTAGCGTCCTGAATCCAGAAATCTGATTTTGCAGCATTATTAGCCGATTCTGCTCCCATTGTCAGACGGGGATAAGTAGCATCCGGATTATTCGGAGTCCAGCGATCCTGATGGAAATCCATTACCGGACCTTCATTATTATTATGGAAAGCCTCAACAGATTCACCACGCATCCATTTGTTACGTCTTCCCACTCCTTGCCACATCATCGAGAAATCAAAGCCTTTATATTCCAGCCCATAAGTAAAGCCGAAAGTATATCTCGGAAAATCATTACCTACGATAAAGCGGTCATCATCCGGTTTAATCACACCATCGCCATTTTTATCCAGATAGCGGATATCTCCCGGTTTCGGTGTAATACCTTCCAGGTGCGGTCCTTTCTGACATTCTTCCTCATTCTGGAAAAATCCGTCTGAACGATATGCATAATAAGAATACAAAGGATAACCTTCCTTAATAATAGTCTGTACATCCGAACCACCGATAATTTCCGTACCGCGTGTATCTATTACTTCATTAAAGCTATCCGAAATATTTCCGGAGAAGTTATGCACTACTGGGCCAGTCTTCAAGCGATAGCTCACTGACAACTCCCATCCCCTCGTTTCTACTTTACCAGCATTCTGAATAGGCGCACCATTACCAAACAATCCGGGAACCGGTAAATTCACCAAAATATCTTTTGTACGATTATTGAAGCAATCAAAAGTAATATTCAAATCATTATTCAACAATCCCAATTCGAAGCCGATATTAGCCATACGGGTAGTTTCCCATTTGAGATCAGGATTTGTAGAAGCAAATGTAGCCGTCTGCGCCAATTTATCTCCGAAGCTGATGCCGTTAGTCACAGACACCGTCTGCATGTATTGATAGGCACCAATACGGTTATTACCTACCAATCCCCAGGAACCTCTAATTTTTAGAGAAGGAACATACGGTTTCAATACAGACCAGAATTTTTCCTCCGAAATACGCCATCCTGCAGAGAAAGAAGGGAAGACTCCCGAACGGTTTCCTTTAGCAAAATAAGAAGAGTAGTCATTACGGATATTAAATTCCAGTAAATATTTCTCATCATAATTATAAGTGGCTCTTGCAAAACCGGAATAGATAGCCCAGTCACTTCCCGAACCTGTATTACTTACCTTATCACCACTCAAATCACCTACAAAAATGTCGTATTTAGAATCTTCCGTCAAACGACTGGTAGAGAATTGTTTTTCAGAGAAACCTTCATAAGCATACCCCAGTAATCCACCGATAGAGTGCTTTCCTATCTTCGTATTATAAGTCACCATCAGATTGGTAGTGATATTCTTGGAACGGTAGAATTGCTCGGTCAACTTGTTTTCAGTATCTCCCGTACCTTCAAAAGCTTTCCGGTTTTCATGCAATTTATTATTCCACACGCGTCCACCAGCACTTCCAATCAGTTTCAGTCCTTTATATACTTCCCATTCGGCTTGTATGGTTCCCAATAATTCATCATTCACATTCTGGCGATAACCGCCTTCTTCCAAACGTTGTAAACCGTTTGAGTTACTTCCGGCTGGATAATTATAACTACCATCCTCATTCTTGATCGGATAAATCGGTGGCATGCGGTTTGCCTGCTCGATAATCCATTCCGTCCAGTAAGCATGTTCTTTAATGTCATTACGGGCAAATTGAGAAGTCAAATTCAATGTAAAGTTATTCGTCACCTTATGGCTTACATTCAGACGTGCATTGTAGCGCTTATAACCATAATCAGGTCCCTTGAACATACTACTCTGATCCAGATAACCCAGAGAAGCCATATAAGACAACTGATCGTTACCGCCTGTCATCGAAACATTGTGTGAACTTTGAGGAGAATTACGATTATAAAGTTCTTTCACCCAATTTACATTCGGACCACCATTTCTATATTGCGCAATCTGCTCGGGAGTGAATTTTGCAGCTCTTCCCGAATTAACAGCCGCTTCATTATACAGTTCAGCGTATACCCACGAGTCTGCTATCTTAGGCAATGAAGTAGGTTGCTGAACACCATACATAAAATCATAAGAGATTTCCACCTTACCAGCTTTTCCTTTCTTGGTAGTGACAAGTACCACACCATTGGAAGCACGTGAACCATAAATAGCAGTAGAAGAAGCATCTTTCAAAATAGAAATCTGCTCAATATCAGCCGGATTCAGATTGGCGAGCGATCCTTCAATTCCGTCAATAATCACCAACGGATCATTGTTGTTCATCGTATTCAAACCACGGATATTAATAGAAGGTACACTACCCGGAGTAGAACTTCCCTGCTGAATTACCAAACCGGGAGTCGTTCCCTGCATCGCTTCCAATACATTGGAAATCGGCTTTCCTTCCAATTCATCCGTAGAAACAGAAGACACAGCTCCTGTCAGGTTGACTTTCTTCTGCACACCGTAGCCTACCACTACCACATCTTTCAAAGCAACCACATCCGACTTCAACACCACATTGATAAACTGGCGGCCGTTCACCGGAACTTCCTGTGTTTCATATCCAATTGAGGAAACTACCAATACCGCTTTTGAAGCAACATTCAGTGAAAAATTTCCATCCATATCCGTAGCCGTACCCGTAGATACACCTTTCACCAGCACGGTAGCCCCAATCACGGGTTCCCCGTCTGCCATTACCTTACCTTTCACTGCGATTGTATTAGATTGTGCATACAGTTTGGAACCAACAGCCACATTCATACAAACAATCAACATAACAGCCAATAATTGCCAACTCGAAAATGCCGTTCTGAAAAGTCGGCGGGCAAATTGCGCGTTCAATAGATTAGATTGTTTCATAACATTTTATATTTGAATTAATAGAAGAGTTATCATATATTATAAGATATTAAGTTGGGACAAAGCAAAGGAATAAGCCCCTAAAGCAACGGCTCTGCTTGCTCCTAATGTAGAAACAGCAATGCCTATTTTCTTGTGACAGGCATAATGCACCTCTCTCTCCGAAAATGGTATTTTCACCATCTTGTCTTTTTCCTCCAGAAATTTATCAAATGCCTCTTTTTCGGACAGATTGAACACCTCCATCTGCAAACAAGGGAAAGAAGCTCCTGCAAATGTGCCGATCTGCCGATTCATCTCATTCATGATTCCCGGAAGTATGTATTTAGCCGCTCCGGCCACTCCTCCGCCAATCACCACCAAGCCATCAACAATATTCAATGCACGGATGATAGCATCACCAGCCATTTCTCCCAGTTCGTTAAAACTCCGGACAGCAGCCTGCTGATCTCCCTCTGCGATCCCTTCGGCAATATCATATATATCTTTGGGAGTTAAAGAAGAAGCATCCTTTCCGGTCAATTCCTGATATACTCGCCTGACAGCCCTGATGCTGACACTTTCTTCCGCGATCATTTCGGGATATTTCTTATTCCGCATAATCCAGACGTCGCCGCCGCAACCGTTGTCTCCGGTCAGTAACCGACTGTCAATCACCACTCCGGCACCAAACCCTGTACCCAGCGTAATTCCGAGCAGGTTCTTATATACCTTACTGCTGCCTGCTTCTTTCAGGCGCTTATTTACTTCAGGTAAAGTGCCCGCCAAAGCTTCACCATAGGCGAACAAATTACCATCATTATTAATAAAAACCGGAATACCAAATTGCTCTTTCAAATAAGGTCCGAGTGCCACTCCTCCCCTGAAAGCCGGGAAGTTAGGCAAGTCACCAATAATTCCATGCTCATAGTCAGCAGGCCCGGGAAAAGCAAAACTGATAGCTACCGGAAGTTTAGGCAATCGTTTTTCAACTTCCAGGAAGCCTTCTACAAGAACAGACAAGCAACGCTCTAAGTCGTCGGACGCTGCCGGAAGGCAAATAGGTTCCACTATTTCGCGACAGCCCTGTATGGCTGAAAACACGAAATTAGTGCCTCCCGCATCAAGCGTCATCACGACTCGTTCATCATGTTCGTACATAGGTTTCAAGATATTAGATGATTGAATTATTTCATTATTAAAAGCGTACGTAGGCTTTTATCGTTACACATTCTTTTCCTGCCGATTTACCATACGGAGCAATGGTATATTCTTTCACTCCGGCAGGAATGATAAATGTTTCCGCATAATGCACCACAAAAGGTTCAAAGGCGTGAGTAGGACTCTCAACGACGGCCTCTTCTCCCTCCAGCAGATTCAGCACATTTACACTATCGTTTGTGTGATGCAGCACCGGTGACGAGAAACGGTGACGACGGGTTTCGATAAATTCATTCGGATGCAATCCGGTACGTTCCTCAATC
>QWCN01009472.1_pt1 | contig 16162 bp, 14 predicted proteins | sample 1972711 | NCBI WGS metagenome assembly QWCN01 (sample SAMN09866707, study PRJNA288562) | Human gut metagenome isolate term1_stool, whole genome shotgun sequencing... | isolation source: gut | host: Homo sapiens | place: USA: California | reverse complement strand
TCATGCCGTGCGTGTCGAAAAAGAGCGAATGCGCGCTGCCGACGATGAAAAACGACGCGGGCGACCCCGATGTCGACGTGAGCATCACGACGCGCGAGCTGAACATTATGATGCGCGCGAATCACATTGAACCCAAGTACCTGCCCGAGGAGGAGTTCGACAGCCCGCTCGGCTCCGCGACCGGCGCGGCGGTCGTTTTCGGCGCGACCGGCGGCGTGATGGACGCGGCGCTGCGCTCTGCGTACTTCCTCATCACGGGCAAGAATCCTGACCCTGACGCTTTCACCGCCGTGCGCGGCATGGACGGGTGGAAGGAGGCGACGTTCAACATCCCCGGCGCGGGCGACGTGCGCGTCGCGGTCGTGAGCTCGCTCGGGAAAGCCCGCAAGCTCATTGAGGCTGTCAAGCGCGGCGACGCAGCGTATGACTTTGTCGAGGTCATGGCCTGTCCCGGCGGCTGCGCGGGCGGCGGCGGCCAGCCCATCCACGACGGTACCGAGCTTGCCGAGGATCGCGGCAACGTGCTCTGGCGGCTCGATCAGGGTGAGCTTCTGCGCTTCTCACACGAGAATCCGGATGTCAAGGCGCTCTACAAGGACTACCTCGGCGCGCCGCTTGGCGAAAAGTCGCACCACCTGCTGCACACCGACCACAACGCGTGGCAGATGCCGCAGAAAATGCTGTAAGGACGCAAAAAACTCCGTATGAGATTTCTCATACGGAGTTTTTTATTGCTGAATTTTATCGGGTGTACGCGCCGTACTCGCTGATGATGGCGCAGAGCTGACTGAACGCCTGCTGCGCGTTGCCGTCGATCTTGTAGGCGACGGCGGGGTGGGCGTCATCGTAGATGAAGCCCTCGTCCCAGTTGAGGTATAGGTCGTGCTTCTGTCCGTCTTCGGGGATCCACCAGACGGTGACATAGTTCCAATTCTGCGTGAAGCGGGAGAGGAGCGACGTGGGCAGGCGGTAATAGCGCTGCACCGAAATTTCAGACATAGCGCTGCGCAGAGCCGCGGCGGCCTCGCTGTCCGGATAGCCCTCTACCCGGCAGTCGCCGGTGTCGAACGTGCCGTAGCCGTCCGGCGTGGGAACAATGGTCGAAATGTAGAAGAGTCCGTCGACGCGGGCGGTCTCAGGCGCGGGGATCAGCTCGCCGAGCGGCTGCGCACGGCGCGGCAGCAAAAAGATAGCCACGACGAGCAGCATCGCGGCGACGGCGATGAACACGGTTTTTCTCTTTTTATCCATGGGGTTCTCCTTTCCAAAATCAAGCTTACTTTTTGCCGTTCAACAGGGGAGAGGGGAATCGCTTTCTAATAGTTTACCTGAGAAAGAGCTTTTTGACAAGCCCTTCTTCGGGCGTGACATAGAGTGTGCGGTAATTGTCGTAGGTCACCATGCCGGGGCGTGCGCCCGCGGGCTTTTTGACGAACTTCACGGGGCAGTAGTCGACGGGGACGCTGCTGCTCTCCTTCGCCTGCGAGAAGTAGGATGCGAGCATTGCGGCCTCGCGCAGATCATCGTCGCTCGGCGTGAGTCCCGCGCAGCGCAGGATGACGTGCGAGCCGTGGATGTGCTGGGTGTGGAACCAGTAGTCGCGCTTGTCGGCCTTTTTTGTCAGCTGGTCGTTCTGCACGTTGCTGCGGCCGACGAGGACCTCAAGCCCACTCGAGGTTTTGAATGTGCGCGGGGCGAAGGCGCGCTTGAGCTCCTTTTTGTCGCTCGACTTTCGGATATAGTTCGTCTCCTGCAATTCGCGGCGGATCTCATTGAATTCCTGCTCGGTCTCCGCCTGCGAAAGCTCCTGCAGGACGCTTTCCAAGTACGCGCGTTCGTTTTCCGCCTTTTCGATCTGCTCGCGCAGGTGGAATTCGGCGGTCTTGAGCTTGTTGTACTGCTTGTAGTTTTTCGCGGCGTTCTGCTGGGGGGAGAGCAGCGGGTCGAGCGGGATGTCGATGGTTGGACAGCCGTCCTCATAGTAGTTTTCCGCATGCAAAACTTTTTCTCCGCTCTTCATGCGGTACAGGTTTGCAGTGATGAGGTCGCCGCGCAGGCGGAATTCGTCGCGCTTCTGCGTCGCGGCGTAGTCGTGCTTTAAGTTCTCGGCCTTGCGCGCCATGCGGTCGCGCGCGACCGTGACCGCGTGCGTCAGCTCGCGGCCGCGGCGGGCGGAGAGCTCCTGCCGCTCACGCGCGTCGTAGAACTCGTCGAGCATTTGCGAGAAGCTCTCACGCGTCTCGACCTGCGTTTCCGCGCCGTACTGCGCGATGGGACGGTAGGTGAAATCCACGGGCTTGCCGTCGCGGTAGAGGATGACGGGCATATAGTTATCTTCCTTTACAGCGTTGGCTGTATCGGAAAATTCCTGCACCAGCGCCCCGCGCTGCGCATCGTTCAGCGCGCCGAAGCGCACGTCGGTCTCGTGTCCCGCGCGGAAGGCGAATTCGCGCGCGATCAGCGGCGAAATGCCGGTGTAATGGTCGAGCACCCACTTGTCGACAGCCTGCTCCGCGTCGCCGCCGCGCTGCGCGAGGGCGAGGGAGTCATCCTCCTGCGAAAGGAGCGACAGCTTGTCGAGCGGCGTCGGCAGATGGTAAAAAAGGCCGGGCAGCAGTTGGCGCGTGGCGGAAAGGTCCGCGTCCACGCGGCGCAGACATTCGACGATGCGCCCCTGTGCGTCGAGCAGGACGAGGTTCGACCGCCGCCCCATGCACTCGAGCACGAGCTGCTTGCGGCTGATCTCGCCGAATTCGTCCGTGCACTGGAGCGTCAGGATCACCATGCGCTCAAGATCCGGCTGCTCGATGGACAGCACGCGCGCGCCGACTAAGTGCTTGCGCAGCAGCATGCAGAACATCGGCGGCTGGGCAGGGTTGTCGCGCAGAATGTTCGTGAGCTGGATGCGCGGTTGGTTTGCGCCCGCGTTGAGCAGCAGGCGCAGATTGCCGCGCAGCAGCAGAACGATTTGGTCGCGCGCGGGCTGCTGCACCTTGTCGATGCGCGCACCGATGAGCTGAGGTCTCAGCTCGTGTAAAACTGCCCGCAGGCAGATCGCGTCAAGTGGCATTGTCGTCCTCCATCATCCGGTTGAAAAGCTCGTTGATGCGCGCGTGATCGTCGCGCAGATACAGCCAGCCGAACAGCGCCTCGAGGCCTGTGGCCTTCTGATAGTCCGCGCGGTCGGCGTGGTGGGGAATGGAATGGACATTCGCGTTGCGCCCGCGGCGGAACACAGAGGCCTCTTCCTCCGTCAAAAGGGGTAAGAGCTTTTCGGCAAAGCGCGCCTGCTGCGGCGCGCAGACGAGCTCGACCGTCGCGCGGTGCAGGCCCTTGCCCGTCGCCTTGCCGTGCACGCACAGATATGTGCGCACAAGCAGCTCATACACCGCGTCGCCCAGATGGGCGAGGCCGATGGAGCTGATGGCGCGGATGGCGTCGTCGTTCATTTTGGCTTGTGTATAATCGTACATAAAAACTCCTGAGGTTTGAAAGTACACATATTCTATAACCTTGTCGGAATTCTGTCAATCGGCGCGCGCTGCCGCGCGCGAAAAGCCGTTGCGCTTTTGCAAAAATCCGCTATAATGACAGAAAAGACAAGACCTTTGAGATCGGAGAAGAGAAGCCTATGAAAAAACTGACCACCGCGCTGCTCACGGCGCTTTTGCTGCTGAACCTTGCCGCCTGCGGCGAAAAGGAGCCGGACGACACCCCGTCCGGCTACGACGATTCGCTCATTTCCGAGCTTTACAGCGAGGAGGGCGAGTACACGGACGCCGAGAACAACACGCTCGCATACAGCTACCATGTGCCAAGAATCGTGTCGGAAACGGCGGTCGCCGCCGCGCTGAACGACGAGATCGCCGACCGGTTCGGCGCGCTCGTGCAGGAGCAGAAGAACATGATGGCCTCCCGCGTTTCGCTCACATGCCTTTCCGTCACGTGGACGAGCTACTGGAACGACAGCCTGCTCTGCCTTGTGGTGCGCGCGGAGATGGACGGCGACACGAGCACGACGGAGACCTACAGCTACGACTTTTTCGGCGGCAAACGCCTCATGAGCGAGGACCTGCTGGCGCGCTGCGAGCTTTCAACGCAGGACTTCATCACGGCGGCGCGCCGCACCGCGGCAAACTACTTTGATGAGACGTACCGAGATGCGCTCAGCGGCAGCATGGGCGGCGCGGGCTTCATCGCGTCCTATGCCGAGCGCCGCGCGTGGACGCTCTCAGACGAGAACATCAACGCGGAGATGCGGCTCTATCTCGACGGCGGCGCGCTGCACATGATCGTGCCCATCGGCTCGTTTGCCGGGGCGGAGAGCTACGACGCTGACCTCGCGCTCGACCTCTCCGCGCGCGAGACGGTCGAGAAGACGGCGCAGGACAGCTTTGTCAAGGCAGCGCTCTCGGGCGGCGATTTGACCGTCAGCTTTGAAAAGACGGCGGACTCCGCGTGGTACGCGGAGAATTTCCGCTTTGACTACGAGACCATCTACCCCGTGGAAGGCATGTATTCCGACTACACGGATGTGTTCGTCGGCTCGGTGGGGCAGGGGTACTTCCCGTACATCTTCCTGCTGACGAGCGAGGGGGCGGTGGAGTATGTGAACCTGCTCGAAGGGCTGACGGCGGGCTTCCTCTGCGACGGCGGACCGCTCGGCGGCGTGAAGGGCATTGTTTCGTTCGAGTCCGGCGAGGTCGAGGAGGACTACGGCACGTATCAGACGGTGTTCGCCGTCGACGCATCAGGGGAGAAACACGACCTCTCCGGCGCGGTCAGCGACGCGGACTACACGATCCCGTCGGAATTTCTCGGCGAGTGGACGGCGACCGTGACGCACGACACCGCCGAGCAGGGCAGCTATGACAGCGATTATATTCTGACGCTCACGGATGGCGGCGGCCTCACGGTGCAGGACATCAACAGCGAGGTTGGGATTTACTTTGAGTACACCGGCCAGCTCAACTACCTCGGCACGAACGGCGAGGGCATGGTCTTTGGCTATCACTTGAACGAGAATGCGGGCACGGTGCGCTACGGCGCGTTCACGCTGCTGCGCGGCAGCGACGGCCTGCACGTCAAATCCGTCGCAGGCGAAAACTTCTTCGACGCGCCGAGCGGACGCTACACAGTGTTTGCGAGAGGGTAAAAAGAAAAGCAGGGCCTTTTTTGAGCGCGGAAGGGCCCTGCTTTTTTGCGGCTTTGACGCGCTAAGCAAAATTAGAGGGGGTACCGCTTTGACCGCGCTCCCAGCTGAGCTATACCCCCGTATAAGGGGTGCGCTGAGTAATTTCTTATTCAATTAGTGCGGGGGTTGTTTACCGCTTTGACCGCGCTCCTGATCCATGCGGTCACACCCCCTTGGCATCTGACGGGAGAAAGAGGCTTTGGCGGCATCCGGAGACCAAGGAGAAAGCCTCTCAAATCGGGGGAAATGCTCTAGTGAAAGGAGAACCTTTCAAAAAAACAAAGATTTCTTCAAAAAAGTGTTGACAGGTTCTACTCTCTGTGCTATATTATCACTTGTTCCGAGCCGAACGGAACGGTAAAAACAAAACGGCATGGGGGTATAGCTCAGCTGGGAGAGCGCTTGACTGGCAGTCAAGAGGTCAGCGGTTCGATCCCGCTTATCTCCACCATGGAAAAGCCTTGAAAGTGTAAACTTTCAAGGCTTTTTTGCTTACCATCGATCCGCAAGAAACGCGGGTGGAAAGAACATGAAACTGATCTGCATCGGTGACAGCCTGACCTTTGGATACGGCGTGCATCTGTCTCAGCGGTGGACGCGGCTGTGCGCACAGGAGACGGGCTGGGAGCTTGTCAATGAGGGCATCAACGGCGACACGACCGGCGGCATGCTGGCGCGCATGCAGGGCGGGGTGCTCGCGGAGCTGCGCGAGGGCGGCCTTGGCGCCGACCGGCCCTATGTGCTGCTGATGGGCGGGAGCAACGATGTGTTCTACTCCGGCTCCGACGCTGCGGCGCGGGAAAATATGGGCGCGATGATCCACCAGCTCTTTTCCGTGGGCGTGCTGCCGGTGGTTGGTATCCCGCTTCCGGCGGATGCACCGCACGCGCCGCGGGCGTGGGCGGCCGCGGTCGATTTTGAAGCGGTGGAGCGGACGATGAAAGAGTACTGCGCATGGCTCAAGCGGTACTGCACGGCGTTTGGCGTGCCGTATATCGACTTCTGCGCGGATTTTCTGTCGCCAGACGGATCGACCCGCTCGGAGCTGCTGCTCGACGGTCTGCACCCGACGCCGGAGGGACACCGCTTGATGGCGCGGCAGCTGAGCGCGCAACTGAAAAGACAAGGATAACAGCCCTGAAAAAGGCTTGAAAATCAACGACCCTGATAGAAGGAGACCACGACCATGAAGCTATCATATCTGGACCTGATGACGACCGATCCGAGCTACAATCTGGCGATGGAGCAGTACGTGTTCGACTGCCTCCCACGCGACCGCATGTATTTCATGCTCTGGCAGAATGATAACGCGATCATTGTCGGAAAGTATCAGAACACGATCGCTGAGATCAACGAAGAGGCCGTGCGCGAGCGCGGCATTCGCGTGGTGCGCAGACTTTCCGGCGGCGGCGCGGTCTATCACGACATGGGCAACCTGAACTTCACGTTCATTACAGATGTCGGCGAGAGCAATGCGCTGGACCTCAAGCTCTTCTGCGAACCGGTCGTGCGCACGCTGGCGACGCTCGGCGTGAAGGCGGAGGTCAACGGCCGCAACGACATCACGATCGACGGAAAGAAGTTTTCCGGCAACTCGCAGTACATCCGCCAGGGACGCGTGATGCACCACGGCACGATCATGTTCGATTCGGACCTCTCTGTCGTCAGCGAGGCGCTGCGCGTCGACCCGACAAAGATCCAGACCAAGGGCATCCGCTCGGTGCGCAGCCGCGTGACGAACGTTGCCGAGCATCTGCCGGAAAAGGTCACGCTGCCGGAATTCCGCCGCATCCTGCTGGAAAACATTCTGAAAGAGAATCCGGGCGAGGCCTACCCGCTGACGCAGGACGACCTTGCGGCGGTGGAAAAGCTGCGCGCGGAGCGTTACGCCACATGGGATTGGAACTACGGCTTCTCTCCGGCGTGCACGATGCTGCGCCGCCGCCGCGTGGACGGCTGCGGCCTGATCGAGGCCTACATCACCGTGGAGCACGGAAAGATCGCGGCCCTGACATTCAAGGGCGACTTCTTCAGCGCCTCGGAACCGGACGAGCTGGCGGTGCACTTTGTTGGCTGCACGCCGGACCGCGCGGGCTATGAAAAGGCACTCGGCGATGTGGACGTTTCGCGCTACTTCGCGGGCTTGCAGAAGGATGAGCTGATCGACATCCTGTGCGAGGGATAATGAAAAGGGGAGCCGGCGTAAAAAGTGCCGACTCCCTTTTTCTCGCTCAAATGGCAGGCAGAGCATGTCATTTTCCACCCATCAGCAGAGCCAGCAGCTCTGCAAGCTTCGACTTCACTACGACATCACCGCTTGCGGCCGGGGAGAACGCTACGCTCCACCACTGGAGGGTATTAGTGCCGCGCGCGGCGCAGAAAAGCAGCATGACCGCGAGGCCAACGGCAAGGGAAAGCTCCCATTTCGTCCATTTCATCGAAAAACCGCCCATCTCAAAGAATTTGCTTTGAGTATGGACGGCTTTCTGAGTTTTCAAACAAATTCGGCGCAGAAAGTTTTGACGCACTCGCCTTGCAGTGCCTCGCACGCTCTGCGGCAAGCCGCTTTGTCAGAGAAGAGGCCGAACACGACGCTGCCCGAGCCGCTCGATGGCGGCGAGCATCGCGTCCGTATCAGGACGGTCGGTGATCGTCACGCCGTCTACGCGCGCGAAGAGCGCGGGTGTGGAGATCGGGAAGTTCGGCTTGCAGACGGCGACGAAGAAGCGCGGTGCGGGCTTGAGGACGGTCAGCTTTTCGCCGCGGCCCTCGGCCAGCTGCGTGCCGCCGCGGATGCAGAAGGGAACATCACTGCCGACGCTTGCGCTGATCTGCTCGAGCCGCTCGTCCGTGAGGGTGGGGGAGACGAGCTCGCGCAGCGCGCGCAGCACCGCCGCGGCATCTGCGCTGCCGCCGGCCATGCCGGCCTCGGACGGAATGCGCTTTATAAGCGTGATGTCGATGCCGCCGCCGTAGTCCATCGCCTCGCAGAAGGCTCTCGCCGCCTTGACAGCGAGGTTGCGCTCATCGCAGGACCATCTGCATCTCGTGGTAGCCGTCATCGCGCTTGCCAAGAATGTCAAGCGTCAGGTTGAGCTTAGCATAGGCGGGGACAGTTATGCTGCGCACGGGCATCTCCACCGGCGCGTCGAGCGCCTTGCCGCAGTGGGGGCAGTATTTGAGGTAACGGTCGCGCCCGAGCTGCTCGCCGCAGTGCGGGCAGCGATAGTAGAGCGACCAGACCGCGCCGGAGGCAAGGATGAGCACAATGCCGAGCACCGTCAGCACCGTGATGCCGTCCTGCGCGCCGAAAAAGCCGATCAGCGCGCCGCTCAGCATCAGAGAGGTCTGGAGCTTCGGGGCGCTGCGAAAGTCAACAAGGGGCTTTTTGTCGTTCATTGCGGTCTCCTTCCTGCGCTCAGTGTTTCTTTTTCTTGTGCTGAATTTTCTTCTTCTGCTCGGGCTCCGGTTCGCTTGCGACCCATGTACCGCAGTGCGGGCAGCGCTTCGGCGTGCCGCGGCCGAGGTGTTCGCCGCACTTGGGGCAGCGGTAAAAGCGCCACCAGACGATGAGCGAAGCGCCCATCATCATGAGACCGACGAGCGCGGCGACGGTGTTTTGAAAGCCCCACGCGCCGACGAGGGAGACCACTGCGCCGCCCCAGAGCAATACATCCTGCCAGATCCTGGCTGTTTTCAAATCCATAGGGAATCCTCCTGATAGAAAAGCGCCGCAAAGCGGCGCTTTTCTGCAATGGTTACATTAGGTTCCCATGTTGCCCTCCTTGGAGCCGAGCTCGCGGGTGACCTCATCGCCGTGGATGTAGTCGACCTCGCCGCCGAACTGCTTGAGGTACTCGTCGATGAAGGTCTGCAGCGTGCCGACGGCCAGCTGGACCTTCGGGTCGGGGACGGTGACGAAATCGTCGTGGCCGTTCCAGCAGACCTCGATGACGTGGCCCTCGCCCTTGCCCTCGTGGGCGTTGGGGTAGAACTTCTTGAACTCTTCCATGAACTTCTCATGGTCGACGCCGAAGAGCACACGGTGGATGGGCTCGAACTGGAGCGCGTCGTCGTGGTTGTTCACGACCTCGACAAGTGCGTAGCGGGAGGGCAGCGCGAGGTATTCCTCGGGAGTCTTGCCCTTCTTCTGCTCTTCATAGCAGGCCTTGGCGGTGGCGAGGGAGTGGTTGCCGTCGCCGACGGCGAACAGCAGGGGCGCGACGCCGGAGACGCCGTACTTGCTCTTCATCGCCTCGTCGGTCGTGAGGCCGGTCAGCGCTTCGGCGACCGCGTCGATCTGCTCGGCGGAGAGCTTGTAGCCCTTGATGTGGCCGCCGTTTTCCATCAGGTCGAAGTCATAGACGCTCTCCATCTTGTCGGCCGCGGCGGTCAGGGGCTCGATGACGGTCTTCTCGGGGTCGTCAATGAGCAGCATGACGTGGGGCAGCTCGATGGGGGCGTTGCGGCGCACGCGGGCGCGCGGGGGGATACGGTCGAGCACGGTGCCCTCAGTCGCGCGGATCAGCGCGCCGGAGCCGGGGGTGAAGTCGTACTGGTCGAGGTCGACCATACCGATGAGGCCGTGACGGATCTTACCGTCGCTCTGGCCGCGCTCGATGTAGATGAGGGAGTCCTTGAGCGTCTCGAAGATGCCCTCTTCGAGGTACTTGCTCATCGAGGCGTTGATGTCGGCGATGAACTCGTCGACGTTGGGGGCCTTCAGGTTGGCCTCGGGCAGGATGAGGCGCAGGGTGGAAGGCGCGTCGCCGACGGTCTTCTCCACGCGCTCCCAGTACTCGGGCTCAGAGGTGAACTGGTCGCACGCGACGACCGCCCACTTGCTCATATCGACATCCTTCTTGGGCAGCAGAATGTCGGAAGGATAAAAGCCAAGCTTGGAAAACTTTTCGTTCATGGTGATTCCTCCGTTATTTGTTTGATAAGCGGAACGCGGGGCGCTCCGCTGGTGCGATTGTAAAACAAATTATACAATAGCCCACGCGGAAAAAGCAATGGAGAAAGTGAAAAAATGTCCAAAAGCGCTTTATGGAAATGCCATGATAGAGCGCTTCGCGGCCCGCTTGCTTGACGAACGCCCCGCGGCATGATATTCTAACAACCTATGCGGAAAAATGCGAAAGATTCAGGTGATGATTTTGGATAAGCGCGCAGATCTGGGACACGGGGACGTCAAAAAGTTGCTCTTTTCGCTCTCCGTGCCGACGATCACCTCGCAGATCGTCAACATGCTCTACAATCTGGTCGACCGCGTGTTCATCGGCCACATGCAGCCCGCCGAGACCGTCGGAAAACTCGCGCTGACGGGCGTTGGCGTATGCCTGCCGATCATCATGGTTATTTCGGCGTTCGCGTCGCTTATGGCCATCGGCGGCGCGCCGCGCGCCTCGATCGCCGAGGGCGCAGGCGAGAGCGAAAAATCCGAGCGCATCATGGGAAACTGTCTGACGATGCTTGTGATCACGGCGCTGGTGCTGACGGTGCTGTTCGAGTCCTTTGCCGAGCCGCTTTTACTGATGTTCGGCGCGAGCGAGAACACCATCGGTTACGCGCTCGACTATATGCGCATCTACGCCCTCGGCACGATCTTCGTGCAGCTGACACTTGGCATGAACGCCTACATCACGGCACAGGGCTTCGCCACCGTGAGCATGAAGACGGTGCTGATCGGCGCGCTCTTAAATACGGCTCTCGACCCGCTGTTCATCTTCGTGCTCGGTCTCGGCGTGCGCGGCGCGGCGCTGGCGACGGTGATCTCGCAGGCAGTGTCGGCCGTGTGGGTGATGACGTTCCTCACGGGAAAGAAGACGCGCTGGCACTTAAAGCGCGAGAACCTGCACGTGGACGCGAAGATCGTGTTGCCGTGTATCGCGCTGGGACTTTCCCCGTTTGTGATGCAGTCGACGGAGAGTCTCATCGCCATCTGCTTCAACTCATCTCTCCTGCGCTACGGCGGCGACATGGCCGTCGGCACGATGACAGTGCTGACGAGCATCATGCAGTTTTCGAACATGCCGCTTCAGGGCTTGACACAGGGCGCACAGCCCATCGTGAGCTACAACTTCGGCGCAAAGAACGCCCAGCGCGTGCGCGACGCCTATTTCTGCCTGCTGCGCGCGTGCTTTACTTATTCAATGGCCATCTGGCTTCTGGTCGAGTTCTTCCCGCGCGCGTTCATCCTGATTTTCAATAATGACCCCGCGCTGGTCGAATACGCGGCGTGGGCCGTGCGCATCTACATGGGGTGCAGCGGTATTTTCGGCATCCAGATCGCCTGCCAGCAGACGTTTGTGGCGCTCGGCAACGCGAAGACGTCGCTCTTCCTCGCCGTGTGGCGCAAGATCATTCTGCTCATCCCGCTCATCTATATTCTGCCGCACTTTTTCGCGGACAAGGCGTTCGCGGTGTTCCTGGCCGAGCCCGTGGCGGACTTCGGCGCGGTGGCGCTGACGAGCTTCACATTCTATCGCCAGTTCCGCCGCTCAATGCGCGAGCTGGAAGGTGCGGAAGCGACTGGGGAGCGGTAAAGAAAATTTTTAACGCAAAAATAAAAGGAGAGGGCAAGCCCCTCTCCTTTTATTTTTTACGCCTGGCCGCCGCTTTCCATCGGCTCTTTCTCGCGGAACAGCATCGTGATGCACCAGATGCCGGCAAGGCCGACGAGCGTGTAGATCACGCGGCTGAGCATGCCGATCTGTCCGCCGAAGAGAAAGGCGACGCAGTCAAAGCCGAAAAGGCCCACGCTGCCCCAGTTGAGCGCGCCGATGATAGCAAGTGTTAGCGCGATCTTGTCGATGACCATGAAGTTCCCTCCTTAAAAAGATGGTTTGGTCTTCGGTAGTCTTCCCGTGATGGGCGAAAATATGCGTACGGCGTTTTCTGCGTTGCCCGAAAAAGAAAACTATGATAAAATTAGGATAAAATATTGATAACTTTAAGAGAGAAAAAGGGGGAAGGACGCTTGCTGCACATACTGATGGGACGCGCGCGCACGGGCAAATCCGAGCGCGTGCTGCAAAGGATCGCCGCACTGGGGGACTCGTCGCAGCAAATCCTGCTCGTGCCGGAGCACGCCTCGCATGTGGCGGAGATGGACCTGTGCCGTGTTTGCGGCGACACCGCGTCGCGCCATGCCGAGGCCTTGACGTTCAAGCTGCTCGCCTCGCGCGTGCTGAGCATCTGCGGCGGCAGCGCGGACGTGACGCTCGATTCGGGCGGAAAGCTCCTGACGCTCCAGCGTACGCTCACGGAGCTTGCGCCGGTGCTCAAGGTCTACAAGCGCCCGTCGCAGCGCGCGGCATTTTTGGAGAGCCTGCTCGCCGTGATGGAGGAATTGCAGGCCTACGCCGTATCGCCCGAGCAGCTATCCGAGAGCGTAGCGCAGATCGAAGGCGAGAGCGGCGACAAGCTGCGCGACCTTTCTCTTATCTACGGCATTTACCTCAGCAAGCTCCACGCACCGGGGCACGACGCGCGCGATGTGCTTGAAAAGCTGGGGGAAAACCTCGAAGCGTCGGGATATATTGACAATAAAGACATTTTCCTCGACGGTTTTTCGTATTTTACGGGGCGCGAGCTGCGCATTCTGCGTATCCTGCTGCGGCGCGCGAAGAGCGTGACCGTCACGCTCCTTGGCGACACGCAGGACCGCGAGCTCTTTTCCGAGAGCCTGCGCGTGCGCGAGCGGCTGTACGCGCTCGCGCGCGATGCCGGCGTCGCATGCGAGGAGGAAATTCTTCCGCAGGGCGAGGTGCGCGGCGCGCTCGACCATATCGAGCGCTGCTTTTTCGGCGCGGCGGACGAATTTACCCAGCCGACTGACGCCGTCGCGCTCTATGAGGCGGGCAGCGCGTACAGCGAGTGCGAGTGGGTCGCGTCGCAGATTTTGCAGCTCGTGCGCAAGCAGGGCTACCGCTACCGCGAGATCACCGTCACGGCGCGCGATCTCGACTCCTACGCGGGCGCAATCGAAAACGTGTTTGCCCGCTACGGTATTCCGCTTTATTATGCCCACCGCAGCGATATTTTGAAAAGTCCCGTGCTGACGCTGCTGCTCGGCGCGCTCGACGCCGCGAGCGGAGGCTTTGAGTATGAGGATGTGTTCCGCTGTCTCAAGACCGGCCTCGCCGGCCTCAGCATGGCGGAATGCGACATTCTGGAAAATTATGCGCTCAAGTGGGAGATCCGCGGCGCGATGTGGACGCGCGAGACGCCCTGGTCGGCGCATCCCGACGGCTACGGCGAAGACTGGACGGACGAGGCAAGGGCGCGGCTCAAGACGGTCAACGCACTGCGCGAGCGCGTGCAGGGGCCGTTTGCGCGCCTAAAAAAAGGCGTGGGCGGCAGCGGCGAGGCCGAGCAGAAGGTGCGCGCGCTGTACGGCTATTTGGAGGAGATCAAACTGCCGGAGGTCTTGCAGACGCAGACCGAGCAGCTTTTCGCCGCGGGCGAGGCCCAGCGCGCCGAGGAAACGGCGCAGCTGTGGAGCATTCTTTGCAGCGTGCTCGACCAGTTTGTGGAAATCCTGGGCGACGCGATCCTCGACGCCGAGGAGTTTGCGAGTCTGATGCGCCTTGTGCTGACGCAGTACAGCGTGGGCACGATCCCCGTGACGCTCGACGCGGTGAACCTGTGCGAAATGACGCGAAACGACCGCCACACGGTGCGCGCGCTGTTCCTGCTCGGCGCGAACGACGGCGTGCTGCCTGCGGCGGAGAACCGCGGCGGCGTGCTGCGCGACGAGGACCGCGAGGCGCTCGAGAGGCAGCAAATCTTCCTCGCGCCGCACGGGATGGAGCAGTTTCATCTGGAAATTCAGAATCTTTACGCCGCGCTGGCCCAGCCGACGGAAAAGCTGACGGTGTCCTATCCCGTTTCGGACGGAAAGGGCGCGGAGAAGCGGCCATCGTTCGTCATCGGGCGCATTGCGCGTCTGCTGCCGTCGATCAGCGTCGAAACAGAGAGCGCTGACAAGGAATATCGCCTGTCAGCAAAGTCGACGGCGCTCGAGTATGCGGGCGAGCATATCGGCGGCGCGCTGTGGCAGTATTTTGAAGGACAGGGCGACGCGGAGCGTGCGCTTGCCGCGATGAAGGACGCTTCGCGCTATACGCGCGGGCATCTGTCGCGCGACGCGGTGCACGCGCTCTACGGCGGTGCGGTGACACTGTCCGCCTCGCGCATGGACATGGCGCGCTCATGTCACTTTGCCTATTTCATGCGCTACGGCCTGAAAGCCAGGGAGCGCACGGGCGCGGGCTTTGACGCGCCGCAGATCGGCACGTTCGTGCACGATGTGATGGAGCATACGCTGCGGCAGGCGAAGGAGTGCGGCGGACTGCATACGCTATCGAAGGACAAGCTGCACGCGCTCGTGCGCGCGTCGATCGAGGAATACATCGACCGCGCGCTGCCGGACTTGTGCGAAAAAAGCGCGCGCTTCCGTTATTTGTTCAACCGCCTGTGTGCGACGGTCGAGCGCATCATGGACGAGGTGAGCGAGGAGCTGCAAAGCTCCGACTTTGAGCCGCTGGCATTTGAGCTGGAATTTGGTGCGGACGGGCAGCTGCCCGCCATCACGATCCGCGAGGAAAACGGCACGGCGCGCGTTGTCGGCAAGGTCGACCGTGTGGACGGCTGGCTGCACGACGGCAAGCTATATTTGCGCGTCGTGGACTACAAGACGGGCAAGAAGAGCTTCGACCTCGCCGAGCTGCGCTACGGGCTGGGACTCCAAATGCTGCTCTACCTCTTTACGCTTAAAGAAGAGGGACAGATGCTTTTCGGCGGACACGAGATCGTTCCCGCGGGAGTTCTCTATACGCCCGCGCGCGAGCCGATGCTGCGCTGCGCGCGCGACACGGAGCCCGAAAAGATTGAAAAAGCACTCAAAAAGGAGCTGCGCCGCAGCGGCATGGTGCTCGAGGACCCGGCGGTCCTGCAGGCGATGGAGCACAGCGCGCTCGAATCGCCGTGCTACCTGCCCATCGCGGTGAAAAGGGACGGCGCGGTGACGGGGAGTCTCGCCTCCGCCGAGCAGCTCGGAAAGCTCTCGAAATACGTCGACCATATTTTACATGAAATCACGCAGGAGGTCTTCGCGGGCAACATCGACGCCGACCCCTACGCGCGCACGCCACAGCAGTCGGCCTGCACATACTGCGAGTTCGCGAGCGCGTGCCACTTTGAAAACGGCTGCGGCAGTGACCGTATGGAATACATCAAAGCGACGAAAAACGACGAATTCTGGCAGTACATCGACGAGGTGAACGGAGAGGGGGCGCACGAAAATGGCTGAAAAGCTGACAAACGAACAGCAAGCGGCGGTGGACAGCCGCGAGCGCAGTCTGCTCGTCTCCGCGGCGGCGGGCTCGGGTAAGACGAAGGTGCTCGTCGAGAGGCTCTTTTCCTACGTAGAGCGCGAGGGCGCGAATCTCGACGATTTCCTCATCATTACCTACACGCGCGCCGCGGCGAGCGAGCTGCGCGGCAAGATCGCCAAGGCGCTCACCGAGCGCATGGAGCGCGACCCCGGCAACTACCATCTGCGGCAGCAGATGCTGCGCGTCTACCGCGCGGACATCAAGACGGTGGACGCCTTCTGCACCGCGCTTTTGCGCGAAAACTGCCATCTGCTCGGCGAGGATGCGCGCGGCCACGCGCTGCGGCCCGATTTCCGCGTGCTGGACGAGAACGAGGCGCAGGTGCTGCGCGAGCGCGTGCTCGCGCGCACGCTGGACGATTTTTACGACTGTCTGACGCCCGGAGGCACACTGCTGGCCGACACGCTCGGCGCGGGGCGCGACGACAGCGCGCTTGAGGACTTGGTGCTCGAGCTGCACGCAAAATTGCAGGCGCAGCCGTATGAGGACAAATGGCTCGAGGCGCAGCGCGCGTTTTGGCGCGCCGTGCCGGATAAGATCGAGGACACGCCCTATGGAAAAATTC
>QWCN01004027.1_pt1 | contig 16163 bp, 13 predicted proteins | sample 1972711 | NCBI WGS metagenome assembly QWCN01 (sample SAMN09866707, study PRJNA288562) | Human gut metagenome isolate term1_stool, whole genome shotgun sequencing... | isolation source: gut | host: Homo sapiens | place: USA: California | reverse complement strand
GCATGGAAAATATATCGGCATCATCTGATAGGAATCCGGTCCTGAAGATACCGTTTTCCATTCATATCAGAAAAGAGGCTCGCTTTTTGAATGGTATCGATACCAGAATATCAGGATTTGGTGTCTGGTTCAGCGGTATTCTTTTGATTGCAATTGTTGTCATTATTGTGTGCCTTGTGAAGATGAAGAAAGATGAAAAATTCTTCTTGTATTTGTTGAACCTCTGTGTATGTCTGGGGCTGACATTTGGTGTAAAAGAGAGCTGGTGGGCCAGATATACACCGTATATTTACTTTATTGTTTTGATTGGATTATATTTGACGCTGGATATAAGGAAAAAGCTTGTCAGAAAGGCAGGGATCCTTCTGGCATTGTTATTGTTTGCCAATAATGGAGTCATACTCTGTTTTCTGCCGCTGCAACTGTATACAGCCAGTCAGATCAATAAGGATATTGAAGCAATGGCAGCCGCAGACGAAGTAGAGGTATATACCTCTGCATTTGAAGGCGTATATTATAACCTGAAAGACAGAGGGGTGTCTTATCAGATTGATCCGGAGATAGAGGACGATCCGGATGCTTATAAGTTCGAGTATGGAGATATAGAATTGAGTTGGATGGTTAAGAAGTGATGGAATGAGCAGATGAGAGGTATTGTAGCGAAGCTGGAAGAGATTTTGATTACGTTTTTCCAAAATAAAAATTCGGAAAATGCTGAACAAATTTCAAATGACAGTCATGGAATAGAAAATATGGACGCAAAATATCTGGCGGAAGATTTGATTGAGAATGAGTCAGAGATTTTCTGCGATTGAGTCATCTACTTATATAAAATGAAATGAGAGAGGAACGAATATGACACATCATGATTTGGATTCACATCCAATGCCGAAAGACAAATTGCCACTTTACATCAATGAACCATCATTGATAGACAAATCTCTGGAATTCTACCCACAGGGAATGAAAGTGGATGACAAGAAAGACAATGTTCGTGTCTATATTCCTCTGGATCTGAATAAAGATGCGATTTTGCGTAGATTGGACAGAGTGATCAATGAGTATGGAGAAACATCAGAAGAGAATGAAATGGAATTTAGCATAGATGTAGGTATGCTTGTCTCACAGATAGAGATCTATGATCAAGTGTGGTATGTTCGTCATATGCCACCAAAGGGAGAACATAGTTTAGAGGCCATGGATCTGGTTCGAGCATTTGTCGCAAAGTTGGAAGAAATACCGGATGCCTGTGCAGAATGGTTCCCATTTGATTTGATAGATCAGCTTAGGGAAGAATATTTGTCAGCTGAATAATAGAAAATAGACTGGATAGCCTTTTGGTTGTATGATAAGATACAAGGGAAGGCTATTCTTATTTTATAAAAGCAAGTGCAGGAGTATGATAGATGGGTGCATCATTAAAATTGCCGGTTGGTATTGAGAGTTTTCAGGAAATACGGCAGGAAGGGTTTTACTATATTGACAAAACAGGACTGATCGAGCAGCTTCTGGAGAATTGGGGTAAAGTAAATCTGTTTACCAGACCCAGACGATTTGGAAAAACATTAAATATGAGTATGCTGCGGTGCTTTTTTGATGTTGATACAGATAAAAGTGTATTTCATGGTCTGCATATTTCAAAGAAGAAGGAACTTTGCGATGCATACATGGGAAAATTTCCAGTCATATATCTTTCATTAAAAGGGGTAGATGGGCTTACTTTTGAAGAGGCCAGGTGGTGTCTGGCGGAGTTGTTAGAAAGTGAGATCCGGAGATTCCGTTTTCTGTTAAGCAGTACAGAGCTGGACGAAAGTGAAAAAGATATTTACCGGGAATTGGGTAATCTTCATGATGAACAAGATACGGTTTTGGGCATGAAGATCAGATTTTCCTTGAAAAGGTTATCGGAACTTCTGTACAAACATTACAGGAAAAAGGTAATCATTCTGATTGATGAATATGATGTGCCGCTGGACAAAGCATTTCAGCATGGATATTATCGGGAAATGGTGTCTCTTATACGGGGATTGTTTGGAGAGACATTGAAGACAAATGAATTTTTGCAGTTTGCTGTTTTGACAGGATGTCTGAGGGTTTCTAAGGAGAGTATTTTTACTGGACTGAATAATTTTAAGGTGCTTTCGATTACCGATGTCCGGTTTGATGAGCAGTTTGGATTTACAGAAGAGGAAGTCAGACAATTATTGGATGCGTATGGTTTGGAATCTCATCTGTCGGAGATGAAGGAGTGGTATGATGGATATCGCTTTGGAACTGCGGATATCTATTGTCCATGGGATGTGATCAATCATGTGGATCGGCTTTGTGGAGAACCAGGAGCGAGACCACAGTCTTATTGGTTAAATACAAGCGGAAATGATCTGGTGAAGTGCTTTATCGACAAGGCAAATAAGACGACAAGAGATGAGATCGAGCGATTGATCGCAGGAGAACCTATAGAGAAAATGATTCGTCAGGAGTTGACCTATGATGAGATAGATCATAGTATTGATAATCTGTGGAGTGTACTTTTTACGACTGGATATTTGACACAGGTGGGAATGACAGACCAGGGTGCTTATCGACTGGTGATTCCGAATAAAGAGGTGCAGGAAGTTTATAGGCTGCAGATTCAGGAGTGGTTTAAGAATACGGTGCTTGGTAATACAGAGCAATTGAGCGCTTTTTGGAATGCGGTTGCGGAAGGAGATACAGCGACCATTGAAAAGTATCTGAACAGAACGCTCAGCAATTCTATCAGTGTTTTTGATACGAAAACAGTGAATGGAGAAAAGGAAAGTTCATATCATACACTTCTGCTAGGACTTCTGGCAGGCAATTCCGACTGGCTGGTAAAGTCAAATGTGGAAGCAGGGGAAGGTTTTGCGGATATTATTGTAGAGACAGAGAATCCGGATGCGGGCATGATCTTTGAACTGAAATATGCAAAGGAAGTTACTGGATTAGAGAAAGCCTGTGAAAGAGCATTGGATCAGATCGAGGACCGGAGATATACAGAATATTTAAAAAATGAGGAACGCCATGAAATTTTGCAGTATGGAATGGCATTCTATAAAAAACGCTGTAAGGTGATTGCCAAGAAAACAGAGGAATGATAAGAAAGTGTAAAGGATCAGAAGTATATGTCAGACAACAAGAAAAAAGCGATTTTAAGTTCAGCAGTCTTGCTGTTCGTGCTATCGCTGGTGAATAAAGGACTGGGGTTCATCAAGTCCATGACCATTGCATCTGTGTTTGGAGCTACCATACAGACAGATGCATATTACGTGGCGGAGGGATTGATGCAGAATGCATTGATCCCGATCTCTGAGGCAGTAGCAGTCTCATTTTTACCAATTTATATTACGATCAAAGAAAAGAATAAGGAAGAAGCACACAAGTTTACCAGCAGAACGATTACAGATATCTTTCTGCTGGCTCTTGTGCTGTCTGGAATTCTGTATGTGGTTGCTCCGGTGCTGTTGAAGCTGATGCTGCCTTCTTACACAGCAGATCAGGTAGCTATGTCCGTCTACTATTTTCGAATCCTGATCTGGGGTATGTGCTTTTACATGTCCAATCAGCTGTTGCAGAGTCTGCTGAATGCGGAGAAGCAGTATGGATTTTCGTCTTTTACGGCTATGATGAACAACCTGATTCTGACAGCAGCAGTTCTGCTGATGGGACACAAGTTCGGTCTGAGTGCTATGGCGATGGCGGTACCGTTTTCCTATATTGCTCAGTATCTGTTTTTGCAGATTAGGAGCAGGGATTATGGACGGCTGACGATTCGGTATGGCTGGAGGGATTCTCGAATCTGGAAGCTTTGCCTCCAGGCAGCACCGATTTTCTTTGGAAATGCAATCTGCGAGTTGAATCAGCTGGTGGACAAGAGTCTGTTGTCGGGTATGGAGACGGGATCGGTAACAGCTGTTTCCTATGCATCCGTGTTATACCAGTTTGCTTCTAACCTGATCAGTATTCCCATGACGACAATCATCTACACAGAACTGGCGGAGTCATTCGCAGCAGGAAAGAGGGAAGAAGGGGGAGCAAAGCTGGAAAAGGGAATTCACATCAGTCTGTTTTTCTGCATTCCACTGTCCTTGTTTGTAATGATTGCAGCCAATCTGGTGGTGGAGATCACCTATGGAAGAGGAGCATTTGACGCGCAGGCAGTTGCGATGACTTCAGAAGGGCTGCGCTACTATGGATTATGTTTTCTGGCATATTGCTTGAATGCGTTACTGTTCCGTGCATGTTATTCACTGAATGATACCATGTTGCCCATGAAGGTGGGGCTTGGAACGGTAAGTCTGAATATTGTGTTGTCCATTATATTAGCGCATTTCATGGGTCTGAAAGGCATTGTATTGGCAACGGCAATTGCAAATACATTGACTTGTCTGGTGACCTTATATATCTTTAACAGAACGAAACTGACGATTCATTTACGGAGATTCATACGACCAGTTTTAACTATTGGAGTCTCTTCCATGGTGGGGCTGGGAGCTTGTATGATGTGGATGAAGAGTGGAATCATTGCAAATTCTATTTTGCTGTTTATTACATCAGCAATGATTCATTTTGGAGTGTATGTAGTATTGGTAGTGATTTTCCGGGATGAGATGGCTCTGGAAGTAATTCAGATGGGAACAGAACTTTTAAGACGGAAGTCATAGGGAGAGCATATGGTTAGTATAATTGTACCTGTTTATAATGTGGAAGAATATTTGAGGGAATGTGTAGATTCTATCCTGAATCAGACATATTCGGATGTAGAGGTCATTCTGGTGGATGACGGATCCACAGATCAGAGTGGGAATATCTGTGATGAGTATGCAAAGATGGATTCACGGATAAAAGTGATCCATAAGAAGAACGGGGGTGTTTCTGCGGCAAGAAACACTGGTATTGAGACTGCATCGGGTGAACGGATCATTTTTGTGGATTCAGATGACTGCATTCATCCGCGTTTGCTGGAAAGCTATAGGGAGCTGGATGATGACTCTGTGACATTGCTGTGTGACTATACCACAGATATGGAAGAATGGAAGCGGTTTTCTCTGAATGATTTTCAGGAGCATATGGAGTTCGTTGCCAGAGAGAAGTTCATGAAATTATTTTATAAAGATTACATGAATCCGCCGTTTAATAAGTACTTTCGGGCAGATATAATCAGAGAACATCAGATTCGATTTCCAGAAGACATGAGTCTGGGTGAGGATTTGATCTTTAATATGAAATATCTCGCGGCAGTAAAGTGTGATTACCGGATCATGCATGGACCATTTTATTATTACAGAGAGAACCGTGCAGGAAGTCTGAGTACTGGTGGACGTGCAGATCTGCTGGACATTCAGAAGAAATTATTCTCATCCATAAAGAACTTTTTGGATGAGACGGGAATATGGACAGAGGAAAATGCAGCGATTTATTATAGTATGTATTGGGATCGACTGCATCTTACGTGGAAGACGAGTGGTAAACTGAATCCACAGATGCTGCAGGACACAATTTGGAGTGAGATTTGGAGTGAATGTAGCAGACGAGGTCTTGCTACATGGAAAAGACGAGTGAAAAAGTTGACACTGGATATGAGGAGAATGTTTACATGACAATATTAGAGAACAAATGGCTAGATTGGCTGGGAAAAGGTGTATTGACCATATATTTGTATTTAATCAGCTATTTTTATACGTTATCATATCCGTGGTCATGGAGTGCGCCTCTTCGGCTGATTGGATTTGGGATTTTGGTTCATGTGGTATGTGAGGCTTTGAAGAAGATACGGATCACAATTCGTTCAGAAGCGTCAAAATGGAACTGGAGATTTGGTGCTACTGTATTTGGAATTTCGATGATTTTGCTGGGAGTTTACTATGTTGCTTTTTATCCGGGAGGAATTATCATAGACAGCTTTAACCAGTGGTACCAGGTTCAGACTGGTGTTTATGTGGACTGGCATCCGGTTGTACATACATTATTATTTATGAAACTGCCTTCTTTAATCTGTAATAGTCTGGCATTTGTGAATTTTGTACAGATGCTCTGGATCTCATTGGCAATGATGTATCTGGGAATGGTGCTGGAACACTGGGGAATATGCAGAAGATATGTTATCATTGCATTGCTTTTGGCTTTGACAGTGCCTGCATCTGGAATGGTTCTGTCATTTTGCTGGAAAGATACGGCATTAACGATCTTTGCAATTGTACTGACAGCGCAGATGATAGAGATTATTTGCTCGGATGGAGAATGGTTGTGTAAATGGTCTCATGTACTGGAACTGGCATCGGCATCTGTGATGGCAATGTTGATGAGACATAATGGAATCCTGTTAGTAGGACCAATGTTATTTTTCCTGGTGCTTTTTTTCTGGAAAAAGGCAAAAAAGTTCTGCATTGGTACAGTGTTGTTGTTCATGGTTCTGGTTGTTGGAATAAAGGGACCTTTCTATCGGTTGATCCATGTACAGAGTCATTCACAGGTGTCAGCGGAGATGCTGGGAGTGCCGATGACGATACTGGCAAATGTTCTTGTAAATGAACCCGAAAAGCTGGATGAAGATTGCAGAGAATTTCTGTATCGCATTGGTGATCAGGAGTTGTGGGAACAGACTTACCAGGAGGGCAACTGGAACAGCGCAAAATGGATGGGTGATGATATTTCCAATGACGTGATCGAAGAGGTTGGAGCAGAAAAGGTACTGACTTATACTTGGCATGCGATTCAGAGATCACCCTACTATTCTTATCGTGCCGTTGTAAAGTTGTTTGATGTGGTCTGGAAACCATTTGGAAATGCTGTGACTTGGAGTTATCATACAGATATTCAGGAAAATAACGGATTTGGATATGAGACTACAGGTGTACCAGCTTTACAGAAGATTTTGGATTGGGTATATGATCTGTCGATTCATGAAGGAGTCCTGTTTACATGGTGCTGGTATATTGGATTTTATATTCTGCTGCTTATGTTTGTGGGAGTAAGCAGATTTGGCAGGACACCGAAGAAGAGTCTGCTGTGGCTGCCGGTGTTTGCGTATAATTTTGGAACGGCACTGTTGTTATGTGGACCTGATTTCAGATTTTTCTCATTTAATACAGTGATTACGTTCCCATTATTGTTGATCATTTTGGGTGAAAGGAATACAAATGAAGAATGCAGGAAAGAATTGCCTTAATATCTTAGGACTGTTGATCGGTGGAATCCTGGCTGGAATGCTGTTGTTGTTTGCAGTGTATTTACTCCCGCAGGGTAAAATGAAGGTGCATATACAGGAATCTATTGGTTTGTTGGAGAATGAAGGGGATAATCCTTATCTGATGGAAGGCTATAAAGGCAGTTCTCTGGATAATTATACGGATACAATTATGCTGGCAAATGCAGGATATCAGTCGAAACAGCCATTTTATAAAGCGGCGATGCTGGTGGAAAGAAAAAATACAGAGGAAGAGGATCCGGTTGAATGGTTGAAAGCAAGTATCGAAGATCAGGAAGATGATTCAGTTGTGTCTTATGGGCGGTATTGGCATGGATATCTAGTGCTGTTAAAGCCATTGCTGATTTTTCTGAATTATAAAGAGATCAGGACATTAAATGGTGTACTCTTTGTGATTGTGATATTACTTGCATGTATGCTTTTTGCAAAACGGAAAATGTGGGGAGGTATGATTGCTTTTTGTCTGGCGGTGATGGAATTATTTCCCATGACAATTCCATGTTCCATGCAGTTTTCATCTTGCTTTTACATTTCCACATTTGCGCTTATTGGTCTGCTGTGGAAATATGAAAAACTGGAAGAAAAGAATGCGATTCCTATATATTTTTGCGGAATCGGTATGCTCACAAGTTATATGGATTTTTTGACTTATCCAGTCGTTACATTTGGTCTGCCGATGATTATAGTAGTGGTTCTGGCGCAGGAAGGTATATTAGAAAAGCTTAAGAAGATAATTGTATGTGGAATATCCTGGTGTGTGGGATATGCAGGCATGTGGGGCGGAAAATGGTTGATCGGGACCTTTGTGACAGGCAGTAATTTTCTTGCAGAAGCTGTTGGAATGGTAAAGTTGCGTACATCTCATGAGACATACGATGGAGATCTGAACGCATGGCAGGCAATCACACGTAATTGGGATATATTGAACAATGGTTATGGTAAGCTGCTGATAGGTGTTCTGATTGTATGGGTTGTTGCATCAGTGCTCCTGATCAAAGTGGTCTGGAAGAAAAATATGAGTGCAGTGAATAGCATATTGCTTATTATGCTTGCATTTCTTCCAGTTGCATGGTATTGCGTAACGGTTAATCACTCATATATTCATTATTGGTATACATTCCGTGGACTCGCAGTGTTCGTATTCGCACTGGGAATGATTCCGGAGATGTTGTACAGATCTGGAAAGACAGAGGAGAGATCATGAACCAACCTAAGTTTTCGATAATTGTGCCAGTCTATAAAGTAGAGGAATATCTGCAGGTATGTGTAGATTCCCTGCTGGCACAGAAAGAATATGAAGATCAGATGGAGATTCTGCTGATTGATGATGGAAGCCCGGACAGAAGCGGTGAGTTGTGTGATCGGCTGACAGAGAAACATGAGCAGATCAAAGCATTTCACAAGCCGAATGGAGGACTGTCTTCTGCGAGAAATTATGGACTGGACAGAGCAACTGGCAAATATGTGCTGTTCGTGGATTCAGATGATGTGATTGAACCGGACACATTGAAGAAGATTGCAGAAGCACTTGGACAGTTTGATGAGGTGGATGCAGTATTTTTTGATGGTGTGGAAGATGATGGCATTCATCAGGATCCTATGAGGAGAGTGCCGCTTGAGCAGATGCAGTGCGCAGATAATGGGAAACAATACTTGCTGGAACATTTTAGAGAGAGGAATCTGAATGTAGAGGCATGTCTGTACGCCTATCGTAGAACATTCCTGAATGAGCATGATCTGAGATTTCGGGAAGGAATTCTCCACGAAGATGTGGAATTCACACCAAGAATTATGATGAAGTGTGGAAAAGTAGTGGAACTGCCGGATCGGTTGTATCATTATCTGGTCAGAGAGAATTCCATCAGCACGCAGAAAAATAAAGAAAAGAATATCAGGGATCTGTTTCAGACGTTGCGGGAGCAGGATCAGATGGCGGAGCAGCAGGATCCGGAACTGAAAAAGTGGATGAAGAATGCGATCCTGGATAGTTATCTGAATATGGTGCAGACCGCGAGAATGTATCAGAAGCAGTACCGGAAGCTGTTGGACAAGCGTTTCCTGCTGGGAAAAGCGGCGACCAACTGGAATCGCTTCCGGGTACTGGTGTGTCTCATCAATGTGAGACTATATTGTTTTATGAATGATTGTTATAAAAAGCTTTAACAAAGCCTAATGACGGATCAGTTTTAAGATCTTTCCTTTGAGGATCTGAATATGGCAGTTCCGTCGGGAAGCAGGATCCTGTCTGGCAGGAATGCTGATCCATTCTTCTGCAAAGCAGTCATCTTTCTGAAAATCCAGTCCTACCGGATAGACAGAGGGACGCAGGACTGTCTGATCCTGATTGGCATTCAGCACAGCTGACATAATGGAGAAGGAACTGTTACAGATGATCTGCCAGTGGCATTTGGACATCATGCACAAATCGTGAACCAGTGATCCGCGGCAGACTTCGCAGTCATATTTTTGCAGAAAATCGTTGACAACACCGCCTTTTTCCTCCTTATGGTCGTAAAAGAGCAGAAAGACAGGATTCTTGCAATGCTTCAGAACTTCATCAGCTGCATGGAACCAGTAGTCATCTGCCAGGCGGAAGCCCTGTTGGGTATAGTCACGACCAACACGGAAGTGGGTGGCAACCAGTGGACGACCTGGATATTTTGTCTGAAGTTCAGCCAGTTCTTTTTGCACAGCCAGTTCCATATCTTCGGGAAAAGAAAACCATTTCTGTACCTGAGACCGGTTTTTCCAGAAATATCGGCAGGAAATAAAATGCCCTTTCATCAAGGTATTTTCTGGAACGGTAAGAGCAGATGGCTGATAATTAGCAGTGCGTTCCCTCAGAGGCGGTTCTTCCCAGGTATGAGTGATCGCTGTTGGAAGTTCCGTTAAGAACTCTGCTTTCGTATTCGGAAAGATGGTATGGATCTCATTGCCGTATTGCTTATCGGTATCATTGATCAGATTATTTTTTGCCCGGACAAAGCCGAAGAATTCTCCGCGGTTCTGAGCGATGGTTTTGACAGATGCATAGGCGAACATCTGATTGCCAAGCTGATCAGATATAGTGACTGTTAACATAAGTAAAACTCCTTTTGGGTATCATGAGATTATATTAAAGCAAAAAAGAGTGAAAGAAAAGGGAAAATTTGCTTTTTTCTATAGATAGGGTTATAATTGCGGACAGAATTGTGCAGGTGGAGTGATATGGGAAAATTAGAGAGACTACATGAGATCCGTTTCTGGATCGATTATTATATGCAGGATATGTGGATGCGGAAGAAGCTGAAGAAGATGAACGATCCGAATGTGGATTTTACGCAGGAAGAAGCGCATCAGCAGAAGCGGATGTTAAAATATGCGAAGAAGGCATATCCTGAGTTTTTGAAACATTACCATATGACTGGAGATGAACCACTGTCTGAATATCCGCTCACATCCAAATCGGATATCCGCGAACATCCAGAGATGTTTACATCACGGTATATTGATCGGGTGGAGTCTCATCATGCCACGACCGGCGGCAGTACGGGGACACCGTTTGGATTTGAGATTTCTGCCAATCACGATCCGGTACATCAGGAGTTCCTGTGGGATATTATGGGGTATCAGAAGGGGGACAAGATCATCTGTGTGAATGGTGCCAGCATTCCAAGGGAAAAGACGGAGAAAAATATTTACTATTATGATTTGTCACCGACGCAGCTTCCCTGCGGAGGCTATGCGTTGTCCTGTCTGTATCTGACGGAGAAGACAGCAGCATATTATTTTGAATTTATTGAGAAGATCCGTCCGGCATTTTTGCGTGGCTATACATCGGCAATTTATCGATTGGCACAGTATGCAGATCAACATCAGATTCACTTTGATTTCCCGATAAAGGGAGTTCAGCTCACATCGGAAAGCACATTTGAATATCAGATTGACTATATTGAAAAGGTATTTCAGACAAAGGTCTATATGCAGTATGGGCATACAGAGGCTGCAATCTTTGGCTATACGTATGATGAGACTCATAAGTACCGTTGTTCACCACTCTATGGGCATGTGGAAATATTGGATGAAAATGGTCAGCATGTAAAAGAAGGAGAGACCGGCGAGGTGGTTGTGACTTCTTATTCCAATTTTGCCATGTTGTTTGCCAGATATCGGACCGGAGACTTGGCAGAATATGGCGGAACCAGAGGTGGAATTGTCACACTTAATAAAGTGTGGGGACGAACACAGGACGTAGTCTATACAAAGGCAGGAGATCCGGTGTATCTGACGGCGCTGATTTTTGGTCTTCATTATCATGCATTTTCTAATATTACGAAATGGAAACTGGTCCAGAAAGAATATGGAAAAGTGACATTCCAGATTGTAAAAGGGGAACATTACAGTGAAGTGGATGAGCAGGAATTAAGAGACAGCTTTCTTGAAAATGCAGGCATTGAAGCTGCATTTGAATATGTGGATGATATAGAGCTGACCAGAAGAGGGAAATCAGTCTTTCTGGATCAGCAGTTGAATTGACAGGAGTTATATATGCAGGGAAAGATTACCATTGTTGTTGTGGGATATAACCGGGCAGATGCCATGGAACGGGTGCTTCATTCGCTGAGCCGGGCGCAGTATGATTATACGGATATTCGTCTGGTGGTCAGCATTGACCACAGCGGAAATGAAGAGGTTGTGCATACGGCAGAGGCATTTGAATGGAAATATGGAGAAAAAGAGGTCATTTACCGGCCGGAACGGCTGGGATTGCGCAAGCACATCATTTCCTGCGGAGACATGACAGAGAAGTATGATACAGTTATGATACTTGAAGATGATATTTATGTGTCTCCGGACTTTTATAACTATGCTATGCAGACGCTGGAAAAATATGGAGACCATCCGCAGATTGCAGGTATTGCGTTAAATACCAAGAGAGAATTGCTGGAGAGTGTGTATCCATTCTTTCCGTTGCGGACAGGTTATGATATATATTTTCAGCAGTTTGCAACGTCCTGGGGACAGGTATGGAACCGGCGTATGTGGACAGGGTTTAAAAAATGGTATGAAGAACATCAGACCTTGCCGTTTCACAGAGATGTGCTGCCACAGATTCAGAATTACCCGGATACTTCCTGGGCAAAATTCTATCAGACCTATATTGTAGATCAGGGAAAATATTTTGTATACAGCTATGATTCACTGACCACCAATTTTGGAGATGCTGGTCAGCATTTTGCAGACAGTGCTTCGTCGGTACAGTCGATACTGTTCTATGGAAAGAAGCAGTATCGGATGCCAGAGTTTGAAGCAGGAGTCAAATATGACATTTATGGAGAACCTGTAGGACTTGGAGCGTGCCTGGGAGTGCCGGAGGAAGAATTGACCTGTGATCTGTGGGGAAGAAAGCCGGAGCACGCCTATCGTCGTTATGTACTGAGCAGCAGAAGATTAGGGTATGAGGTACTGAAGTCTTTCGGACTGCAAATGAAACCGGCGGAACTGAATATCTATGAGAATGTTCCGGGACAGGGCATTTTCCTGTATGATACACAGAAGCCGATGGGAAAAGTGGAAGACGAGAAAGAGACAAGGAGCCGTCTGCTGGAGTATGGATATGGTGTCCTGAATGGAAGTGATTTGCTGAATTGGAGCCTGGATCGGATCACGAAGAAACTGAAACATAAAATGCGGAGAAGAAGATGAGAATACTCTACTTAAATACAACCTATGCAGGTGGTGGAGCTGAAAAAGTTGTCAGGCAGATCTATCAGGAAATGCAGCAAAGAGGACATGAAGTCTATGAAATCGTCTGCTATAACAGAAGGGGAAATATCAACGATCCTCATGTCCACGTGTTATATCCGAATAATCTGATGAAGGTCTTCATGCGTGTACAGACATATAATCGTGGCAACCATAATAAAACCATTCCTTATGCTATCAGCTATATACGTAAGTTTGTAAAAGAGCATCAGATAGAGCTGATTCATCTGCATAATCCTCATGATAATTTTCTGGGGATTCATGATATTGCGGCATTGACACAATTATGTCCGGTGGTCTGGACATTACATGATCTCTGGGCACTGACCGGTCACTGTGCATTCCCATATGGATGTATAGAGGGATGGGGCAGGGAATGTACTGGTTGCCAGCACCTGGAATTATATCCAAGACTGCGAAAAGACAGAAGTAAAGAGTTGCGGAAAGAGAAGAAGGCTGCTTTTACAGGAAAAGACTTTCATTTTACAGTGCCATCTCAGTGGATGAAGGCACAGGTGGAGCATTCTTATCTGAAAGGGGAGTTCTGTCAGGTAATTGATAACAGTATTGATGTATCTCTATGGAAACCATTAGAAAAGGCAGAGGTCAGGAAAAAATATGATCTGGATCCTGCAAAGTATGTTTTGGCTTTTGCGGCTGCGGATCTGCAGGTACCACAGAAAGGAATGAAGATCCTGGTGGAGGCACTGCAAAAACTGGAGCACAAGGAAAAGTATCAGCTGCTTGTGGCAGGAAAAGGATCAGAAAAGGCAGAGGAACTGTTTGCGGGATTTGCGGTGAAGAGTTTTGGTTATATTTCTGATCAGAGACAGATGAATGAATTTTTAAGCATGGCGGATCTGATGGTAAATCCGTCTGTATATGAGACTTTCGGACTGGTGAATATTGAAGCAATGGCTTCGGGAACACCGGTGTTGGCCTTTGATATTGGTGTGATGTCAGAGGTGGTTGGAGAACATGGTTGGTGTGTGCCGGAAGTGTCGGCGGATCTGTTGAAAAATAAAATAGAGGAGATTCTGGATAACAAAGAGGAACTGGAATATAAGACAAAGTTATGTCATGATTATGTAGAAATGAAATATGATGAGAAAATGATGTTGGATACATTTGAACACTTATATTATAAAGTAGTAAAAGGTGAAGTATGAAATTATATATTATATTTACATTAGACATTCATCCGATAGGAGGAATGCAGCTGTATACAGCGGGAAAAGCGGATTATTTAAAACGGAATGGATGGGAAGTTGTGGTATTCTATCCTGGATCTAATGATGAAAATTGTGCAGTAACATCGCTGAATCGGTATGTGGAAGGTGGAAATCTGCTGTTAGATTACAGACCGGCACAGCTTCCGAAGAATCTGTTGAAAGGTGTGTGCCAGCAGATGAAGAAGTGTCTGCCCGAAGGTTATACACAGGCAGAGTGCATTTATGTGGAAACACAGTCAGACGTAACTGCTTTATGGGGAGAACTTCTGGCAAAGCGGATAGGTGCAAGACATATTTGTTTTAATTGTAATGAGTTGTTCAGAGGTGTCAAAAAATATTATGAGGAGAATATAGAATTCTTTAAGTTCAAATATGCAAGACGCGAATTGCTGGGGCTTCATACAGATACCCTGCAAAAAATATTTGATGGTTATATGACAGTTCCCTGTGACAGTGAGTTTTTATTTGATGCAGTGGAGCCCGGACCTATACAGGATGTAAACAGCGAATTTGTAAATCAGTTGCCGAAGTATGACTGGACAATTGTCTATATTGGCAGGGCTGAAAAACGTTATGTGGAAAATATCATTGAGGGAGTAAGCGAATTTGCTCAGTTACATTCGGATAAAGAAATACAGTTCATAATGGTAGGAAATGCAGATTGCAGAAGGAATCTTATTGCGGAAAAGTTGGATAAATTTTCCAATTTGCATGTGGAATTGGCGGGAGATATGGTTCCGATTCCGAAGAGTCTGTATAAAAAAACAGATGTTGTTATTGCAGGGGCTGTATGTGCAGAAATATCTGCGCGTGAGAGTGTGCCTACGATCGTAGCCGATTGTGAGAATTATCTTTCTTGTGGTGTGCTGGGATATACAACAATGAACAGCATGTATCATGAAGAAGGATATAAGCAGACAGGCTTCGGTGAAGCATTGGAAGATGTACTGGTGAACAAGACATATTTACAGCATGAGTATGCATTTCCTGAGGCAATCTCACCTGATCAGATATTTGAGAGTCATTTTTCTTTCTTTGATGGAGCAGAGAAGAAGAAAGAATATTATGATGTGGAAGACCGAAATGATATTAAAAAGATTGGTCTGACAGAGAGTGCGAAAGCATTTTTGAAATTATATAATCCAAAGCTGTTTTTTGATATGTACGAGATTAAGAAGAGGTTTCATTTATGAATAGAAAAGATCAGGTCATTTCCAATCTGACTTGGAGATTCCTGGAACGCTGTGGAGCACAGATGGTTTCCTTTATTGTCTCCATTGTTCTGGCGCGTATTCTGATGCCGGAGCAATATGGGCGGGTAGCATTGATTACAGTGTTTATTTCCATATTGAATGTATTTGTAGACAGTGGATTTGGAAATGCACTGATTCAGAAAAAAGATGCAGATAACAAAGATTTTTCTACAGTTTTTTTCTTTAATTTTACTTTTTGTCTGCTAATGTATGTAGGTGTATGTATTTGTGCCCCCTTGATTGCAGATTTCTATAATGATGAAGGTCTGATTCCGCTGATCAGAGTGTTGAGTCTGACAATTGTTATATCTGGAGTGAAGAATATTCAGCAGGTATACGTGATGAAACACCTGATCTTCAAGAAATTCTTCTATTCGACACTGTTTGGAACCATTCTATCTGCCTTTGTTGGTATTGGAATGGCAATGTGCGGATATGGTGTATGGGCATTGGTATTTCAACATTTGACCAACACATTTGTCGATATGTGTATTTTGTGGATCACGGTGAAATGGCGTCCGGAGTTTTATTTTTCATTTAAACGATTGAAAGTGATGTTTATGTATGGATATAAACTTTTACTTTCTTCATTGATGAACAATTTGTATACAAATTTCAGACAGTTGATTATTGGAAAATTCTATTCCTCTGCGGATTTGGCTTTTTATAATAAGGGAAAACAGTTTCCGTATTTGATTGTTCAGAACA